>Ga0208040_1000794_pt1 | contig 35186 bp, 27 predicted proteins | sample AD_UKC083_MetaG_FD_184431 | JGI IMG/M metagenome (GOLD analysis project Ga0208040, IMG submission 184431) | Active sludge microbial communities of municipal wastewater-treating anaerobic digesters from USA - AD_UKC083_MetaG (SPAdes) (version 2) | ecosystem: Engineered > Bioreactor > Anaerobic >...
TTACATAATTATCAAATTCATGCTCTTCCTTATTTTTTCCGCAAACGACTGTTACAGTTCCCCACTGACGCGACTCAAGCTCATCTGATTTTAAATCATCAGTGCGTTTAACGTCAATTTTAACAAGATCACCGTCTTCAATAACAGCTGCAGAATCTTCTTTTTTATTGATTACAGCAAAACGTTCTCTAACAGCATCAATTTCGAAATTAAGATCTTCGGCAGTTATTTCGATCTGTTTTTCTTCAGCGGATATACCCTTATAATCCTTGAGGCTGATTATAGGATAAATTTCAAATGTCGCCTTGTATTTAAGATTTTCATCTTTAGAAAATTTATCGAATTCGATTTTAGGATATGAAATCGGATTATAATTTTTTTCTTTTACGGCTGCAAGATAGGTTTCACGTATAATGTCATCGCAGGCAATTTCATCAGCTTTAGCTGTGAATTTTTTCTTGATGATATCCATGGGAACTTTCCCTTTTCTGAAACCGTCAATAGCTGCTTCTGAGCGGATTTTTGTGAATGCCGATTCGTACTTGGACTGAATACTTTCCTTTTCAACTTCTATTTCAAGTTCGATGGATGCGTTCTCAAGTTTTTTGTCTTTTAATATTTTCACGATATACCTCGAATACAATAATGAGCAAAAAAAAATGCCGCAACGACTGTTGCGGCATGAGCGGGAAACGGGATTTGAACCCGCGACTTCAACCTTGGCAAGGTTGCACTCTACCGCTGAGTTATTCCCGCAAATTTGCGAGTGGAGGGACTTGAACCCACACGCGTTTAAACACTAGATCCTAAGTCTAGCGCGTCTGCCAATTTCGCCACACTCGCAAGCTATGCGACTAAAACACACTTTATACTGATTTCTGTCAAGTTTTTTCAATAAAAATTAAAAAGCCTTAAAAGAAATAGTGGGTGAGCGACGGGGCTCGAACCCGCAACAACAGGATCCACAATCCTGGGCTCTACCATTGAACTACGCTCACCGTGTTAGACAATTAAAGATTCTGCACTTCTTCTGTCAATAAAAATCTTGATAGAATTGATGTTGACACTTAATATGATTAAGAAATCTTTAATTATGTCTAAAATTATAATTCTTCCTGAAAACGTTAAAAATATGATAGCCGCAGGCGAAGTTGTAGCCGGGCCCTATTCTGTAATCAAAGAATTGGTTGAAAATTCCATAGATGCCGACAGTTCTGAAATAGAAATATCCGTATTTGAATCAGGAATGAAAAAAATAATTGTGCGGGACAACGGTTCCGGCATTTCAAAAGATGATCTGCCTCTTGCGATAAGAGAACACGCTACATCAAAAATACGCGATGTAAATGATATATATTCCATAACATCATATGGTTTTCGCGGTGAAGCTCTTGCAAGTATCGCTTCTATAGCAAAACTCTGCATAATGTCGAAAGAGAAAAATTCAGATTGCGGAGGAAAGCTTTCTGCAGAATTCGATTCAGTTGAATTTACGGATTATTTCGGTGAAGACGGAACTACTGTAATTGTTGAAAATCTTTTTTACAATACCCCTGCCCGCAAAAAATTTTTAAAATCACTTCAGTCGGAAAAAAAACTCATAAGAGAAACTATTTATTCTCTGGCTTTATCGAGGCCTGAAATATCCTTCAGGTACTCATTTGACGGAACTGCCCCGTCGGTAATTTCAAAAACTTCGGATGAAAAATCAAGGATATCGGATCTTTATGATTATTCAATGCTCCTTGAAGGAGAAATATGTGATGTTGACGTATCGGTAAAGGCTTTTATTTCAAAGCCTTCAGCATTCAAAAAAACACGTTCGGATCAGTATCTTTTCGTAAACAGACGTCCTATAGAATACAAATATCTTAATTATACTCTTAAACGCGCCTATGAGGGTTTTCTTTCAGACGGATATCCTCAGTGCTTTTTTTACGTTAACATAAATCCTTCGCTGATTGATGTTAATATTCATCCTGCCAAAAAAGAAATTAAATTCTTTGATTCGCGATACATTGATTCCATGATTTATTCTGCTGCAAAAAAGATTCTCGGAAGCAGAATCTATTCCGCCGGAAACGTCTTTGAAAAATCTGTAAGCGAATCTAGTGAATCTTTTAAACAGCAAGAAACTGAGTTTGATGAAAAATATGAAACTGAACATTCAAACACAACTCTTTTTAGCATAAACTCAAAGATTGAAACAAACACAGAATCGACGACTGCCGATATTTCCTCAATTTACAATTCAGAATCAAATTATAAGTCTATCGGAACGATTTTCGGAAAATATATAATCGCAGAAAAGGAAAATTCTGTCTATTTTATTGATTTTCATGCGGCACATGAACGCATGCTTTTTGACGCAATACTTGCAAAAAATGAGAATATTGATTCTTTTTCGCTTATATTTTCAGAAAAAATTACACTGCCGAAAACCAAATTCGAAAAAGTTTCGGACAATCTCGAAGAATTCAGAAGAATAGGTTTTGACATTGATACAATTTCTGATGACACTTTCGCTGTTTCTGCAATTCCGTCGATTTTGCAGGGAATGAATATTCACGGCTTTATCGACGATTTTGCAGAAAGCGCCGGTGAACGATTTGAGAATATAAGAGAAATGATAGCTGCCAAGGCTGCCTGTCACAGTGCTAAAAGAGCAAACGATATAATGACGGACTCAGATATAAAAACTCTAATTGATTATGTTTTTAACTCCGGGGCAGAACTCCGCTGTCCTCACGGAAGACCGTTTGTGTTTAATATATCCGATATCGAATTTGAAAAAATGTTCAGGAGATCAAAATGAAAAAGATACTTCTCGGTGTATCATCCTCTGTTTCAATTTATAAATCCTGTGAACTTGCAAGAAAATACGTCAAAGAGGGTTTCAGAGTTCATGTTATAATGACAAAAAATTCCACCGAAATGATACGTCCCCTTCTCTTTGAAACAATTACCGGAAATCCTGTGTTTACGGATTCTTTTGTCCGTGATTATAAACTGATGGGGCATATTAAATTGAAAGAGAATGCTTCCATTCTCGTTATTGCTCCTGCAACGGCAAATATAATCGGGAAAATTGCAAATGGTATCGCAGATGATCTGCTTTCAACAACATTTCTTTCTGTAACATGTCCTGTTATCGCTGCCCCGGCGATGAATCCTGATATGTGGAATAATGCTGCAGTGACACATAACATTGATATACTGAAAAAACGCGGAGTCTATATCATAGAACCTGTTGAAGGCGCGGTGGTTTGCGGTGATGAAGGAACAGGAAAACTTGCGGACATAGAGCAGATTTATAATGAAACTAAAAAACTTATCTGATAAAAAAATTATTGTCAGTGCCGGAGGCACTATTGAGATGCTTGACCCTGTCAGATTTATGACAAATAGATCTTCCGGCAAGATGGGAATATCAATAGCAGATGCGGCTTTCAAAGCCGGACTGAACACGGTTCTTATTGCCGGCAATGTTGACAAGAATCTTGTATCAGGTAAAAAATATGAGATTATAAAAGTGTTATCAACACGGGATATGCTTGAAGCGGTTAAAAGTCAGCTCTCTGATAATGCTCTTTTAGTAATGGCTGCTGCTCCTGCAGACTATTCTTTCAAGGAAATATCTCCTGTCAAAATTAAGAAAAAATCGGATGAACTGAACATCACTCTTATAAAAAATCCTGATATACTGGTGGAATCAAACAAAATAAGACAAAGCATGAATTTCTCAAATCTTATTCTTGCCGGTTTCGCAGCTGAGACTAATGATCTTGAAAAATACGCACTCGGAAAACTGAAAGAAAAAAACCTGGATCTTATCTGCGCAAATGATGTTTCTTCTTCAGAAAGCGGATTTGAATCCGATTACAATAAAATAACGATTTATTTTAAAAACGGATTGAAAAAAGAACTGAACAGGGCTCTAAAAAAAGATATTGCTAAATTTATTTTAAAAAATATAGATATATATCTTGGTGAAACTAATGATAAATGATATTTCCTGTATAGATTCTGCGGGCGAACTGATTAAAAAAATCAGACAGGGCCAAATCAGTGAAACTGATGCCATTGCTGAAATTTCCTCGATTGATAACATTCTCTCTTCAGAATTAAAAAACTTTAAAGAGTCGGTTTCGGTTCAAACATTGCTCAACATTCATTCTTCTGAAAATTTTTCTTTTTTTTCAGGGATATATGATTTTGAAAAATCTGTTATTATTAAATATTCCGGGGAACAATCACTTTCTGATTTGGTCTCAGCCTGTAATAACATTATTGCCGAAGAAAAGATAAAAGTAGAAGGAATAAGTTCACCTCTTTTTATAAGCAAAAAATATAATTCATATTCAGTCTGTTCTCTTTCATCCTCAGATTATTTTGACGAAAAGGTTTTCAGTAAATTTGCAGAAATCATTCTTAATATTTATACCTTCCAACAGAAAAGTAAATCCGATTTATCTGGAACCTTTTCTTCTATTCTTAAAGAATTTTCTTCATTTGCCAGCAATCGCACAAGATTTTGTGAAATATTCAGAATTTCAAATCTAAAAAACACATTTTCTCATACCGGTTTTCATAATATAATGAAAGTCTGCGGACAGCTTAAAGAATACTTTAAAAATAATGATGAAGAAAGCAGATTATTCGCTTTGTCACCTGACATGTATCTTGTCATTAGAAATAATCCGGATAAACTAATTGATAATCCGCATTTTGAGCTGCAGAATATACCGCTAAAAATTGAAAAAAGAATTATTGAAGTCAGGGGAAAAGAACAATACGCTGATTTTTTGCGTCATATTTCAGGCTAAAACTCTACTGTTTAACCAGGAATTTGCGGCTCATTAAAACCAGAAAAAACGTAGCGATTACAAAAAGAACAGAAAGAGAATTAATTACCGCAGGGAAACCGTGCTTCATCATGCTGTAAATATATCCTGGAAGAGTTGCCGCACCGGCGCCGGAAACAAAAAATGTTATAACAAAATCGTCAATTGAAAGAGTGAATGCCATAATTCCTCCGGCAAGAATCCCCGGAAAAACAAGCGGAATCACGACAAGCCGCATTGCATTGAATCTGCCTGCTCCTAAATCAAGAGCCGCTTCATAAAGAGATGAATCAAAATCCTGCAGTCTCGCCAGAACAACCATTGCAACATAGCTGATACTGAAAGTTACATGAGCGAGAAATACCGTCATAAGCCCAAGCTGTATTTTTACGGCAACAAAGAATATAAGAAGACTCATACCTATCAGAATATCCGGCACAACCAGCGGAGAAAAAAGAAGCATTCGGTGAATGGTCTGAAAACGCGATTTGTATTTTTCAAGCGCAAATGCGGCGACTGATCCCAGAATCATTGATAAAACTGCAGATGAAAAAGCGATTAAAAGAGAATTCATAAATGCAGACCAGATGTTCTTGTCCGCAAATAGTTTTGAGTACCAGACAAACGTGAAGCTTTTCCACTCTCCGCCGAAGCGCGCACTGTTAAAAGAATTGATAGCGACAATTATTACAGGCAGATAAAAAAACACCATGACGAATAATGTTATGAGTAGTGCGAATTTTCCTCTTTTCATTTAAACTTACCCGTGAGAGCGGCTTTACGCTGCCAGAGAGCCGCAAAGAGAAGCGGAATGAATACCGCAAGCATCAACAGCGCAGAAAGAGCTGAAGCATGAGGAAGATTCCGGTCAACAAAACTTCTCTGGGCTATTTTACTTCCGATCATTTCAACCGAAGCTCCGCCGACTAATTCAGGTATAACGTATGAACCAAGAGACGGAATCAGAACTACAATAAATGCCGCTACAATTCCCGAGCTGATTCCGGGCAAAAATACTTTTCGAAAAGCCTGAAAGCGGCTTGCTCCGAGATCTCTCGCTGCTTCAATAAGTGAAAAATCGAATTTTTCAGCCGCGGCATAAATAGGAAGTATCGCAAAAGGCAGATGCGAATAAACAAGAACAATTAAAACAGTTTCAGGCCGGTACAATAGAATCGAATTCGGATCCGCAAGCGACAATGTAACCAGAATTTTTTTTATAAAACCGTCGGGATGAAGGAGTACTTTCCATGCGATAATTCTAATTAGAAAATTTGTCCAGAAAGGAACAATTACAAGAACAAGAAATATTTCGCGCATTCTTTTTCCTGTCCGGGCTATATAATAACCAACAGGAAGAGCCAGCAGTATAGCAATAAATGTTGAAATAAGAGAAAGGTATATTGTTCTCCAGAAAATAACAGGGTATATAGGATTGAAAAGCTCTTTAATAGTTGAAAGAGTCCATTCTTCCCCTATTCCGCCGTAAGGATCCGCTGCTTTGAAAGCAATTGCGAAGATTACACCTATTGGAATAACGAATAAAATTACAAGCCAGATGAACGATGGAAACGAACTCAACAATTCATTTCGTTTTTTTGAATATGGTGAAGGCTTCATACGGTTTCCTGATCTAGAATTTCATCATCAGGAAGCGTAAGCAAGGCTTCGTCCTCTTCTTTATATTGTTCGAGCATATAACAGCTGTCAAGGCTCCAGTAAATGTAAACCTCATCATTGAAAGATATTTCTTTTATATCAAGCATAAATGTGCTGTGAACTGCGATAACTGAAATTCTAAAACCGTTAACGCTGATCCAGTATTTAGTATGTGATCCGAGATAAATTATTTCTTCGACTTTACCTTTAAGAAGATTAATTTTTTCTTCTGAAGGTTTATTGTGGGATATTCCGATTTTTTCTGGTCTTATGCTGAGGTATACCTTTCCGCCGGGTTTTACAGCCTTATCATTATAAACGCGTATGTCCGGAAATGATTCAACAGAGAGAAGACAATAATCTCCGTCTATGCTTTTAACTTCCCCGTCAAAGAAATTGGTATCACCTATGAATGCCGCAACAAAACTCGTTCTCGGAGCTTCATAAACTTCGACAGATGTGCCCTTCTGCTCAATCCGGCCTTTATTCATCACGGCGATTGTATCACTGATACTCATCGCCTCACTCTGATCGTGAGTAACATATAAAAACGTTATGCCTACTTCATCATGCATCCAGTCGAGATCAACAAGCATTCTCTGGCGGAGTTTTAAATCAAGTGCAGCAAGAGGTTCATCAAGAAGAAGTACATCAGGTTTATTGATCAGCGCACGTGCAATGGCGACTCTTTGTTTCTGCCCGCCCGAAAGTTTTGCGGGTTTTTTGGAAGCATGATCCGTCATCTGAATGAGATCCAGGTAACGTTCAACTTCATCGTTTATTTTTCCTTTTCCGAATCCGGAAACTTTCAGTCCAAATGCGATATTATCTTTTACCGAAAGATGCGGAAAAAGTGCGTAATTCTGAAATACAGTGTTTAATTTTCTTTTATTCGGAGGCAGATTGGTAATATCCTGACCGTCAAGGATTACTCTGCCGGCATCAGGTTCTTCAAAGCCGGCAGCGATTCTAAGCAATGTTGTTTTGCCGCAGCCGCTCGGGCCGAGAAGCGAAAAGATTTCTCCTTTTTTAACGGCAATTGACAGATTATCAATTACCTTGTTTGAGCCGTAGCTCTTGGAAATATTCTCAAATATCAGGAAATCCATTCTCGCCTCTCAGGCAATGCTTAGTTTCTATCTATTTTTTTCAATAATATTTTTAAGCTCAATAATCTGTTTTCTCACTTCAGAAAGCGATGTTGAACCAAGTGAAAGCTTTCTTTCGGTTGAATTTTCCGGGTTTAGTATTTCAACGATATCTGATTCAAAACAATCGGAGAATTTTTTTATTTCTTCAAGAGTGAGGCTGAAAAAATCTTTTCCGCTGGTTTCACAGAACTTAACGATGCTGCCGGAAACTTCATGAGCCTCGCGGAAAGGAAGCCCCTTCCGGGCAAGATAATCCGCAAGATCTGTAGCCGTGGAATAATTTGAAAAAACAGCTTGTCTCATGCGTTCTTTATTTACCGTCATTTCCTTTAGCATTTCGATCATCGCTTCAATTGAAAGTTTAATTGTATCAATCGAATCAAACAGAGATTCCTTATCTTCCTGCAAATCACGGTTATATGCAAGAGGAAGACCTTTCAATACAGTAAATAAAGAAATCATATTCCCGTAAACTCTTCCGGTTTTTCCGCGTATCAGTTCCGCAAGATCCGGATTTTTTTTCTGAGGCATAATGGATGAACCGGTTGTTACTTTGTCAGAAAGACGGATGAATCTGAATTCGGAACTTGACCAGAGAATTATTTCTTCTGAAAAACGGGACAAATGCATTGCGCACACTGAACAGAAATACAGTACATCAAGCATGTAATCCCTGTCTGCAACGCAATCCATCGAGTTCATATTGACAGATTTAAAATCAAGCAGTTTCTGAGTTATTGTTCTGTCTGTTGAGTAATTTACTCCGGCAAGAGCGCCCGCGCCGAGCGGTGATGAATCTGCAATATCGAGTGCAAAAAGCAGTCTTTTGAGATCGCGCGATAATGCCCATGCATGAGCCAGCATATGGTGAGAAAATCTTACAGGCTGGGCAACCTGAAGGTGCGTATATCCCGGCATGACAACTTCAGTATTCTTTTCAGCAGTTTCAACAAGTATAGAAATAAGATCTGTCAAAAGAGCTTTAATTTCGATTATTTCGTCTTTAATATAAAGACGGGTATCCGTTGCTACCTGATCATTTCTTGATCTGGCTGTATGAAGTCTTTTGCCCGCGTCACCGACTAGTTCTGTAAGACGTGATTCGATATTCATATGGACGTCTTCAAGTGAACGCTTAAATTCAAATTTACCGGACTCAATTTCGTCTTCTATTTGGGAAAGACCCTTTTTTATCTGTTCGAAATCTTCGATAGAAATAATTCCGCATTTATTAAGCATCTCGGCATGAGCCTTTGATCCGCGAATATCCTGTTTGTATAATCTCTTGTCATAATGAACAGACACTGATATTCTTTCAGTGATATCCGATGGTTTATCTTCAAAACGGCCGCCCCAGAGTTTCTTCATATAACCTCAAACAAATTAATCATTACTGATGATTCAGCCTTAACTCTTTGAATAATCTTACGACTGACACTTATAGTAAAAGAAATTGCAGACAATATTGTCAAGATTAAATGTTTAATAATACATCATCAGAATGTCGAATATAAGCTTATGACAGAAATAATTATTGTTGCATCACTCATTCTGGTAACCGCAGTCGTTTATGTGCTTTTTTCAGGAACCAAAACGAATGAACCAAAAATAAAACAGAATGAAACAAAAGACGAATATTCGAAACTGCCGTGCATAATTTGCTGTTCAAGACTGAAACGCGGAGAACGGTTAAAAAGCGAAAAGTTCACGGTTGACGATAAAACAACCGTTCACATTTTCGGATGTCCTTTCTGTCTTAATGCGGATCACAGCAAACGTAAATGTCCGGTATGCAAAAAAAGCCTTAAGTGCAATGAATATCTTATCGGTGATATGTGGAAGAAGGATAACGGCAAGAACAGACTTCATGTCAAAGGATGTGTTAAGTGTATTTCGCAATAAAATTCAAAGAGGAGTTTTAATCCATCCATCATCATATATCATGGTATAATAGAATCCCAAAGACTTCAGTTTATCGGCGGCAAAATCATAATATGCGGCAATATCTTTTTTTCTGTGACAATCGGAATTTATTACTACAGGTATGTTATTTTTCAAAAGAAATTTCAGAATGTAATCTGAAGGGAAAAGATCCTTTGATTTCTTTCTGCTAAGTGCACCGGTATTCACTTCAACGATTTTAGGATTAGCCGCAAGAGCGTCAAGGGCATCATTTAAGAAATCATTATACCAGGAAGCATTTTCATCAAATATCTGAAAATCGACATTTACTTTTTTTATCAGATCAAAATGGGCCATTACATCAACTTCAGTATATTTGATCAAATAAATCATCCGCTCATAATATTCACGAACAGCACTTTTGATATCTTTGCCGGAATTAGCTAGAGAATCTGCAAACCGTGAACTGTTTCCGGTAATTGTTATATAATCTTTTCCGCCTGGTTCACCGAGAAGATGCACCGCTCCTATCAGATAATCAAATTTATTATCTGAGATTATTTTTTTTGAATATTCCCATGTTGACGGAATATAATCTACTTCAAGAGCTGTATATAATTTCATTTTATTAAATGATTTTTTTGAATCTTCAATTTCTTTGATATATGAAGATATCCGTTCTTCTTTCATTGCCCAGCGGGCATCAAAAGGAAGAGGCGCATGCGAAGAAAAACCCAGATGAGTGAAACCTGAAGAAAAAGCAAACTCAGCCATATCGTAAACAGAATCATGTCCGTCGCAAAAAAGAGTATGAGTGTGGAAATTAGCAAGCATCTTTAAAAATGTCTTCTGCAGAAATCATATAGTAATTGGATTCCTTCGTTTCAATATTCGTATTCTTAATAAAAAAAGATTCTTTTTGAGAGCTGTAAAAAGCCGAAATATTCTGCTGATAACCAGTAAGAAAAAGTTCTACCGAATAATCAAAAAGACTCAGACTTTCAAGACTTGTAATTATATTGCTCCTTGCAATTTTTGAGCTGAGACTGTTTTCTTTATATCCTGCGCCGAAAACACCAAGACATGCGGTCTTTGTACACTTTTTATCATTAACAAGAATATCTCTGATTTCGGATATATGTTCAAGCGACACATCAGAATCATTTTCGCGGCATTTGAAAAGATGGTTAAGCCCCATCCAGACCTGTCCGTTTGAATCTATTCCGGCAAGCATGACAGAAACACAGGTGGCAAGATCAACAATAAGTGCTGCATCGGAGGATTCAACCGCAGTTTCCTTCCATTTTACATAACATTTTCTTTTTTGTGAATATTCGTCATGAAAAATATCAGAAATAGTATTATTTGCCTGAATCATAATACTCCAAAAGTTTGGATGATGAAATTGAAATTTCCTTGTTTGCAGATTTTTTCAGTCTGGTAAGTAATTCCAGAGCTTTCTGATTTTCATTGCGCTCATAATAAATTCGCGCAAGTTCAAATTCCGCCTTGGATCTTTCATAATCATCCTCAGGAAAAACCGACTGCATTTCAGTAAATACTGCCATCGCTCCAGATATGTTCTTATAGAAATGAAGAAGAATCATTCCTTTAATGTAATATGCAGAGGCATCCGCGTTAACTTTCAAGTCAATACGCGAAACATATGCAAAAGCGTTTCTGAAATCATTCTTATCGTAGTTAAGTTTTGCTAAAAAAAGATTCATTTCATTGCGTGATTCCGGTTTCAGGCTAATTAATGCACGCGAAAAAGTATCGAGATCATTCAAATTTCCTGAGAGATAAGAAAATTCTGCCGAACGCTGAAAAACAGAAACGGCAATTTCCTTGTTTTCATTCTTAATTCTTTTTGAAGAATACGATCTGGTTATTTTAACGGCATCATTAGGTAATTCTTTTAGAAACAGAGTTTCAGCCAGATAAAGATCTTTCTCTTCTGTAAGTTTCGGATTATTAATCTGAAGCAGTCTGCTTTCAGCGATATTAAAAAAACCGCCTATCATATCATATTTGGAAAGTTCAATTCTCGCAATATCAGAAAAAGTATTATCCGGATAATCAGAAATCAGCCTGAGATAAAACTCTTTTGCAAGAGTATCATTTTTATAACCTTGGTAAAAAAGTGCAATACGGTATAGCGCCTCAGCATGTTTTGCCGGTGTTGCTAGAAAATTGTTGGAAAGTCTCACTGCCGCATTAATATCTTTATTCATAAGCGCAAGGTCAAATATCAGCTGAAAGTCCGTGATAGTTGAAAGCTTGTCTGATATTACAGACATGGAAGAATAAGCCCTTTCATAATTTTTGATATTATAATAAGACAATGCGAGTATTCTTACAATTTCAGCAGTCTTTTTCTCATCATATCTTTTAAGCTTCTGAAGAGATATAAATTCTATTGTTTCCTGATACTTCTTCTGATTATATAAAGACAGAACTTTTCCTACATAAACATCGATATCATAATCGTTTCCCATCTCATCAAGAAAAAGCGTATATTCGCTTTCCGCACGTCTGAAATTTGAAGATTTAAAAAAATCATCCGCTCTCGATTTTACTATTTGAGCGAAACTTTCACTTCCCTTATAATTTTTTAAGACATAATCGCTGTACGACGCACTTCTTCTGCTGACGGAAGGAAAGCGGACTATATACTGAGTTAAAAGTCTTTCAAAACCGGCAGGAATGGATTTTTCAGATATTATTTTATCAATAATGTCGCCGGATTTAACCGGATCATTCATGAAAAGATAAATCCTGAAAAGATAATTTCTGGCTTCAGAAAGATATTTGGGATTAGCGGCCGAAACATATTCGCGGAGAAAATTTTCAGATTTAGAATAATCGCTTTCTTCAAAACGCTCAATGCCCTTATAAAAAAGAATTTCCTTTTTGTAAGGTGAAAACTGATTGAACTCAGTAATTTTCGAATTATATAATTCAAAACCCGATTTGTCTTTTTTCCAGAAATAGACAACAGAGAGCATAAAGAAAATTCTATCGGCATCATTATCATATTTATATTTTTCTGCCATTGCAAGAAAGAGATTTTCCGCTTTGTCATATTTTTTTGAAAAGATATATGCCTCACCAAGATAAAAACTGACCTCTTTTTCCTCCGAAGCTTTACTCTTTGCTATAAATTCAAGAAAAGGAAGCGCATCTTTATGTCTGCCCCTTTCAATATAATATTTTGAAAGAAAAACCGCTGTCTTTACGCGAAGTGAATTATTTTTTGTTTTGTTAAAAACAGAATAAACAGATTCAAGAGCAGAACGCGGATCACGATTAATTGAAAGAACACCGTTCAAATAAACAGCATCATCATACATCTCAGCTGACTGACCGAATGATAAATATTTATTAAGGGATTTAATCGCATCTTCTGTCTGTGATAAATCGGCATAAGCCTTCGCCGAATAATAATATGATCGGCTAAAAGGCTGTTTCGATAAAAGATCTTCGGGAATCCGTGCAAAGTTTCTTAATGCTATGGACGGTTTGCCTATTTCCGTATTAATAATTCCGAGAGAAAGAGCTATCTCAGACTGAAACGAAATATCACCTGCGGATGACTGTGTTGATATAGTATCAAGATATTCAAGTGCTTCCGCATACTGACCGTTTTGATACAGAGCTTCGGCTATTTTCAGCTTAATCCTGTCTCCTTTTTCTTTTGGAAGAGACGGAAGAATATTTTTCCATTCAATTAGTGCTTCGTCAAAACGGCCGCTGTTATAATAAATAGTTCCAATTCTTTCTGAGGCAAGAGCGCGCATTCCTGCATCTGCCTTCTGGCCGATCGAAATGAAACGTTTATATTCTTCAATAGCTTTAATGAAATCTTTTTTCAGGTAATAACTTTCTGCGATATAAAAACGGCTTTCGGATATGAGCTCCTGGTTGCGGCTTAACAGCTGAAAACGGTTAAATTCAAAAATTGCCTCGTCATATTTACCCTGACGGAAAAGACATGCCGCGAGATAAAAATTGCCGCGTTCCTGATATGAGTCTTTTCTTTCTATGACTTTACGGAATAAAAGCTCGGCAGAGCCGAAATTTCCGCTTTTGTATGCTTCAAGACCCTGCTGAAAATAAACATCACTCGTTTGCGCAATCAGTAAAGATGTGGCAGCAAATATGCAAAAAATTGCAGAAATAAGCCGGATTTTACATTTTTTCAGGAGCATTAACACCAACCAGAGAAAGTCCGTTTCTGATTACAATTCTTACACAATCACATACTGTAAGCAACGAATTTCTTCTTGCTTCATCATCAACAAGAACCCTGTTTTCCGCATAAAATCTATGAAAGAGCTGAGCAAGTTTCAACAGAAAAACTCCTATTCTGTGCGGTTCAAGTGAATTCGCGGCATCCTTTATTTCTTCAGGATACTTAGAAAGAGCTTTCAATAGAGCAACTGTTTCAGGCGAATCAAAAACAGATGTATCAGAAACACCCTTAATATAAGGGAAATTTCTCGAATCGGCTTCTCTAAAAATTGAACAAATTCTGGCATGCGCGTACTGCAGATAAAATACCGGATTCTCAGAAGATTCTTTTTTTGCCAGAACAAGGTCGAAATCGAGATGGCTGTCCATTGAACGCATTACAAAGAAATAACGCGCAACATCAGTTCCGATTTCTTCTATTAAGTCAGCCATCGTAGAAAACTGACCGAGACGTTTGGACATCTTGACCAGTTCGCCGTTGGCGATAAGATTTACCTGCTGTGCTATAAGAACCCTGAAAGCGGATTCCTTATGCCCGAGAGCTTTTACTGCGCCTGAAAGACGGGCAATATAACCATGATGATCCGGTCCCCAGATATCGATGACTTTTGAATATCCTCTTTTAAACTTGTTTCTGTGATATGCGATATCAGCAAGAAGATATGTCGGTCTTCCGTCATCTCTCATTACAACGCGGTCTTTGTCATCGCCGAAATCCGTTGACCTGAAGAAAGTTTTACCTTCTTCTTCATAAAGAACACCGTGATCCTTCAAATCGGTAAATGTATTTTCTACAGAACCGTCCTCATGAAGAGTTCTTTCACTGAACCACTGCTTATAATTGACCTTGAAGCGGCTCATGACCTCTTTCTGACCTGAAACATTGTATTCAATGGCTTTTTTGGCAAAAAAATCTACAAGCTCAGAGTGGTCGGTAATGGAGTCAGCTTCGGACTTAAATTTATCATTTATAAAAGAAGCTATATCTTTGATATATTCGCCGCGATATCCTTCTTCAGGAAATTCGTTTTCAATGCCGTTTAATGTGCGGTAACGCGACAGAACGGATTCACCGAGCAGTCTAACCTGATTACCGTAATCGTTGATGTAAAATTCGCGGTCTACGATATCGCCTGCAGCTGTAATCAGATTGGCAAGTGTATCTCCCACTGCCGCCGCTCGCGCGGAAACGATGTTCAAAGGTCCTGTCGGATTTGCTGAAACAAATTCAATATTAACGCGTTCAGGATTGTTTTTTTTGATTATGCCGAAAGAATCAGCAAGAGAAATGATTTCAGAAGATACTTCATTAAGCACTTTTTTGGAAATATATAAATTAAGAAAACCAGGTCTGACAACATCGACTTTTTCAAAAAAATCATTTTTTGATACATATTCGGCAATTACAGAAGCGACATCCATGGGATTTTTCTTGAGCAGCTTCGCCGATTCAAGCGCAAAAGGCGTTGAATAATCACCGAATTTTTCATCCTTCGGATATTCAATCTTAACCTCGGAAACCTTCGGAATATCTATACGTTTATCATCAATAGCCTTATTAATGGATTCAACGACAATAGACTCTATTTTTTCTTTTATAATTAACAATGGTATTCTCCTGTTTATTTACCCAAAAAACTGATTTTAGAAGTTATTTAAACCGGTCTTATGAAACAATTCAACAAACCTTACATTGTTAGAAACCAAAATCTGTAAAAGTTTCTAAAAATGACCGTAAATTCAAAAATTCTATACTCATAGAAACTTGAATTTTGTACGAATTTGTCAATAAAAAATAGGTTTGATTTGAAAATGGAGATTGTTATAAAATCCACATTTTGTTAATTTATAATATCATTGTAAATTGCAGGAAAATCGGATTTAATCCAATTTTTGAAAGTATCACAATTAAGAATTCCTAATGTTTCTTTACTCATTCTTCCAATTCTCTATTATTAAACCGTTTATTTTTTTGAAATGCTTTTCGTTGTTCGTTACAAGTGTTAAATTCATTGTCAATGCCGTGGAAGCAATTAGTAGATCAAAATCATCAATAATATTCCCTGTTTTCTGCGATTTTGTTTTTAAGTCACTAAAAGTTTCAATAATTGCTTTATCAATATTAATTATTGGAAACAATTCTTTTATTCTGTATACAACAGCCAGATTTTTTTCAATATTGAGTGATTTTTTTGCTCCGAATAATAATTCACCGTATGTAATTACAGAAATAGATTTCGGGATATTCTCATTTTTGATAAAATTATTCTGAACAGTTTTGTCAGATTTTATGCTATAGATTATAATATTTGTATCAATCAAAAATGACATTTTCCGAATTGAACCTTTTAGACGATTTTCTTGATTTTCTGATTGAAGTTATTATTTCATCAGCATTTCTATTGTCATCCCATGAATCTGAAAGCGATATAAATTCACGCGTTGGATTACTTGAAAAAACGTGAGGATTTGAGAGATATTTTTCAATTATTGAAATGACTTCTTGACTGATTGATCTGTTTTCACTTTTCGCAATAGATTTTAGCGAAGAATATAACCTGTCATCAAGGTCTCTAACCTGTAAAATTGCCATAAATCTACCTCAAAAGGTAAGTTAATTACGTTTCATGAAAAGTCAATCATTATTCATGAATATAAGTAATCAACATCAATGTACCCGCCCGCATATACAACTGCCTTCAAGAATATTTGAACTGAAGTAAAGATTCACTGATTCATAAACAGAAATCGAATTCCCCTCATAATTATTTAATCATAAAGTATTCAATTCAATTTTCTCATCATCAGAAAATATGATATTATTATAATTGTATTTTGTCGCTTAGAAATCATAATGGAGCTATATATCATGAAAAGAATCCCTTCGCCCCTCTCTCCTTTATTAAAGGAGAGAGGCCGTGAGAGAGGATTTTAAACTATTCGTCTATAAAGATTGATTCTGCTTCTATGAGTTTTTCGTACTCTTCAAGGCGTGCGCCTTTCAAACAAAGATCAATAATTTTTTTACCCAGAGGAAGAAGCTCAGGACTGTCTTTGTAGAGTGAAAGCTCTTTTGCAAAGAAATCTGTAAGCTGTTTTGCTCCGGCATCATAAGCATCAAGTCCGATTTCAGGCTGGTTTTCAACTTTCAAAAGCGACTTTTTGATTTCCTGATTTTCAATCATCAGTCTGTTCAATGAATAACCGAGAAGAGGACATCTTGATTCACTAAGTTCTTCTCTCATGAATTTAACTCCGCCGCGGCGCGCAAGATATTCCCTCATAATCCACTGCGGATTAAAGCTGACTTTCCATGAACCGATATGCTGATTAGGACAGAGAACATAGCTGACCTTTGTACAGGAAACTATCTGCTCAAGAAGAAGATTTGCCTGTTTCACGCGTTTGCCGGTAGCAAACGGCCAGTACGAACCTACACCTTCAGAACTCATGCCTTCAGAGTCCATGATGCTTGGATTAGCGAATCCTCTCGGAGAAACAAGTCTCCAAAGCCACGCTAGAGCCGGCGGAAGGATGTGAAACATTCCCATTATTCCATAGCTCGGATTTTCTTTTGTGTTCGGCGGATTGCGCACACCGAAGCTTCTAACATGTACTGATACCGGCTTGTTTATTACATTAGGTACATTTCTTCTCGGAACGATGAATCTCGGATTAGGGCACGGCTTGCCCGGAGAATCTTCAGTGTGTTCCCAAAGAAGCGCTGTGCTGTTAGGAGACGCATCAATATTAAGAAACAGAAGAGGCTCCTGCGGATGAATTGAAAGTGATTCAATATCAGGGTCAGTACCGTAATTTTTTATGTGATCGACGCGGATAAACCAGCCGGCTTCACCGTCATAAACTCCGAGTTGGCCTTCAGTTTTCTGAAGCGACGGATGACAAACTGCCATATCGTCCGCAACAGGTCTCAGATCACATCCGCGCGGAAGTGTCAGAAACATGGAGTCGCCAGATACAACATTTTTACCGAGAAGAATTCGTCCGTCATGTCCTCTGTGAATATGCTCGTGCATTTCGCTTTTTCCGCCGCCGCTCGCTCCTTCATGCATGAAGTTGATTTTGTTGCCGTAAGGAGTCACAACCTGAACAACGGAAGCGTGAGCTGTAATCCATCCTTCTTTTTCACCGAAATCGATGAGGGCTGAATATACACCCTTCTTAGCACTCGGTCCGGGATAAAGATTGTAGCTGTAGATTTCATGAAGATTTTCAGATCTTTCGTGAACGACGATCTGCTTGCCTTCAAAATAAAGATGTCTGAAAGGAGGCGCTGTATAAAGAACGCATTTAGGAACAGTTCCGTCAGGTACTGAGGAAGTTTCAACTATACCCTGAAGTATTCCGAGACCGAGACAGAAGAATCCAGCGTTTGCTGGGGCGATTGCGATTCCGTAGATATCGATATCGATTTGTCCGGCTTTGAAAAGAAATACAGCAAGTTCCTGATCTTTCATCCAGTCAAAAGTTTCTTTTTTTAGTCCGTCAAAACTCTTTCCGAATTTTTTTTCATAAGTCATTTTATCGGTTGGAAGAGAATCACCGATAAGCATGCTGTTCGGATCGCGTCTTCTCATGTACGGTTCGATGTAGTTTACAGCAATTCCGTTTTTGACGCGGCTTACAACGGCTTCGGCTATTTCGCCCTTGCCTGCTATATTATATGACACTGTCTGTGTGCCGTTTTTTTCGTCTTTAAGTGAAAGTTTGCTTAGATCGTTAAGATTATCCGCAATAATTACTTTTTTGCATCCCTTCAGAAGATCAGCCGCATGTGCGGGGAGTTTGATTTTCTGAAGAAGCTCATTGAGTTCCATTTTTTTCTCCTGAATAATAGATTAACTGACTTGCAGTTTGTGACCATACGAAATTATAGCTCGTTTCTGGCAATACAATTTATTTCAGGACGAAGTAGAGATTGAAAATTTTTTATTTATGAAACAAATCAATGTGAATTTGAAATTTCTTTTTTATTTTAATTATCAATTTCAATTTATTTAACTACTAAATATTTTAATAATTATTATTCCCGAGTGTCGGAGTACAATCAAAGACTTCTGGCGATGCCTCATATTGCAACCTCCTGTTGCGTATTGAAGGCATCGCTTTGCAGGGTTCGTTCCTGCATACTTTGGAATTCGTTGTCTTGCATGGTGTCATGCAATAATTTCAAAGGGCTTTCCACGCCCTTTACCCGGTTTCGCCGATTTCTTTTGTCTGCGTAACAAAAGAAACCGGCGAAAGAAAAATACGTCGCTCACTCGCCGCGCGGCTTTTTTCGCTTCGATTTTCGCACCGCTTTCAGCGGATTGCGAAAGCTCAGCTTATTTGGTATTCGGCTTCGCCGAATGATTAAATTATTTTTCTCCCATTCATATCTTTCTGAAGTGCTTAGCACACTTTTACGTGTAATTATTTCCTCCTCATGATATCTAAAGTTGCAATCAACTCAACTCTATTCATTTATTTCAAAAGTATACTTTGCCTAGAAATAAACGAACAACAGATTTAAAATATTTTATCACTTAATAATTCTGAATATTTTCAGAAAACAGTCTTTGCCCCTAGTCGTTAATCCGCTGATAATTCTATTCGAGTTTTTCAAGTATACGTTTTGTTGTTGATCCCATTGTTTAGGGTTAATATAATTTGAATTAATTATATAAGAACTAAGCCAAATGAAAACGGATATGTTGAAAACGATAATAAGCATTGATAATACTTTTGTAAATTTTCTAAAAGATAATTTTCTTAAAATAAAACCCACTGCTATCAATATAAATGAAACGGATACGGAATAAAACAGAGTCCAGAAGATTTTGTAATCATACCATCCGATCTTTGACCATCCGCCGACTCTTGAAAATGATTCACCTGTTTGATGCGGATAAAACAGAGGAATGCCCTTCCATACACCCGGAGGCTGAGGCAGATCGGCAATTAAATGAGAGAGACCTGATAAAAATATCAGCGAAAATATGAACGAAATAAAAAAATGAAGATTAGATATTTCTCTTTTATAAAACAAACGTTTTATAAAAACTAAAACAACTGCAAGAAATGATGTCAGAGCCGACAATGCAAACACAAATAAAACTGAATGCGTTATTCCTCTATGACCGGCATAAACATCAGTTGAAATATAATTTCCGAAGAATGAATCTGCATCAGGAATAATCGCAAAAATACCTGAAATAAATATTATAAACAAATACGGCAGATACTTTTTCTTAAAAAAAGTCTGAACTGCATAAAAAATATTTCCGATAGAAAAACCGATAAATAAATGCTCAGGCGGTGTCATTTTTTCTCCAAAAATGTTTCAATAATTTCATCTCCGCTTCGCGGATGGAAGAGGAGATGAGATGAAATAGAGATTCTATACAGTTTAAGGCAATTCATTAATAATTGTTACTAAAACATCTTTTTGGTTAATTTTTTCAAAATGATATATTATTCTTCCGGAAGAATTATAATATAAAAGAATGATGTCTATACGTTCTATTATGTTTTCAGAATTTTTAAAAACATCAATAGTTACTTCTATTGCCTTTTTTTCATTCCTATAACTTATTTTTTTTTGAGGTAAGTTTACTAAACCTAGTTGCGGGTATATTTCGATTAATCTGAATAAGAGAAAGCATTCAAGAACACTTACATTTTCCACAGTGAAATATGTTTTATACAAATAGTCATTTTCTTTTTTTGAAATCAGTTTTCCTTTGTTGCTAAAATAAACAGAATTATATTCTTTAAGACTATATATTTTGCCTACAGAAAAATGCTTACGATTTGGAGCAGGCAAAACACTTAAATAACCGTCAAAGACATATCCTTCAACATCTTTATACCGAACTTTGACCCAATTCCCAATGATATTATCAACTTCAAAGTAATCTGAAGTTTCATACAAAACAATGACTTTCTCTCCATATGGAATATTTAATAAAATATTGGAATTTAGCATCTTATCTTCTCGTAAATTTATTCCGGATAAGGCATAATTATATTTCTCTACAAACTTTTCTTTTGCTACAGTTTTGTTAAAAATCATAAAAACTAATACAGTAACCAATAAATAAATAATTTTTTTCATGATCGTCCTTTTTACTATCATATTCAGAATTCGAATACTTACCATAAACTTTTACATCCAATTTGTCCGGTCACCGTACTTATCGTCAAAGGCTTCTATCGATGCCTTTTATTGCAACCTCCTGTTGCATATTGAGGGCATCGCTTTGCAGGGTTCGTTCCTGCATACTTTGGTATCCGGTTTTCGCATGATGTCATGCAACACACAAAAGATACTATTCTTCGAGATTCGGAGGTCATCACAAGGCTTCGCCTTATGAGTTCTTGTTCTGCATAAATCATGCAATAATTTCAAAGGGCGTTCCACGCCCTTTATCCGGTAGCTGCGTGGTGTCACGCAATTACATCAAAAGGGACAGGGCTTCAGTCGCCAGCCCTGTCCCTTTTGAAATCCCTACCCGCTCTTTGTCGCGCAGAACTCGCCGAACCGCTTTCAGCGGATTCGGCTCAGACAGAACCCCTGCGCTCCGATCAGAGATAAATTTGCCTTCGGCAAATTATGTTTTTTGTTTTCTCCCACTCATCTCTTTCTGAAGTGCTTAGCGCACTTTCGTGATTTTTGAAATCATGCATTTTATAATTTCATTACGCTAGTTTCCGTACGGAGGCGGAAACATTGCCCGCGAGAAGAGCTTTAGCTCTTAGCGGGACAACGCAAGCATTATCTCAGAGTTTGTGGCGTGAAACCAAATTTATGTCATTATCGAAGCGTACAGGACGTTCGCTGAGACAAAGAAATATTTTATTGATATCAACGATATATTCTCGCTCGGTGAGGGCTCTTTCTTCCTCATGATGTCTCAACTTTCAATCAACTCTGCTCTATTCATTCATCTTTTTCTCGCTCTGGCGCGCGATGGAAATTTTTGATTTCAGTCGACAATGCAGGTATTCATCTCATCTTCGCTTCACAGATTAATAATTTTAAAAAAAATAAATAATTTGGCACCTTAGTTTGTTGATGGATTATTTCTGGCAGAGTGAAGCAAACTCATTTAATCATATCACTTACGATAAATATCTTATTTTCATCATCAACAAAATACTTTCTATTTATATCATTTTTAAAAGTTAATACAATATTATATTTAGGACCCATTTTAGATTCATCTTCAGGAAGAATAACAACATGACCGCTATATCTCTGATAAACTAAAGTTAATTTATTATTTGCCACGCTAAATCTTCCACTGATCATAGTAAGTTCTTCATCAGTTTCTCCGAATGAAGAAAAAACATCTTTCTTATCAAATTTAATTCTTACTAACCAATCTTTTTCAAGACTCCCATCATACCAATACCATTCATTCTTAATCAAAAAATCCTTATTTACTTCTCCCTCTATTTTCGTTTTAGAGCAAAAAGTAAATGAGCATAGAATAACAAATAGACTCAGTAGCTTTTTCATTGAACCTCCTATACATACTTAGTGAACTATTATCGTTAAATGCATATGATGACGGTGATCATAATCTCCGGATCTATTATTTGGATCAGATAGCCACCTGTTAGCTCTTTCGCCAGAACCATTTCCATAATTCATTGTCCATGGTGTCAAAACCTGACTAACTCGAGAATCAGCAGTTGCCCAATCTTTTATTTTTCTTACCCCTGATGGTTCTGAATTCTGATTTCGGCTTTGATTACTAAACAGAATATTTGTAATTTCTCCATTACTCCCTCGTATCTTACCTCCCGTTATATCTACACCAGCTCCCCGAGTATGTGGACTAGTTGAAGATGATCCTCGAATTCTCGAAGACTCAGATGGAGTTCTATACAAACTAGAAACTGTCAATTCTACAATATTGTTACTTGCTACCATATCACCAAGAACATTAAATGTTGTAGATTTCGTATTCCGTATATCAGACAAAGATACTCCTTCTCCCATAACCAGATCTGCCCCACCTATCTTAGAAGTTGAATAACTGTGAATTTTTCCTGCTGAATCAGTCCATGATCTTTTTTTAAAATTATCAATAACTTCCTGTTTATAATTTGTCTTTAAAATATTACTTTGAGAACCAGTTCTTTGCTTTCCCCTCATTTCCTCGAAATTATCCGGTAAAGTACCTGCGCCACCTTTTGTTACATTAATATAATGGCGTTCAGTTATTTGACCTACCGAAGCTAATGCTTGAGACTCTGCATCTTTTTGCGAATTCCCACTCGGATCTTTATACCGCACAGGATTATTCTTCACATAACTAAATCTATTCCATCCCTGCGTGCTGTACTCGCCGTCGATTACATTATCCGCAGTTATAAATCTTCCTATCTCAGCTTCATAATACCTGGCATTATAGAAATAGTATCCTGTCTCCGGATCAAGTTCCTGCGAGTTGAATTTCGGTCTGTTTGTCTTGTCGCCCTCCTGTACCCTGCTCGGCGCTGTTGGACCTCCTGTCCGCGCCTCGTTTAAAGCATCCTGCTTCTGATTTCTCCATATGGCTTATATTCAGTTCTCGTTACCGCGTCGCCTTTGTCATTCAGCACAACATTTACCGAATCGACTTGATCTGTCAGAAAATATCTGCACTCGCCGTTCGGCATTGCGGCTGCGATTCTAACGCCGTTCAAATATATATGGCTTACAGCGTATGTCTTATCAAGCTCCTTATCCGTAGATATTTCAAGCTCTTTTTCATAGCTGAAATACATGCTCGGCGTTATAGTTTCCTTGCTCTTTTCTACTCCGTCCTTCATGTAGCGCGACTGCTTTCGAACGCGGAATCCCGTGTCGTCATAATCGTATTCGCCGATTGTTATGTTTTCCTTATCCGTAACTTTTACTATGCGGTTGTCGGTGTTGTAATACATGCGCTTTTCGGTCTTCTTCGCCTTGTCGCTGTTATAGGTCATGTTGCCGCACGCGGAATATCTCATCACGGATCTGTTGCCGTGCTTGGACGAATGGATATCCGTCACCGCGTGGTTGGAATAATCATATTCGAGTCTTTCATCGAGTGAACCGGTTTTGTCATATAGACTTTTGCTTAATAAATTTCCGTCATCGGAATAACTGTATTTTTCTGTGTACGCGTTCCAGTGTTCGCCGGTTTCGCCGAGTTCGTATCTGCCCTTGCCTTCAATGAGTCTGTTTAATCCGTCGTATTTGTATTCGCTGACGACAGCTCTCTTTCCGTTTCCGAATCCGATTTCATCAGCTTTTTTGGTTACGTTGTCGTCATCATCAAACGTGTAACTGACGTTCTGCAGTTCTTCTCCGTTCGCCGTGTTATATGCGTACAGTTTTTTGAGTCTGTGTCTGCCGTCATAAACGTATTTCGTTTCGGTTCTGTTTCCCCTGACGATTCTTTCAATCTGTCCGTTCTCGTTATATTCAATGCTTTCGATTACATTCTTGCTTCTAAATCCCTGCTTCAGCCTCACGCTTTCAGCACCGAAAGGACCGTAAAAATATTCCACTGTTACACGCTCTCCGCTTCTCGGATCATTCGGATATTCTATCGTTTTCGTTCTTCCTAGAAGATCGTATTCGTATTCTGTTTCAAATCTCTCGCCATTCATGGAACGGGTTTCTTTCTTAACGCGGCCGACTGAGTCGTATTCCATCTTCTTCGTCTGGCTGTCTTCGCTCATCGACGTAAGTTTGCCGAGTCCGTTTTCTCCGCCGTCGTATTCATACTTTACAATTCCGTCAGCTGTTGTTTTTTTCGTCACACGGCCGAGTGTGTCGTATTCGTAAGATGTAATTCTTCTTTCAGCGTCGGTCTTTTTTTCAACTTCACCGAATTCATTATATTCAAGTTTTTGATACTTTCTTTTTGCAAAAAAAGAAAGTAACCAAAGAAAAGTTGTCGCTCAGTCGCCGCGCGGCTTCAATTCTTCTTCTCTCATTCATCTTTATTCGAAGTGCTTAGCGCACTTTGTAATATTTTGAAATCATTCATCTTATAATATCATTACGCGTTTATTCGCTTCGCTCAGCATACGCGTAATTTATACTGAGTCAGGATGAAATTAGAAAAATTCAATTTTTTTCTCGATTATAGCAAATACGTAAATATAACACCTTATTTTAAGAATGAAATTAGTATTTAATTGAAATATCCTAACTCTATAAAAAAACCAATTTTTACCATTTAAATTGATTTTAAAAATAACATGAAACTGTTAATACAATCAACCATATTAAAAACATTTATTTATAATAATATACTTTTTAAGATCTGATTTGAGACCTATATCCGAAAACTATAAATATTAATTTTACTCTTATACCAATTCATTCATTCTTTTGTAAATATTTTTCATCATTAGTTGTTTAACTAAATCTCCAAAAGCCTTATCTTCTAGTATTTTCTCGAAAATTTCCTGATTTTGATCCATTCTCCCAATCAATTTGTCCACAAATTTATCATCAAAGGCGAATTTAAATGTATCAATCTTATTGACTTTTGCTTGGGTCTGTAAGGTCTCATCTTCCATCAATTCAGCTTCAATCTGATCAAAGAATAGTTTATCAGCTTCTTCAAATTCAGTTCCGAATTGTTCATTTAGAACATTGATAATTTCCGAAAGTAGAGCATCCTCTTCCTTAGCTCTTTTAAGTCCTGCCTCGGAAGTTCCACTCAATTCACCTTCTTCGCCTTTTTCAAGTTCTATGGAACCTTCCTTAATTTTCTGCAAACGGTAATACTCTAAAGCGACTTCATCGTCTAAATGTAATGATTCTGAGAGCTCTCTCTTGGGTAATCGTGTTTGTAATAATTTTGCATAGGCATAGAATTTTTCAAATTCGGCATCTATAAACGGCATTATCTGCGCAAGGAAAGCATACAGATTAGTCCAGGAGCGCAAGCCCTTTTTGAACTCATCTTGCTTTTCCTCTTCGGGAATTGCTTTGTACCTATCTACTGCGGGATCAGTAAAAGCATATAAATGCTTTTGTTGTTTTGCATTGTTCATCTTTGTCTTTGGGTCAAAGTAAATATTTGCAAAACCCTCTATTTCCTGTTTCCAATAAACTTGGAATTCATCCAGTTTGGCTTTTAAATCATATAAATGGTTGACATCCGTTTCTTCAGTAACAGAGGTGATTTCATAGTAAGGCTGGAACGAATCCAATATGGTTTGTCTTTCATTGGCAAAATCAAGTACGAATGTATCTTCCTTACCTGGATGCATTCTGTTTAGTCGTGATAAGGTTTGAACAGCCTTAACGCCAGAGATTTTTTTATCAACATACATGGTATGAAGTAATGGCTGATCAAATCCAGTTTGGTACTTATCCGCAACAATCAATAATTTGTATTCGTCTTTATCAAAGGCTTCAGGCAACTCTTTTTCACCATAACCAGTCAATTCAGGCTCGGACACGCCATCAGGGTAGTTGTCATCCATTACTTTACCGGAGAATGCCACTAATATTTTAATCTCATTTTGATAGCCTTTTGCTTTTATATACTTATTTACTTCTTCAAAATAACGTTTCGCGTGCAGTCGTGAACCACAAACCAGCATAGCCTTGGCTTTTCCTCCAATTTTCTTGGATACAATTTCTCTGAAATGTTCAATGATGATTTCAGTCTTTTGAGCCAAATTATGAGGGTGTAAAGAAACGAAGCGTCCTATTGCCTTTGCTGCTTTTTTCTTGTTTAGATTCGGGTCTTCTTCAATGGCCTTGGTTAATTTAAAGTAGAGTTCATAGGTTGTGTAATTTTGCAAAACATCAAGAATAAATCCTTCTTCAATCGCCTGTCGCATAGAATATAGATGGAATGGCTTTGGCTTTCCGTTGGAATCTTTATCCCCGAATACTTGAAGGGTTTTATACTTCGGTGTAGCTGTGAAGGCAAAAAATGAAATATTTGGCTGTTGACCTCGGGAAGCTGCTGATCTTTCGATTTGCTCTCTTACAAAGTCATCACCTGTGTAGTCATCACTATCTTCTGCTTCTGCCTGTTCCAATGATTTTGCTGCTAAAACCTCTTTGAGCTTTTTACTGGCTTCACCGCCTTGAGAGCTATGTGCTTCGTCAATGATGACTGCGTATTTTCTATTAGGTAATTCGCCAACCTTATCAACAACAAAAGGAAATTTCTGTAAAGTTGTGATAATGATATTGGTTCCATATCCTAGTGCGGAGGCCAGTTGAGTACTGTCCTTATCAATTTTTTGCACCACACCTGTTTTATGTTCAAACTGATAAATTGTGTTTTGTAATTGCTGATCCAGTACTTTTCTATCAGTTACAACTATCACAGAATCAAAAATTCTTTCATCAGTGGCATTATGCAAGCTCGACAAACGATATGCCAGCCATGCAATAGAATTACTTTTCCCAGAACCTGCCGAGTGTTGGATCAAATAGTTTTTCCCAACACCTACACTCAAAACACTGGAACCAATACTACGCACCGCATCCAGTTGATGGTACCGAGGAAATATCATTTTTTCTTTTTTATAGATTTTACCTTCAATTTCTATTTCTTCCGTCTGAAGATGAACAAAATTCTGGATAATTTCCATCCAGCTATTTTTTTGCAGAATATTTTCCCACAAATACGCGGTTCTATAGCCATCAGGATTCTGCGGATTGCCTTTGCCGTTATTTGATCCTTTATTGAATGGTAGCCAATAGGTCTTACTTCCATCCAGTTTGGTAGTCATAAAGACTTCGTCCTGATCTACGGCAAAATGCACCAAGGCTCTTTTTTTGAATGCAAAAAGTATTTCTCTGTTGTCTCTGGTGGTACTATACTGTTTTAAAGCATTGCCAACATTTTGACCGGTAAACTGGTTTTTAAGTTCTAAAGTGGCGACAGGTATTCCGTTTAGGGAAAGCAATACATCTACAGAGTTTTGGTTTTTGGTGCTGTAAAAAATCTGCCGATACACCTTAAGACTGTTTTTATTGTACAAGTCTATTGCATCAGGATTTAAGCCTGAAGCAGGTTTGAAAAAAGCCATCTGGAATCGAACACTATAATCGACAAAGCCATTACGGATCACATCCAGACTGCCTCTTAAGTCCAACTCTTTGTATAATCGTTGAATAACCCGATTATCTGCATCTTCGCCATGAATGGAACAGATTTTATCCCATCGCTTGGGCTGTGACTCTTGCAGGAATTTGATAACCTCATATTTGAATAAACCCAGTTCAGGACTGTAGTCGGGGGCATTCCCTTCAGTATATCCACCATGTTGCACTAAAGTTTGGACTAAGCCCGTTTCAAATGTTTTCTCGTTTGTTATGCTCATAAATCATCACCTGCTTCTGGCTGCTCTACACCTGCTTCCTGATTCACAAGAAACTGCCTGTATGCAACATCTTTAAATATTAATCTCAGTTCGTGTTTGGTTTTTTCAGAGAGACCTTCTTTCAAATAACCGTCCTCATCAAAGCAGTCATGGACGAACTCAAAATTATCCTTATAAACTTCTTCTGTTATATTGGTCAATTTTATGGGCAGGTCTGATTCGATGATTTCAAAAGTATCCGGATTGAAATACCGAACCATAGGCTTATTGATTTCGTTATATTCTCTACCTTGAAAACAGGGTTTGCCTTTACTAGATTCCCAGTAAATACCGAAAAACTCGGTCCTACTGGATTTATAAACCTTGGCAATTTGAAGGCTGCCATCCACTTCCCGTATTGATTTATTCAAGGAAATGTCACATAAAATACGGAGAGGTTCCATATTTAGCTTGGAACCGATTTTATCTTCATCCGAAAGAAGTCTCTTGAACCGTTCCTTTGCTTCCTTTTCAATATCTCCGAAAGAACCGGCATTTCCCATAAAGGTGTAAAAAATGGTTTGATTGACTGTATTCGTTAGCTCATCAAAAAGAAAGCCTTCTACACTTTCCGAATAGTACAGTTTCCATACCCGATAAGCTCCATTTTGTCCTTTTTGCCAATCCCACCCACCAAATAAAAATTGAGCCGAGCCTCTTTCTTGATGAATTCTTTTCTTATCAACTTCGGTAATGGTTTTAACCAATTTGGTAAAGAGTTCTGAAAGAAACTCCAAGACTTCTTCCAGTGTGGCTGAGGGTGATTGCAGGTATTTATCCAGATGAATAGAAGAGACCAGATTCAAAACCAGAGGATATGCGCGCATTGTCTCACCAGCGAAACAAAGCAGGCAGTCTTTTCTTGGTAGTTCAAATAATTTAATGCCGTGTTTCCATTTTTCGCCACCAGTCAGACAACTATCGGTAGCGAATACCAATTCTTCGGTATCGTTTGCTTGTCGTATCCATGCTGTACAAAGTGTCATATTAATCAACCACCTTTATTTTCCCAGTTACAACCTCGCTGATAAGTGCGGTGCGGTATTCGGTTAAGAGTTCGATCAGTTTTTCGGTGCGTTGAACTTGGGCTTCTATCACATTAATTCTTTTATTGATGAAATTGCAGATTACCCCCTGTTCATCTTTGGGGGGAATTTGTACACGAAAAGATTTGATTAATTCCTGGCTTATATTCGGTTGCCCTCCACCATAGCTCATGTTGATGATTTCTTTCCTTGCAGAAAGCAGAACATAAAATGCAAATTCATAATGTAAGTGAATAGGCTCTGCCATAACACAGCATGCTTGATTTACAGTTGTTGGAATTTTCAAAATACCAAGCTTCCCAATTGTTGCACCATACATAGCCATAACAATCGAATTTACCGGATATTCTTTCAAGCTTGTATGATCATCAAGTGCTTTTTGAGTTATTTTCTTTGATGTTGAATGAATTTCGCCATCAGTTAGGTCGCCTGTTAACAACCAATTAAATAAACCATTAAAATAATATTCGTCACTTCCTGCTTTCGGAGTTGTCCCACTTCCAATTATTTTAAAACACCAGCTTAACCTCTTCACCTCCCAATGCTCCGGAATTTCCCCCATCCATTCAATGCCGGAATCTTTCATTTTTACATCAGGATTAATGCCTTTGGTAACGGCTTGATTGATGATGGCGGTTTTTTCTTCTTCGTAGAGTTCGAGCAGGCGTTTTTTGTCGGCTATCAGTTCGTCTATTTCGGCTGTTTTACTGTCGAGATAATTGGCGATGGCGGTTTGTTCTTCGGGGGGAGGAAATAAGACCGATGTGTTTTTTAGAATAGCCTGAGTGATGCTATAGACTTTGATGCCTGAAACTGAATTTCTGATTTGGTTTCTATACTCTAATGAGTCAAAATAATAAGCCAAAAATAAATAATGGGCTTTACTTAAACACCTTGCAATAACAGTATGATAGCCTGCAAAGGTTGGAGTATCACTATCTAGACAGGTAAAATTACCTGAACCTTCAATATCTTCTGATGTATCAGCAAAAACAAAATCACCTCGACTGAGTAGGGACTTATTTGACGTTTCTAAATATGAATCTTGAACAAATTTTAACTGATTCTTGTTTGGATCAACCCTAAACCCATATTTTGAATGGATTTCTCCATAATTTACACACGGAACTCCTTCATCAAGTAAATCTTGCTTAGTAATTCCTAAACCTCTTGAAAAAACAAAAAGATAGTCAAACTTTTTCACATCCCAATGTTCCGGAATCTCACCAATCCATTCAATCCCACTATCTTTATATTTATCGTATTTTTTCATTTGGCAAACTCCGATCTGATTTTCTTAAATTCCTCAAAGTCTGCTGTTAAGTCTTCAATGGTTGGATCGTTATATACATGCTCAGGGTTACTGTGTGCGTTAATAAATCCGCAACAGCGTTCATACATATCATTCAGAGTAACCTTGTGTTTTTCTAAACCATCAGTATTGACCTGTATAAACTTGCCAAGTGAAACATGCTTTTGGTACCGTTGTATAGTGCCGTTAAAGATTTCATGTTCAATGCAAAGTTCAATTGCGCTTCTAAGTTCGCCAAAGCCTTCCTTTGCAACATCAATTTCTGATCTATCTTTTGCCTTGTTGTATATGAGCTTATTGATATTTGAAATGTTTTGCTTGACCTTGTTTTTTTCTTCTTCAGCGTCTGTAATTACACCCACAAAATCATACTCTTTCTGTGAATTATAGAATTTATAGCTCAAATGCTTAAAGTTTGGCTGATTACTTGAATATAGAAGGCTATTGAATAACAAAACACTATGGGTAAAAATCACAACCTGTCTTTGTTCGCTTAGGCGTATAACCCTTTTTGCAAAGGAGTCAATAATCTTATGATCCAGACTGTTGACCGGGTCATCAAATATCACGGGAGCTTTGATGTTATCCAATTGCAATTCAGTCAAAAATTCTGCTAATGCAATTGATTTCTGCTCTCCTTCGCTAAGGATTTCCAGTAGCTGGTGATTACTGATTTTATGACAAAGCTTTGTCGTACCTTTGTTTGTGCCAAAACTTAATTCTATTGGCATTCCTGCTTTTCGAAGTGCTGATAATTCCTGCTGAAAAAAATCGTTAAAATTCTGACTAACCAACTCTTCTCTTGCCTGTGTTGTTTTTTTGCTGACTGAGCTAGTCGAGAATGAACTGGCATTTTTAATTAGAATAGATAGTATTTTGTGATTGCCAATTACTTTCCTGATTTCATCTACTTTAGAAGAAAGATATTTGCGGTCTTTTAATTCCGCTATAAGCTTTTTTAATTCTGCTTCTCTGGTTTCGAGATTTGTTAACAGCTCATTTTTAGTTGTCAAAGATTCTTGAAGCTGGGTTGTTTTATTAGATATAAAAGACTTGAAATCATCATATTTGAAATTAAAGACTGAATCTTTAGAAACTACACCACTAACAAATTCATTTTTAAGAAGATCTAAGTCTCTGTTATAAGCCTTTAATTCATCTGGTTGTATCGGGTTTTCTTTTTCATCACTTCCAAAACTTGGTTGATTGAGCTTTAGTGCTGTATCTATGCTATTTATAGAATTTATCAGGGCTTGCTTAGAGTTTCTTAGTTTGGTTAAATTCTCTTCTGATTTATCATTCAATAGTCTACGGTAGTTTTCCAGCAACTCCTTTGCATCAGTATCAAGAGGCTGTCTACAATAGACGCATACATCTTCGTTTTGTGGATAGTCGGGCTTATCAATTTTCTTGATATAGGTTTCTGCCGAACTTAAAAAGGTTTTGAACTCATTTGTTTCATAGAACTCAATTCCTTTTGCTGAAGCAATCTCACTAATGCCTTTTTGAGTATTCTTTTCTAATTCAGATATTGATCTATTGAGTTCTATCAATTGATTCCATAATTTTGCATTGAATAGCAATATTGCTTGATCCACTTTTCCAGTAATGGAATTAAGTTCTGTTATCTGGGCGTTTAAAGCGCGAATCTCATTTTGCAGCAATGACTTATTTAACTTTTCCAACTCCAATTCTTTTGCTGCAAGTTCTTTTTCCTGTTTATCGCCAAAGGTCGAAAGCTTAATTAGGTTTTGATCACTTGAATCTTTTGAAAGAGCATTTATAAATACCTGTTGAGGGGTATTTTCATGTAGATTTTCAATCCATGAAATTTGAACTGGAAATTCATCTTTTTTGTTCTGCAATAGACCATCCAATGCACTTAATTCTGAAGAAACCAGATTAAATAAATGGAAACCTATAGGTGACACAATCAATTGACGGCTGCCATCAAGACTAATTTGCACACAATTGTTGTTGAAAACTGAAATACTTGCTAAATCATCATTTCGATTTTTTCCAGTCCAAGCAAATGTTTCTGGGTTACCATTCGATTTATAATCAATTTTTGCTGATTGCGATTCAGTTGCTCCGAATATATTTGTTAGAATGGTGTTGTTCTGGTCGTAACTAAATCCAAGTGCTTTCAGTATTCTTCCATATCCGGTTTTACCTGTACCATTTTCACCATAAATGACAGTAAGATTCGGTGCAAATGCTATTGTCTGCTCTTTAGCCAGTTTATTAACACCAGTTACTTCAGAAAGTGCGGAGAGCTCAATTGTTTTTGAAGTAGGTGAATAACTTGGTTTTTTAATTGCCAAAGGAGATAAGCCTTTTTCCAATCCAATTGCCTGCAAAAAGTATTTAAATACTTCTTTTCTATCTTCTATAGGTAAACTGCTTTCAGTGCTGACTACTTTTTGCACTAATAACTTTGCCCAATCAGAATTGCCAGCCCAGTCCCAGAGAAAATCAACGATTTCTTTTTTATTTGTAGTGGTAGAAGCCATGATTTACTCCAGTACCGTTTTTTCAGTTTCCAGAGTCTTCTCTTCCAATGCCAGAATATCTGTTTTAATATCTGACAAAGACCTCAAAGGCTTAAACTCATAAAAATACTTAGTAAAATTAATCTCATAACCAACCTTCGTTTTACTGTGGTCAATCCATGCTTCCGGTAAATGTGGTTTTACTTCAGCATTAAAATATTCTTCAATGGTTTGCGGAATAAGTTTTCCTTGAGAATCTTTCTTTAAGAAAGAAATGTTTTCATAATCCCTCAACGATGTATCTGGCTTAGGCTGGCCTTTGCTTTTAACAATCTTGCCAGCTTCTTTAAGAGGCTGTTCTACGGTGATTCTCCAATAACCAAAAAATTCATTGGGTAGAATCTTACAGAATTCATTCTCTTTAAAATTGCCGTAGAGCTGAGTAATGAACCCGATTCCTTTGGTGTTCCCGTTCTCGGCAATTTTCTTGCGCTTATTCCCAAGGCTTCTATCCATTTTTTGCCAAAATCGATTAAAGTCCAGTTTGCCTTCTTTTGTTAATTCTTCATCCTTGGCACCAGTGGCATTAATCAATTGAACTTTACCTTTGCGCTCTGTGCTTTTATTATTGGTTATAATCCAGATGTATGTGCTAATGCCTGTGTTGTAAAAAAGCTGATCAGGTAAGGCGATAACGGCTTCCAGCCAGTCATTTTCTATAATCCATTTCCTTATATTGCTTTCACCGCTTTCAGCAGCTCCAGTAAACAATGGCGAACCATTGAAGACGATTCCTATTCTGGAACCACCAGATTTCATCTTAGAGATCATGTGCTGTAAAAACAGCAATGACCCATCATTGATTCTGGGAAGCCCAGCACCAAACCGACCGCTTGACTTTTTCTCTTCTGCTTCTTTGGTAATTATCTTTTCCGCTTTTTTCCAATCCACACCAAAAGGCGGGTTTGAAAGCATGTAATCAAATTTCTCTTCTTCCAGTCCATCTACAGTAAAGGTATTCCCAAACTTAATATTGCTGGGGTTTTGCCCCTTGATAAGCATATCAGACTTACAAATAGCATAAGATTCAGGATTAATTTCCTGACCGAATACTTTTAATTCAGCTTTGGGATTAAGCTCTTTTACATACTGTTCGCCTACAGACAACATTCCACCAGTTCCGCAAGCAGGGTCATATAGTGTTTTAACAATACCGTCTTGAGTAAGAATGTCCTTGTCTTCAATGAACAATACATTTACCATTAAACGGATGACTTCCCTTGGCGTAAAATGCTCTCCGGCTGTTTCATTGGATTGTTCTGCAAATCTTCTGATCAAATCTTCAAACACATACCCCATTTCCATGGAATCCATGTCTTTAAGGTCAATTTCCTGAAAGGATTTAATCACTCGGAACAAAATATCAGCTTGTGGACCATCCATTCGATCTATTTGGTCATCAAAATTGAAATACTCGATAATCTCTCTGGCACTGCTTGAAAAACCATTGATAAAGTTTCTGAGATTCACAGAAACATTGTTAGGGTCAGCAATGAGCTTATCAAAATTGAATTGGCTTCTATTGTGAAAATTGAAACCCGCAATTTTGTTAAGAGCAATATCTTTGGCACTTTCTTTTAATGAATCGACTTTTGGCAGATAATTCAATACTTTCTGTTTAGTTGGTTCAAGTACACAATCAAGCCGTCTGAGTACTGTCATTGGAAGAATGACTTTTCCATAATCAGATTGTTTATAATCACCGCGAAGTAGATCTGCCACTCGCCAAATCAGGTCTGCTTTTTCTTTAAAATTCTTCATTTATTTTTAAATCCTAGGTCATTTTTATATTTTTTTGAAATTTATTATATCCATTAATTACTGTCTTGTCTGCACAAAAAACTCATAGCATATAATATAATTTTAAAACAAGAGACTTAATGTAAGTAATAACACACAATGACATATTATAAACAAATCTGTTGTCAATATTAAAATATTAAGTCTAAAAACGCTGCAAAAACATACACCTCAAAGGTGGAGGTCTGTGATTTTTTTTTAAAAAAACATAAATCATGACGGAAAAACGGATTCTTCTCTTTCACCTCTCTCCTTTATCAAAGGAGAGAGGCCGGGAG
>Ga0208040_1000807_pt1 | contig 34842 bp, 30 predicted proteins | sample AD_UKC083_MetaG_FD_184431 | JGI IMG/M metagenome (GOLD analysis project Ga0208040, IMG submission 184431) | Active sludge microbial communities of municipal wastewater-treating anaerobic digesters from USA - AD_UKC083_MetaG (SPAdes) (version 2) | ecosystem: Engineered > Bioreactor > Anaerobic >...
GCGCATGTACGACGACTTCATCAAGACACGGGACAACCTCAAGCGACCCCGGCGGCACGCTCACCAGGGTTGAACAGGAGCCAACCAACTCTCGCACAGGGCCGGTCGAAAGACCGGCCCTTTTTTTCGCCCGGCTGGGGGGGCGGGTCAGGTGTTCTCGGCAGGCTCCTTTTCCCGGCGGTTGAAGGTGTTCATGGCCTTGACGTGACCGTCGCGCAGGCACATCTCGATGGCCGAGGCAGCGTTTTCGAGCTGCTTCCTCACCATGGGCAGGTCCTCCTCGGGGAAGACGTCCAGGACGTAGTCGCTCGGGTCCATGCCCTCGGGCGGCCTGCCGATGCCGCAGCGTATCCTGATGAACCCGGTTTCGCCCAGGGCCCCCTGGATCGAGTCGAGCCCCTTGTGCCCGCCGGTGCCCCCGCCCAGCTTCACGCGCACGCTCCCGGCAGGGAGGTCCATGTCGTCGTGGATGACGATGAGGTCCTCCACCTCGATGTTCAAGCCCTTCAGCGGGATGCCGCTCAGGTTCATGTAGGTGAGCGGCCTGGCGATGGTGACCGGGACCCGCATGATAATGCCCCTGCCGCTGGCGAGCTCCCGGGAGACGGACTTCAGGGAGATCCGCCACTTCTCGGACAGAAAGTCCGTCACGAGAAAGCCGATGTTGTGGCGCGTATAGGCATACTGTCTGCCGGGATTCCCCAGTCCGTATATCAGCTTCATCCGATCACCTTGCTTTTCCAGACGATGTGCTCCTCATTATTCCCCGTCTCCAATGGCTGTCAAGGGAACTTTCTGCTTATCCGCGGAGCTTACCTCCTCCACCATCATACCCGGGCCACGCGATAAAATCGTTCACCCGCCGCAGGTACACCCGTTTGCCATGATGTATTATTCATGGTAGGAAAAAGCCATGGCGCTCAACCCCGGAATCATCGCCGACCTGCCCCGTTCGACGGGCGTTTACCTCATGAAGAACGCCCTCGGGGAGATCATCTATGTGGGCAAGGCAAAGGACCTGAGGTCGCGGGTCTATTCCTATCTCGGCCAGGACACCAGGCCCAGCGTGCCTTACATCGCGGACCAGACGGACCGGGTGGACTTCATCGTCACCAGGAACGAAAAAGAGGCCCTGTTCCTGGAGAACCAGCTCATCAAGTCCCACAGGCCCCGGTTCAACGTGGATCTCAAGGACGACAAGTCCTACGTGCGCATCAAGATCACCGTGGGCGAAGAGTGGCCCAGGGTGTCCGTCACCCGGAAGGTGGTCAAGGACGGCTCGCTGTACTTCGGCCCCTATGCCTCGGCCCACGCCATCAGGACCACGCTGAGCGCCATCAGCAGGATCTTCCCCCTGCGCAGGTGCAAGGAGACGGTCTTCAGGAACAGGACCAGGCCCTGCATGTACCACCAGATCGGGCTGTGCAGCGGGCCCTGCGGCGGCAAGATCACCAAGGCAGGCTACGACGAGATCGTCTCCGACCTCGTCACCTTCCTCGAAGGCAAGGACAAGGAGCTCAAAGAGCGGCTTAAGGAGCGCATGCAGCGGGAGGCCCGGAACCAGAACTACGAGACCGCAGCCAAGATCCGCGACCAGATCCATGCCATCGAGGTGAGTCTCGTGCCCCAGGTCGTGGTGGGGAACGCCCCCACCGACGTGGACATCTTCGGCACCTACCGGCTCAAGGACAAGGCTCAAATAGCGGTGCTGCACATCTCCAGGGGCACCATGACCGACAGCCACACCCTGGTGGTGCACAACACGGACGAAGACGACTTCATGACCAACTCCATGCTGCAGTTCTACCTGCGCAACAACAACATCCCGCCCCTCGTCTACGCGGACTTCCTGCCCGGGGACCGGGAGATCCTCGAGCAGATCCTGTCCGACCTCAGGGGCTCGAAGGTCTCCATCCGCAGGGGTGTCCGGGGCAAGCCGAAGCTGTGGGTGGAGATGGCCCAGGAGAACGCCAGGTCCTACGGCAGGAACAAGGAGACCTCGGCCCTGGACGACCTCGCCAAGGCCTTCAGCCTGAGCGCCGTCCCCTACCGCATGGAGTGCTACGACATCTCGTCCTTCCAGGGCAGCAATCCCGTCGCGTCCCGGGTGGTGTTCATGGGGGGCGCGCCGGACAAGACCCTGTACCGCCACTACAGGATCAGGGACATCGAGGGCCAGGACGACTACGCCATGATGGAGCAGGTGCTCCGGAGGAGGCTCGCCGGTGACGAGGCAATGCCGGATCTCCTCATCATCGACGGGGGCAAGGGCCAGCTCAACGTGTGCACCCGCGTGCTCGAGAGCCTCGGGATGGGCTCCATCCCCGTGGTGGCCATGGCCAAGCCCAGGGGCGCGAAGAACGACCGGTTCTTCTTCCCCGGCAGGAAGGACGCCGTCTTCCTCCCTGAGCGGAGCGAGGGGCTCAGGCTCATGCAGCGGATCAGGGACGAGGGCCACCGGTTCGCCGTGAAGTACCACACCCACCTGAGGAGCAAGGCCGTGTCAACGGTCCTCGAGGAGATCCCGGGTATAGGCCCCAAGAAGGCCCGCTGCATCCTCAAGCACACGGCTCACCTCTCAGGACTCTCCCAGATCGGCGTTGAGGACTTGGAAGGCTGTCCGTCCATCACAAAGGGGGATGTGGAGCGGATAATCAAGTTTGTCCGGGACCTGTGATGAACGGCAGGGAAGAAGCTTGTCAGGGAGGCCGTTCGCAGGCACGCTTCGATATTTTTGCAGGCTTTCCCGGCAGGTCGGCATGGCCTTCTTCAGAAAATATTTTCGAATCGACTGCAGCCATTTCACCCCGTAACAAACCATAAACCCTCGCCCTGCAGGCTCTTACCCTCTAAACATTGAGCCGGCAGCGTGTTATTATAACTTAATGATCACATTGTTATGAAAATGAGCAGAGGATCAGCAGGTGCGGCACCGGGTGTGGACATCCGCACACCGGCATCCTGCAAATGATGCCCTGAAAGGAGGTGGATGATGGAGAGTCCCATCAAGGCTGGGGCGGTACAGATGGAGGCCCGGGTGGGGGATATCGCCGGGAACCTGGAGAAGGCGGAAAGGCTGCTCGACGAGGCCGCCTCGAAGGGGGCCCGCCTGATCATTCTCCCGGAGTTCTTCCCCAGCGCGGCGGCGTTCGACCCGTCGCTGCTCGGGGCAGCCCTCGAGATGAACGGCAAGGCGTCCGCCCTGCTTGCCTCGAAGGCCAGGCAGCACCAGGCCTATGTGGGCGGGTCCTTCATCGCGTCCCGGGAAGGCAGGCGCTTCAACACCTTCGTCCTGGCCATGCCGGACGGCGGCACCGCAACCCACGACAAGGACCTGCCCACCATGTGGGAGAACTGCTACTACGAGCCCGGCAGCGACGACGGCGTCCTCGACACCCCTCTGGGGCATATGGGCGCGGTGCTGTGCTGGGAGTTCATCCGCAACAGGACCGTGCACCGGCTCCTGGGCAGGGTCGACTGCGTGGTGGGTGGGTCGTGCTGGTGGACCGTGCCCATGAACTGGCCTCCCGCCGTCTTCTGGCAGTGGCTTCACCGGAGGAACGAAAGGCTCATGGCCGCGGCCCCTTCGACGCTGGCCCGCATCCTCGGCGTGGCCGTGGTCCACGCAGCCCATGCAGGATCGTTCACGGCGGACATGCCCCTGATGCCGGGCGTGCCCTATTCCTCTTTCTTCCTCGGAGAGACCCAGATCGTGGACAGGTCCGGGGCGATAGCCGCCCGCATGCGGAGGGAAGACGGGGAAGGCGTCATCACGGCCGACATCACCCTCGGCAGGGCTGCTCCGAGCATGGCCTGCACCGCCGCCTTCTGGATCCCGAGGCTCCCGGTCCTGTTCCGCATTGTGTGGACCTACCAGAACATCCATGGCAGGAGATACTATACCCGGGCCATGAGAGGGGGGAGGCTGAACATCCCCTAGCCTGCCCGTGGGGAGGAAGGGATCCGATCAGGCGGCCTTGGGCTCGTCATCCGGGCTGTCCCAGGCATCAGGGGTCAGGGGCGCAAGGCCCCACGCCGCCCTCGCCCTGTCGCACCGCTCGCTGGGCCTGCCGTCGGCCCACGAGGCCTCGAAACCCCGGCACACCGAGGGTCGGTTTTCATAGATGGAGCACAAAACCCTCTGGCCCACGGCCCCCACGAGGGCTATGCACCGGGGAGTGTGCCCATCGATGCTGATCATGGCACGCCTGAAGTCGTTGAGCTTTCTGGTGAGGTGGACAGGCACGCCGCCGGCGGTCACGTCATCCGCCTCTGCCCAGTAGAACGAAATCCTGAAGAATGCACAGCACGCCCCGCAGGTAAGACAAGGATTGCCTTTTTCCACAGATGCCTTTCTCCTGTTGCATGATATCCTTGCCGGCTTCCGGATGGCGCGTCTCCCTTCGACCTGCCACCCGTTGCCCAACGTGACAGATTATACGGTCAGGGCAGCAGGAAAGGCAACGATTTCATCAGCACAGTCCAGGGCGCCAGCTTCTGCGGGGTTTTCTGCTGCGAGGCCTTCCATTCCAGGCACAGCCCGTCCTTTCCCCGGGCTGAGCCAGCTCTACTTCCCCCGCTCTGCGGCCTTCCTGAACACGTTCGTGATGCCCAGCTCGTACATGAGCTTCCGGCCCACGGCCTCGGTGGGGGCGAAGCGCCTGACGAACGCGATCTCCTCGTCCGTGGGGCGCGGGGTTTGGGTGAGATCCTCGGCGACCTTCAGGTCCCAGGGCACGTCCTTCTTCACCATGTCCACCGTCACCCCGGGGTGGAGCTGCGCGAGGCAGAGCTCCTTCGTCACCTCGTCGAACCGGAACACGCCCTTCGTGGTCAGAAGCATGATGGGTCCTGACCCCTTGGGGAAAAGGCCGGACCTGTCCCTGGCGTCCCCGCCCTCGAGGTAGCCCGGCGAGGTGAAGTAGTCGAGCTTTTCGACAAACTCGCCGCCCCGCATGGTGAGCACGGTCGCCTTGGCGTACGCCATGAAGTCCGCCGCCCCGCCCGAGCCCGGCAGCCGCATCCTCGGTTTGTAGTAGTCGCCGATGCAGGTGGTGTTGACGTTGCCGTACCGGTCGATCTGGGCCACGCCCAGGAAGCACATGTCCACGTAGCCCCGGTAGGTCATGGTGAACATGGAGAACAGGTCCGTGGCATAGGAGAACCCCCGGCAGGAGTTCGCGTCCGCGATGTGGTTGGGCGGCACCAGGGGCTGGAAGTCGATGATCCCGGACTCCATCATGAGGATGGCGTTCGGCGCATGGAGGGCCTTTGCCATGGCGCCAGCCGTGGTGGGAAGACCCACCCCCAGGATGACCCGGTCTCCGTCACGGATCTCCCGGGCAGCGGTGATGATGAGCAGCTCGTCGAGCGTGTACTTCCTAGCCATAGAGCAGCCCCCTTTCCTCCAGGATCTTCTCGAGCTCTTCGGGCGTGACGCCCATGGTCCTCTCCCTGCCCTCGTCGTCCCAGGACGAGCAGAAGGCAGACCCGTAGTTGGCGGGCGCGGAATAGTACGCCTTGGCCCGGATCATATCGAGCATGTGCGACCCGTGCTTCTCCATGTAGTGGTCCATGTACGCCTGGCGGTCCCTGCACCCGTACACCCACTCGTCCATCCAGGCTTTGAGCCCGTCTTCGGTCGTGTCGGACAGGAAGAAAAAGGCGTACGCGATGCGGTCGAGGTTGTAGTACCCCAGCACCTCGGTGGGGTGAGCGCCCCAGGGCACCTCCACCACCGCGTCCACCCGGTAGGCGGGGATGATGGTCAGATGCGGGCTCGACTGGATGACGTCGTGGTCCACGATCTCCTCGCAGGACACGATGATCCGCCTGCTGGCCAGGGAAGCGGCGGCCACGCTGCCCAGGGCGCCCCAGTACTGGGCGTTGCCGAGCTTGTCCGCCCGCTGCACATGCACGATGCACACGTCCGGGTTCGCCGCAGGCACGGTGAGGAGCTGCTTGCCCGTGTACGGGCACTGAATGACCCTGTACTTGTCCTCCCCCATGAAGGAGCGCTTCCTGAAGAGGTCGGTCACCATGGCCCCCTCGAGGACCTGCATGAAGGAGAACCCGTGCATGCCCGCCACCATGCGGGCGTTGTACTGGTAGTTGGTGTAGTCCTCCATGAGGAGGGTACCCGCCTTGAGCGCCCGCTCCACGGCCGAACCGCCCTCCTTGCCCCCTGCCCGGTAGACGTAGGTGGTCACGAGCCTGTCCACGCACCCGGCGCCCACCAGGATCTCCACGTCGAACACCCCTGACTGGGAATAGAGCGTGAGGCCCTTCTTCCCCTGCCTGGCCACCTCGAACACGAGCTCCGAGCAGGTACCCACCGTGTAGTTGCCGATGACCAGATGGTCGCCGTCGTGCACGAACCTGCCGATGGCCTCCCTGGCCGTCATGACCTTGCTGCCTGCCTCAGCCATGTTTCCCCCTGTTGCTCTGTTGATGGTGTCTTCCTGCTCGCAATCACGTCCGGCCCGCCCGGGCCGGCTTTCCTACGGCTCCATGAGGAATCTGCCCGCGAGATAGCACATCGTTTCGTATCCGCGCTGGTGAAGGCGCTTGCCGAACCACTGCAGCCAGGCCTCCGGCCCCACGGGCACCACGGAGGAGTTCTTCCGCACGGCCTTGAGCACGGCCTTAGCCACCCGCTCCGGAGGCCAGCCCTTTTTGTAGAACGCCACCAGCTTCTCCCTGCTGGACCTGGAGGCCTCGTGCGTGTGCATGCGCCCGTCCGCGACGATCCGGGTGTTGATGATGCCCGGGCAGATGGTGCTCACACCGATGCCGTACTTCCTGAGCTCGCCCCTGAGCGACTCCCCGAGCCCGGCCACCGCGAACTTGGTGGAGCAGTAGGCAGACATGCCCGGCGTGGCGCACAGGCCGGCAACGCTGGAGGTGCTCACGATATGGCCGTATCTCCGGGCGATCATGTGGGGCAGGAAGGCCTTGATGCAGTACAGGGTCCCCCAGAAGTTGACGGAGAAGATCCACTGGAAGTCCTCGATGCTCGTGCTCTCGAAGTCCCCCCCGACGGCCACTCCCGCGTTGCTGTAGAGGATGTCCACCCTGCCCCGCTCGGCAATGACGAACCGGGCGAAGTCTTCCATCTGCTCCCGGCTGGATACGTCCACCTTCCGGCACAGCGCCCGTCCGCCCAGCCTGCCTATCTCCGCCGCCACCTCCTGAAGCCTGTCCTCGTGCTGGTCGGCGATGACCAGGTCAGCACCCTCCGCGGCGAACGCCAGCGCCGTGGCCCGCCCGATGCCCGAGCCGGCCCCGGTGATGACCACGACCCTGTCCCTGAAATCCTGTATCCCTGCCAGGACCGCATCCTCTTTCTCTCGATGTCTTCCTCACCCGGAAGCTTGTCACAGTATCCTCTGGTCTGCCATATCCTTCCGAAGCGCTGCAACCCCATTTCCCTGGCAAGCCACGGCGCGCTTGAAATGTTCCCGGGCACGGGTCCGCTTTCAAGGATCACTGCCGGACGGTTCCCTCGAACAGGTGCCGGACCAGGAACTCCGTCTGCACCCTCACCACCCTCCTGAAGAGGTCTCCGGTGTAGAAGTCGAAGTGGCCCGCAGGCAGGCCGACGACCTCTCCCTTCGGTATCCTGTCCCCCATCTTCTGCACGGCCCTCGAGGGGATGAGCGAGTCGTTTTTGGCGTACATGACGAGCACCGGGCACGTCACCCTGCGGGCGTATCTGATGGGCCGGTAGAAGGGGACCATGAGCGCAGCACGTGCCGGCACGCTGTTGACGAAGGTGATGTCCGGGGGCACGAGGGAATAGTACCCCTGCACCGCGTCCGGGGTGTTCATGAGGGCGAAGGTGTCCGGCCTGCCCACCGCGGGGACCGTGTGGGCGGGCTTGCGCCTGATCATGCAGGACAGGTCCTTGAGCCCGTGGTACAGGCCCTGGAGCTGGAAGCTCAAGGGGAAGCTCATGGTCGTGGAGATGCCGTCCGCGAAGGGGACCTGGGCCACCACGGCCTTGATCCCCCTGTCCCTGGCCGATGCCACCATCACGTGTCCGCCGCTGAAGGAGGTTCCCCACAGGGCCACCCTGCTCCCGTCGACGTCCTTCAGCGAGCGGACATGTGCAATGGCGGACCTCCAGTCCCGGATGTGCCGCCAGGGGTTCACCAGGTTCCTGGGCTCGCCCTCGCTGCCTCCGAAGTTCCGGTAGTCGAACACGAAGACCGCCATGCCCCCGGTGGCAAAGTGCCTGGCATAGGGCTCGAGGCCGAAGTCCCTCTGCCCGCTGAAGCCGTGGGCCATGATCACCACCGGCGGTTTCTCCCTGCCCTCGGGAAGGAACAGCCACCCGGCGCAGCGCTTGCTCCTGCTCAGGAAATCCGAATCGATCCTCTTCATTTTCCCTCCTCAATATCAACGGAAACGCTGTTACCCCATGCACCCTTGGCCCGCTCACTCCACCGGCTGCCTGCCCACGATGGGGTAGAGCCTGTTCAGGTGCCAGCTGACCCGTGAGAACGTGTCCGGGTACACGTGCAGCCTGCGCTTCACGATGCCGCTGAGAGCGGCATCCACGATCTTCTCCGGCCTGAGCACCACGAGCTGCGGCGGCCTCTTTGCCCGCCTGGAGCCGAACGACGGGGACTTGAGGATGTTCGTGTCCGCCCAGAAGGGGTACACGATGGTCACGTCGACCCCCATGACCCTGACCTCACCGGCCAGGGCCATGGCAAAGCCCCTCACCCCGAACTTCGAAACCGAGTAGACCGTCTCGAACGAGGTGGGGATGAACCCTGCCACGGACGACATGAACACGAGCTGACCTCTGCCCCGGGCGATCATGGCCGGGAGGAAAAGGGCCGAGAGCTGCATGGAGGCCATCAGGTTCACCTGGAGGACCCTGATCCAGGCCTCGGCGGGCGTCTCGTGGAAATAGCCGTAGGTGAGCACGCCGGCGTTGTTCACGAGCACGTCGAGCTCCGGCGTTATGTCCCTGCACCTCCTAAAGAGGGCGTTGCACCCCTCGATGCTCGACAGGTCCGCCCCGATCACGCCGAGGACCGATCCCCCCGTCTGCATCCGTGCAGCCCCGTCCGCAAGCTCCTGCAGGACGCCCTCGTCGAGGTCCGTGAGGATGAGCCTCGCCCCCCGGGCCAGGAGCCGCTCGGCAAAGACCCTGCCGAGCCCTCCCGCAGCACCCGTGAGGAGGACCGTCCTGCCGGTGAACGCGTCCACCCGGCCACCCTTCGGAGAGCTGGGCTCCCTGGAAATCCATCTCCTCTCCATCACACACCCTCCTTTGAATGAATTACAATTTAATATTCATATTTTAATGATAATACCGAAATCCGGTCCCGCAATCGCTGTCTGGAATATTACAAACATGGAGAGAAGATGGAAGCGGCCGTCTGCCGCCTCCCCTTCCAGCTTATCCCTTCTCTCTTCTTCCTCCTCTCCTTCCTGCGACAGCCGGCCTCTCAGAAAACATCCGCCGAGGTGGCCTGCGCCGCCGGGAGGTAGAACCGCTCCGCATAGTCCTTGACCATGCGGTCCGCCACGAAGCGCCAGCCCATGCTCATCATGGCGTGCTTCATCCGCTTGACCCAGCGGGAGGGGATGCCCTGGGAGTCCCGGTGGTAGTAGAGGGGGATGACCTCGTTCTCCAGGGTCCTGAAGAGGTATTCCGCGTCCCGGCGGTTCTGCTCGGCCGGGTCGTTGTGCATGCCGCCGTGGCCTATGGCGAACCCGTTGAGACCGTCATAGGCCTCGTTCCACCAGCCGTCGAGCACCGAGAGGTTGAGCCCGCCGTTGAGCACCACCTTCTGGCCGCTGGTGCCGCAGGCCTCCAGGGGGCGCCTGGGGTTGTTCAGCCACACGTCGACCCCCTGCACGAGATGGCGGGCGACGTTGTAGTCGTAGTCCTCCACGAACGCCACCCTGAGCTTGTTGCCGGTCTCGTAGCTGAAGCGGGCGATGCGCTGCATGAGGGCCTTGCCCTCGTTGTCCCGGGGGTGGGCCTTGCCCGCGAAGATGAGCTGGATGGGCCTCTTGGCGTCGCCTATGAGCCGCGCAAGCCTGTCGGGCTGGGACAGGATGAGGTCGGAGCGCTTGTAGGTGGCGAACCTCCGGGCGCAGCCGATGGTGAGGACGTCCGGGTCGAGGACGCTGTCGATGAGCTGCTCCGTGTCCCCGTGGCCCAGACGCCGGGACTGCCTGAGCAGGCGCCGCCGGACGAAGCGGATGAGCCGCACCTTGAGGCCCTGGTGGACCTCCCAGAGCTCGCCGTCGTCGATGTCGTCGATGGCCTCCCACACGTCCGGGTGAACCATCCGGGTGGGCCAGTCCTGGCCGAGCCAGGTCTGGAAGAGCTGGTACATCTGGGGGGCAAGCCAGGACAGGACGTGCACCCCGTTGGTAATGTGGCCGATGGGCACCTCGTGCTCGCGCTTCTCGGGCCACAGCCCGCGCCACATGAGGCGGCTCACCTCCCCGTGGATGGCCGAGACGCCGTTGGCCCTGTTCGAGCCCTTCAGGGCGAGCACGGTCATGCAGAACGGCTCGCCGGGGTCATGGGGGTTGGCCCTGCCCAGGGCCATGAGGTCGTGGTGGCTCAAGCCCATCCTCTCCCGGAACACCCCCAGGTGCTCCTCCACGAGATCAGGCGGGAACCGGTCGTGGCCGGCCTCCACCGGGGTGTGGGTGGTGAACACGGTGCGTGCGGAGACGCGCCTGAAGGCCCGGCCGAACGGGATGCCCTCGTACTCCATGACCCGCCTGACCTCCTCGAGGATGGCGAACGCGCTGTGGCCCTCGTTCAGGTGCATGACGCCCGGGTAGATGTTCAGGGCCTTGAGCGCGCGGGAGCCTCCGATGCCCAGGAGGATCTCCTGCCGGATGCGGAGCTTCGCGTCCCCGCCGTAGAGCCGTGCCGTAAGCTCCCGGTCCTCAACCGAGTTGCCCTCCACGTTCGTGTCCAGGAGCAGGAGGCTGACCCTGCCTACCAGGAGCTTCCAGACCCGCGCCAGAAGGGGTGTGGTGCGGGTGTCGACCCTGACCGTGACGGGGTTGCCCTTCCCGTCGGACAGGGGCTGCAGGGGCAGGTCGCCGGGGGTGAGGTTCCGGTAATCCTCCTCCTGCCAGCCGTCGGCGTTCAGGCGCTGGCAGAAGTAGCCCTGCTGGTAGAGGAGCCCGACGCCCACCAGGGGGACGCCCAGGTCGGACGCGCTCTTGAGGTGGTCTCCCGCCAGGATGCCCAGGCCCCCGGAGTAGATGGGCAGCGACTCGTGGAGCCCGAACTCGGCGGAGAAGTAGGCGACGGGGCGGCTGTTCAGGTTGCCGCCGTGGATGGAGCCCCAGGTCTTCTCCTCCTCGATGTACTCGTTCAGCCTGCGGAAGGCGTAGTTGATGCGGCTCTCCAGCACCAGCTCGGAAGCGCGCTCCTCGATGACCTGAGGCGTCACCCGGTTGAGGAAGGCCATGGGGTTGTGCTCCACCTGGCGCCAGACGTGGGGGTCGAGGTCGGTGAAGATGCTGATGACCTCGGGGTGCCAGGTCCACCAGAGATTCTGTGCCAGTGCGCGGAGACGCTCGTGAAGATGGTTCTCGGATCCTGCCATGCTTGAAACCCTCCCTCATATTGAATGCCGGACCTTGAAAAGCTCAATTATTGCAGATGATGCATTTTATATCATTAAACATATTTTTTCAGGAAGGACAAAAGGCAGCTTTGCCGCGAGCTGACCGCTGCACATGGCGTCAGCTCTATATGTGGTTGTAATCAATACTTTTTGATACTAAGATCTGATCGATGAAGACATACGACGCAGCCGTCATCGGGAGCGGGCCGGCGGGTCTGGCCGCTGCCCATGTCCTGTGCTCCGCGGGCATGAACGTCGCCCTCATCGACAGGTGCGAGTTCCCCGGGGAAAAGCTCTGCGGCGGCCTGCTGAGCGGCAGGACAAGGTCCGTGTTCGAGGACGTCTTCGGCGGGCCCTGGGGTCCAGGCGTCGAGTGCACGGCGGCCGGTGTCAGGTTCATCCACAAGGGCCGGGAGCTCAACAGCGTGGACACCCCCTACCCGGTCTACCTTGCGTCACGGAAGGAGTTCGACGCGCACCTGTTCGGGCTCACCGTGAAAAAGGGTCCCGACATCCTCCTGGGGAGGGCCGTCGCCTCGGTGGACACCCGGGAAACCAGGGTGCTCTTCAGGAACGGCGACCCGATCAGGGCGGATTATATCATCGGCGCCGACGGGGTCACGAGCAAAGTTGCCCGGTCACTGTTCCAGGAACGCTTCCGCAAGCACGCCTACGGGCTGTGCTTCCAGGCAGAGCTTCCCCGTGATTCAAGGGATGGGGAAAGGACCGTGCCGGAGATCCACCTCGGGTACGTGCGGTGGGGCTATGCCTGGGTCTTCCCGAAGGGAAAGACCCTGTCCGTCGGCCTTGGCGGACTGCTGCGCAAGAACGGCGACATGAGATCGCTCTTCCTCCGGTTCCACGAGCAGGCAGCCGGCACACAGCCGTCCTCGGTGAGAAGCGCCTACATCCCTGCGGGGAATTTCCGGAAGAGGCCGGGAAAGGGGAATGTCCTGCTCACGGGGGACGCGGCCGGGCTGGTGGAGCCCATCACGGGCGAGGGGATCGCGTATGCCCTGCTGAGCGGGAAGTATGCCGCCCAGTCCGTCCTGCAGGCGGCCCGGGCGGGCGATCCTGGCCGGGCGTACGGGTTCTACCTGCCCCGGTACCGGGGGATCGTGCAGGAATTCTCCATCGCGAAGCTCCTGAGACACCTCATGTCATCGAGGCTGGCCGAACCCATGTTCATCCGGGAGCTGCCCAATGCGGGCGGCATCATCGAGCAGTACATGGCCCTCATTGCGGGGCAGACCACCCATGCGCACCTGGCCCGCCTGGTGCTTTCGAAGATAGCCAGGGACATCCTCACCATCTTGACGCCGGGTCGACGGCAATGCCTTCGAACACCCTACCCACGCCGTTGATGCGGCGGCCTTCGAGCTTTCAGGACCCAGCTTGGGTTGATGACCTCAGCGTCAGGACCGCAGGCTGCGGGAAACGGAACGACACGACCGATACGGATCTCTTCATCGCCCCCTCACGCCACATACTTCACCTCCCCCAGGTTCAGGTCCCTGGCGGGGTTGTCCTCGTCCAGGTCGAGGACGACCGCGTCGATGGCGCGGACCTTTTCCCCCTCTGGATCGGAAAACCTGGCTTCGGCGTGGGACGGGATGGAGCCTCCGATGGAAACGACTGTGACGGATCTGAACGGTGCCTGCTTCTTCATCTGTGCCTCCTCATCATGCCATCATCATAACAGTGGTGCCGGTGCTGTCCGTACTCAGCGTATCGTCAGGGAATCATGGCAACTTTACAGGAAATGTCCGGAGAGGCGCCCGACGTGCCTGGGGGGTGTCAGCCGCCGGCCTTGCGCTTGAGCCGGGCGAGGCGGTGGGACAGGGCCTCCCGGTCATCCCGGGAGATGCCCCTGCCCTCTTCGAGGACCCGCCGGACGATCTCGAAGGCCCGTACGTGGTCGTTCTTCCGGTGCTCCAGGAACTTGGCCAGCTCCTCCACGGCGAAGAGGTCGTGGGGGTCGTTTCCGAGCATGCCCTCCCAGATTTTCACCGCATCCTCCCACAGGCCCCGGCGCTTGTGGTCGAGCGACAGGGTCACCATGGCCCCCCGGGCCGTCGCCGGGTCAGGGCAATCCATGAGGCTAGCGAGGAAGGCCGAGGCCGTGCAGGGGTCCCCCTGGTGCAGGTGCATCCTGGCCGCCGCGAGGACGTCTCCGTGGTGGTGGCTGTCGCCCGTGGCCACCAGGCGGGTGAGGTGCTTGACCAGGGCGGCCATGGACACGATGTCGAGGCGGTTGTGATGGAACACGTCCTCGAGGAGCGACGCATCCCTCGTCCTCAGCCAGTCGAAGTAGCGCTTCGGGATCTCGAACCCTGGCACGTCCCCGGTGCGGACAAACCCCAGGACCTCGCCCTCGATGGTCACCAGGCGGCAATTCTCCAGCCGGTGGGAGAGCAGCTTCCTGCTGGGGAAGAGCAGGTCGAGGTGGGGCATTTCGGAGAGCGGGTTGGCCAGCCGGTTGAGGATGAAGCGCGCGGCCAGCAGGGTCAGGTCGAAACCCCGGCCGTTGAAGGTCACGAGGAAGCGCTTCTCCCGGGCCATGTCGGCCAGGAGGGTGAGCATGGCCCCTTCCTCGTGAAAGTCCCGGGAGAAAAGCTGGCACACCACGAAGTCCTCGCCCTCGAACCAGCCCAGGCCCACGAGGAAGGCGAGCGTGCCCGTGCCCCCGGCGAGGCCCGTGGTCTCGGTGTCGAGGAACAGGGCGTCCGGGATGCCGAAGTCCCGCAGGCCCGGGTCCCCGGCGAGCAGGGCCGCCGCCTCCATGTCCGCGCATGCCAGGTCTGCCACCGGGTAGACCCCGTGGCAGGCGTGGCCGTGGAACACGCTGCGGGAGAAGAAGCACCTCCCGCGTTCGTTCTCCACCTCCTCCCCGGTGATGGCCTCGTGCAGGGGCTTGATCTCCCTGGGCCGGTGCGCCACCGTCTGCCGTGGATAGCTCTCCCTGCGGGTCATGATGGCGTCGATCTTCCGGCGCAGCTCGCCAATGATCTCCGACCGGGATGGATCTCCCTTCGGGCCGGGGGCCTCGCCCGTCATGCGCTTCAGTCTGTCCTTTACGCTCATGGCCTTCAAGCAGTAGATGGCTTCTTCAGGGCCGGCCTGTCAAGGCCTTTCCTTCCGCCGGCCGTGCCGGGAAAGATTTCCTGCTGAAAGACTACAGGACTCGGCGCAGAAAACCGAAAAAGGATGTGCGAGGGGACCGCATCCGGGAAAGGCACCAGGCATCCTACATGAGAGATCACACATCAGGCACAGGGCACCGCACAGCAGGAGGGGGCCATGCACCTTAAGGGCAAGATCCTCGCGGTCCTCGTCTCGGTCCTCCTTTCCATCACCCTGGCCTATTACCTCGTGTTCCGCCTGGTCATCCTCCAGAGCTTCGTGGACCTCGAGCGGATGGACGCGGAGAGGAACATGCAGCGCTGCGTCGCGACCCTGGACCGGGAGCTCAGGCTCCTGAACCAGTTCGTGTACGACTGGGCCGCCTGGGACGACACCTACCGCTTCGTCCGGGACGGCAACAAGGAATTCATAGAGAGCAACCTCACCTACGACGTGTTCAAGGAGCAGAAGCTCAATTTCATCCACACCTACGACCTCAAGGGCAGGCTCATCTACGGCAGGGCATACGACCTCCGGACCGGCAGGGAGATCCCGCTGGACCTGTCCCGGGAGCTCGAGCCCCGGGTCTTTTCGGCCCTCGTGAGCCAGCGGGGCATACATGGATCGACCACGGGGATCATCCGGACCCGGTACGGCCCCATGATGGTTTCCTCGAACCCCATCGTCACCTCCGAGGTCACCGGCCCGAGCAGGGGCGCCTTCGTCATGGGCCGCCTCGTGGGTGACAGGGTCATCGGGCAGGTCTCGGAGCAGGTGGACGTGAAGCTCGCCGGCCTGACCCTGGACGAGGCCGCGCGTGTGAGCCCGGATCTCTCTGAGGGGGTGGGACCGAAGGGCAGGATCGTGCTCGCGGTGGATGGGAAGGACACCATATCCGCCTACATCCTCAAGAGGGACATCGTGGGCAGGCCCGCCTTCGTGCTCCATGCGTCCCTGCCCAGGGACATCATGAAGAAGGGAATGAAGGCCTACCACTACGGGTTCCTGTTCATCCTCGGCGGGGGGGTGCTCATCCTCGTCAGCGTGGGCAGGCTCATTCAGTACCTCATGCTCGACCCGGTCTCCAGGCTCAACGACAACATTACGGCCGTAGGCAGCGGCGCCGAGAAGGTGGACGACGCCCTGACCGGCCGGGGCGACGAGCTCGGGGCCCTGTCGAAGGCCTTCCAGGACATGCTCCAGAGGCTCAAGGACCGCGAGCAGACCCTCTGGCTGGGCGAGCGGCGCCTGCGCCAGATCATCGACTCGGTACCGCACTTCATCTTCGCCAAGGACGAGGCCGGCAGGTACATCCTGGCCAACAAGGCCATCGCCGACGCCGTCGGGCGCCCGGTGCAGGACATCATCGGCAGGACCGACGCCGACCTGTTCGCCGATACCGGGAACGTGGACTTGTACCGCAGCGTCGACCGGGAGGTGCTCAGCACCGGGGAGCAGAGGGTCGTTCCAGAAGAGAGGGTCACTGACCACCAAGGCAGGGTCCGCATCATGCAGACCACGAAGATGCCCTTCACCTTCTCCGGGAGCACGACCCCGGCGGTGCTCGGCGTGTCCGTGGACATCACCGATACCAAGGCCGCCGAGGAGGCGCTCAAGGAATCCGAGCGCAGGCTCTCCGACATCATCGATTTCCTGCCCGACGCCACCTTTGCGGTGGACACGCGGGGTGTGGTCATCGCCTGGAACCACGCCATGGAGGCCCTCACCGGGGTCGAGAAGAAGGACATCCTGGGCAAGGGCGATCACATCTACGCCATCCCCTTCTACGGGGACCGGCGGTCCATGCTCCTGGACCTGATCCTCGAGCCCAGGGGGGACATGTACCGGCAGTACGACTTCATCCACACCGTAGGCGAGACGCTCGTGGTGGAGGCCTTCGTCCCGCGGCTCTTCGGCGGCAGGGGTGCCTACCTGTGGGGCGTGGCCGCCAGGCTCTACGACAGCAGCGGCAACGTCTCCGGGGCCATCGAGTGCATCCGCGACATCACCCTGCGCAAGAAGGACGAAGAGCTCCTCATGCACCAGCGGGCGATCATCGAGCAGTCCCTCGACGGCATCGTCATGGCGGACCTCGACGGCAAGGTCCTGTACGCGAACGAGTCCGCCGCAGGCATGCTCGGCTATGCCCCTGCCCAGATCGAGGGCGAGAGCATCAGGGTCTTCCACACGGAGGAGCAGTTCAACGCCGAGATGGCCCCCATCTTCGAACAGCTCAAGATCCAGGGCCGGTTCATGGGAAAGATCGGCCACAGGAGAAAGGACGGCACCACCTTCACGGCCCTGGAGACCCTCTTCCTCCTCAAGGACAACAGGAGCGACCCGGTGGCCATCATCGGCATCCTCCGCGACATCTCCGACGAGCTCAGGATGGAAGGGCAGCTCCGCCAGGCCCAGAAGATGGAGGTCATCGGCCAGCTGGCCGGCGGGGTGGCCCACGACCTCAACAACCTGCTGGCCCCCATCCTGGGCTACACCGAGATGATCCTGCACGGCATGCCGGAGAGCGACCCCTTCTACCACGGCCTCATGCAGGTCCTCACGGCCGCGGACCGGGCCAGGAAGCTCACGCGCCAGCTGCTGGCCTTCGGGAGCAAGCAGGTCCTCGAGGTGAAGACCGTGGACCTGGGCGAGGTGGTGGAGAGCTACAGCAAGATGATCAGGCGCACCATCCGGGAGGACATCGAGATCAGGATCACCTCAGACCCGTCCCTGCCCGGGGTGCTGGTGGACATGGAGCAGATAGGCCAGATCCTCATGAACCTGACGATCAACGCCCAGGATGCCATGCCCGCGGGAGGGGTCATCACCATCGACACCACGGTGACCTACCTCGACCACCTCTATGCCTCGGCCCACCAGGGGGTCCTGCCCGGGATCTACGTCATGCTCACCGTGAGCGACACGGGGTCCGGCATGGACAGCGAAACCCTCGAACACATCTTCGAGCCCTTCTTCACCACCAAGGACAGGGGAAAGGGCACGGGCCTGGGCCTGGCCACGGTGTACGGCATCGTGACCCAGCACAAGGGCCACGTGCACGTCTACAGCGAGCCGGGCACGGGGACCACCTTCAAGATCTACCTGCCCAAGTCCGTCGCCCAGATCGAGAAGCTCCCGGACAGGGTCGGCATCGGCCAGGGCAAGCGCGGCCAGGAGACGGTCATCGTTGCCGAGGACGACGAGGGGGTGAGGCTGCTCACCTGCGAGATCCTCGAGAAGCACGGGTACCGCGTGATCTCGGCAAAGGACCCGGAAGAGTTCCTCCGCCTCGTGGACGATCTGGGCGGCGACATCGACCTCATGCTCACCGACGTCATCATGCCGGGCATGAACGGCAAACAGCTCTTCGAGCGCATCCGGGCGGGCCACCCGGAGATGAAGGTGGTCTACATGTCGGGCTACACGGACGACGTCATCGCCCACCACGGCATCCTCGAGACGGGAGTCCACTTCATCCAGAAACCCTTCTCCATCCAGTCCCTGACGGAAAAGGTCAGGCTCGTGCTGGACGGGTGAGGTCCGGGCGGGCCCGGTTCTCAGCCGCCCTGCCCGCCGACGCCTGCCCTCAGGAGGATGCCTTCCCTCATGGTCAACATGAGTGACGCTATACGGTCAATCGTCTTCCTTCGTACTGCCCAGCACTCGATACGCAAGACCGCCCAGTATGCCTCCAAGAATCGGTGCCAGCCAGAAAAGCCACAACTGCTGGACTGCCCAGCCGCCCACGAAGACAGCGACACCGGTGCTCCGGGCCGGGTTCACCGACGTATTCGTCACGGGTATGCTTATGAGGTGAATGAGGGTAAGGCAAAGACCGATCGCTATCGGCGCAAATCCCTTCGGAGCCCTTTCATCGGTCGAGCCCATGATGACCATCAGGAACATGAAGGTCATGACCACTTCACACACAAATGCGGCGGCGAGGGAATATTGGCCTGGAGAATGTTCTCCATACCCGTTGCTGGCAAAACCCGCCGAGACATCGAAACCAGCGGCGCCGCTCGCAATGATGTATAAAACGAAAGCCCCGATGATCCCGCCAATCACCTGTACGACAACATAGGGTACGAGCTCTTTTGCGGGGTGACGTCCTGCCGCTACAAGCCCACAGGTGATGGCAGGGTTGAGGTGGCATCCCGAGATATGACCGATGGCAAAGGCCATGGTCAGGACAGTCAGCCCGAATGCAAGGGATACACCGAGGAGTCCGATCCCCACATCCGGAAACGCGGCCGCGAGTACTGCACTCCCGCAGCCACCAAGAACCAGCCAGAATGTCCCGATCAATTCAGCTACGAGTTTCTTCGGCATGCAAAGCCTCCTCTTTTTGAAAATGGGTGAAAAAAGACTCTCTTGGAACTTATTTAATAATAACCGTCAGTGTTCTCTATAACAAGATGATCATATTAAAGTATGAAAGGGGACACCCATGTGTCCCTGTCATTCCCGGCCAACATGGGGGGTCATCGCATTCCACCTGCTCGGCTTAAGATCCTTCCCGCCTTCATCGGGGTCGGGGTCGGTATCGGTATCGGGGTCGAAAGGGAAATATCGGGTAAAATGGGGGTTCAGAGCAAATCGGGGGTCAGGCCTTGCATTATTACATCTTGCCGCAGAATGTACTAACGCAAGACCTGCCCCTGTTCTTTCACATAATTCTGGAGAAGGTCACTTGGCTTTGCTTCCGTCATCGAAAGGCAGATTCTTATGGTTCACGGACGGTTTCGCGCCCCGTTCAGGCATGTTGCCCCAGTCCCACATCCATACTGCTTCTTTGGCGACCCTGACCTTGTCCCCGACCTTGAGGCCCGGAGACCCGGCCGGCAGCGTCCTCACCTGCCCATTGCTGCCTTTGACGGTGATCTGGCCTTTCTCGATCTGTGTGACGGTGAAGGATTCTTCCCCTGTTGCCGCGCTCAAGGGAGCGATACCAATGAGAAAAGAAAACATGACGGTAATAATGGCGAGTCTCTTCATTGTGCACATCCTCCTTTTATTACAGATTTTTTTAACCCTATCAAAGACCGCTGTATCAAATCCGGATCCGCAATTCCAGGTTTGACCCGGATTACTTTCAATATATCTTAATTTACTGATCCTGCAAATAAATCTATCCCCTTTGTTTCACTAAGCGTATGCAAGGCGACGGCCTTTGGGGGCAGGGATGGGATCTTTGAATTCTTTTGCAGTTTCAATCCAGAGAGCAGTTGCCTGCTTTGCATTTGCTAACGCAGATTCATACGTATCTCCATGGGCTACACAACCTGGGAGCTCAGGCACTTCAGCTACGTACGCTTGGTCCTCATCGCTCCAATAAATGATTATCTCGTATCTGTCCATCATTTCTCTCCACCGAGCTTATACTTCAGAATAACGGCTCGGACTTGTTTAACTTGATAAGGTTTCGCCATATTCCCGTCTTTCTGAAGATTTATCTTTTCTTCGATACCAGACTTCCTGAACATATGATGACTTCCTTTTGTCCTCTCATCAAATCCAAAATGAATGAGAAGCCTGCAGAGATCTTTAAATGCCATATTCGCATCAGACGTACCGCTTAAGATCTGCAGGATCAATTTCTCGATTTGGCTCATTTCATTAAATTACTCGAACATGCTTCGTTCTGCAATATGCAACAAACTGAAACCGGATAAGGGTAGCACAAAATGGGGGGCATCACACTCCATGCTTGGCTTATGATTTTTCCCGCCTTCATCGGGGTCGGGGTCGGTATCGGGGTCGAACGGAATATATCAGAATCGACCCCGATACCGACCCCGAACGAATACACTGAGATGCTTCGCCTCGGGTACAGGGAGGGCGTGCGCAGCCCTGCCCTCAGAGAGAGAACACGAAGACCGAGCCGGCGGCGCTTGGCGCATAGATGTCCGGGAAGCGCTCCCTGAAGTACGCGCAGGCCGTATCCCCGGTGCAGTGGTTCGGGGAGATGAGGCCCGGGTTCCAGGATGCGATGGCGTCCGCCGTCTTCCTGATGGTCTCCTGGTCCGAGCCCATGAGGTGCATGCCGCCGATGATCGCCCTGATCTCTTTCCTGCCGCTCTTCTCCCGAATGTGCTCCACCGTGTTCACCACCCCGGAGTGGGAGCACCCGAGCACCACGATGAGCCCTTCCTCTGTCTCGATCCACAGGGCCTGGTCGTCTTCGATGGGGTCGGGGCGCCTGCCCTCGGGGTCGAGGGCGAAGGACTGCGGGACCTTTTCAAAGGCGGTCCTGCGGGGTATGGGGCCGGTGAGGCACACGCGCCCGGTGAGCCTGGTTACGTCCGTGAGAAACATGCTCCGCACCGAGGCGTCCCTGATGATCCTGAGAGTGGGCTCGGGCATGCCGATGAAGTCCGCCCTGCCCTCCCCGGCCACGTGGTACTTGGGGCCCGTTGCATCGATGTGGAGGTGGATGAGAGCGCCCGGGGCCTGCTGCAGCGCCAGGGGGACCCCTCCGGTGTGGTCGAGGTGTCCGTGGCTCAGCGCCAGGTGGACCGTCCCGGACAGATCGACGCCCAGCTTTGCCGCATTCGCGGCAAAGGCCCCTGCCATGCCGGTGTCGAACAGGATCCTCGTCCCGTCCGCCTCTATCCACACCGAAAGCCCGTATTCGGGTGTCAGCCCCTCGAGGGCATGATTTTCCGAAAGGACCGTTATCCTGACCTCCTCACCCATGTGCACCTCCCTGCGCCGCACTATACCTCAAGAAGCCCTCTTGCAAAAGGCCGGAAGGGCCACGGGACCTGTATCCGCTTGACATGCGAGGAGGGTGTACATTACCCTCGGATCAGCAGCAGATCCTTGTTTTCACGACGACCAAAGAGGGGAGCGGTAATGAAAAAGGGTATTTCTCTCGTGTTCCCGGCAGCAGCATTCCTCCTGGCCCCTATCCTTCCATGCCAAGCGGCAGCCCAGGGGCTCTTCGGCCCCCAGACGGGCGCGACCGGCCAGGGGACAGCCATTCGCCAGCCCGCGGCCAAGCCCCGGATCACACCGCCCGACGTCACCATCGACATCCCCCTGGCCAAATAGGACGGAACGGGATGAGAAAGACAGGAAGACACCCATGAGCATTCAGTCTCTGCGCGGCGTGCGCGTTATCGACCTGAGCCACACCATCTCCCCTGACATGCCCTTCTACCCCGGCACCGAGCCGCCCGTGTTCTCCCGGCCGTGCACGCTCGGGACCCACGGGTTCGTGGAGCAGAAGATCACCCTGTACTCCCACACCGGCACGCACATGGACGCGCCCGCCCACATCCTCGAAGGCGCCCCCGTGCTCGAGGACCTGGGCATCGCCCACTTCGTGGGGAGCGCCGTGGCGCTCGACCTGCGGGCCCCGGGCAGGAGCGTCATCGGCCTGGACGACCTGAAACCCTGTGCCGGGGCCATCGAGGGAAAGGACTTCGTCCTGATGTACACGGGCTGGAGCGGCCTGTGGGGCACGGACGCCTACTACGAAGGCTTCCCCACCCTGTCCCGGGAGGCGGCCCTCTTCCTTGCCGGGTTCGGCCTGAAGGGCATCGGCATGGACATGATCTCCATCGACCCCCCCGACACCACGACCTATCCCAACCACCGCATCTTCATGGAGCAGGGCACGGTCATCATCGAAAACCTCGCGAACCTCGACGCCGTGCTGGGGGCGGATTTCCTGTTCTGCTGCCTGCCGCTCAAGATCCGGGAGGCGGACGGCGCGCCGGTACGGGCGATCGCGCTCCTGGGTATCTGAGAAAAGAGGCCGCCCCTCCCGGCCTGGTATCCTGCCCCGGCGTGAAGCCCGGGGGCATCGGTCCCTGCGGCTACTTGATCAACCTCAGGGACAGCGGGTACCGGTAGGGGACGTTGTTGCTCGCCCGGACGGTGGCGATGACGGTGAGGATGAAATCCGCGGCCACGATGATGCCGGCCAGGGGGTAGAACAGGAAGCCGATGAGCACCGGGGTCAGGCTCACGGCGATGAGGAGGGTGATGACCGTGTAGATGGTCATGGAGATCTGGAAGTTCATGGACTCCTTGCCCTGCTCGTCCACCCTGGGGTAGTCGTTCTTCTTGAAGATCCAGACAATGAACGGGCCCAGGATGTTCCCGAAGGGCACGCCCAGCAGGACGACGAACGCGGTCAGGTGGCACAGCATGGCCCACGTGCGTTCCCTTTCTTCCACCGGTGCTTCCATACCCCCTCCTTCAGAGGTCTTTCTCTTATCAATAATGCCACGGTCCCGGTTTGAAAAGGGGTGCCTCCCCTCCGTATTGGCAACGCCGGCGATTCCGGTTGTTTTTCGAATCATGTCTCGTATATAGGATGAAACAGGGGCTCCCGGGGCGGTCCGCCCGGGAATGCCCAGGCCGAAAGATCCTTGAGGAGGCACGATGAAGAGAAAGAAGAAGGTCCTCGTTCTGCTGGCAAGCCCGAGGAAAAAAGGAAACAGCGCCCTGCTCGCCGGAAAGATCGCCGAGGGGGCCCAGGCCGAAGGCGCAAGCGTGGAGACAGTCTTCCTCCACGAGCTCGAGATCAGGCCCTGCACCTCCTGCTATGCCTGCCAGGCGCCGGGGAGTACGGGCTGCGCCATCGACGACGAGATGCAGAAGCTCTTCCCGCTCATGCTCGAAGCTGACGCCTGGGTGCTCGCGAGCCCGGTGTACTGGTTCACCATGTCCGCCCAGCTCAAGATCTGGATGGACCGCTGCTTCGCCTTCCCCGCCTATGCAGAAGACCCCTTCAAGGGCAGGAGGATCGCCATCGCCATGGCTTACGGAGGAGAAGACCCCTTCGACTCGGGGTGCGTGAACGCCCTGCGGACCTTCCAGGACGCCTACGGCTACGTGGGCGCCACGATCGCGGGCTTCGTGTACGGCAGCGCCATGAAGCCGGGCGAGATCAGGAAGAACAAGGCCCTCATGGAGGCGGCCTTCGACCTGGGCAAAAAGCTCGTGGGCGACTGAGCCCCTGACCCCGCCGGGCGGAGCTACCTGCCCACCAGGCTCGGGACGAGCGAGCGCATCATGCGCTCAGCCTCCGCCCACTTCTCGAGGTCGATCTTCTTGCCGTTGGCAGCGAGGTCGGTCACCACGGCCCCGTCCTCGTCCTTGGAGATGGTCATGTCCAGGGATTCGATCCTGCCCCCGGTCATGGTGACGCTGTACCCGATCGAGCCGGTCACGGCGTCGGGGTCTTTCTGCCTGATGTCATCGAGCCTGAACTGCATCGACCCGTCGATGGTGTAGCCGGTTTCTTTATCGAAGTACCCGTTGAACTCGCAGGTTCCGTCCATGATGATGGCATGTGCGGAGTCCTCCATGACCTTCGCCTTGAAGACCGCGGTCCCCTCGGGGTTCCGAGAGCTGACGTCGGCTATGTTCGAGTACTGCATATCGATCCTGGACTTCTGGTCAGCAGATGCCATCACGGCCCTGAACACGGCTTCGTGGGCCACCTTCACCTCGCCGGGGGTCGGCCCCAGGTAGCCGCAGCCGCTCAGAGCCAGGGCCAGGGCCGCGAGCGCGAGTCTGACCTTCATGGGAGCCTCCTTTAATTGAATGATTATCCCTAGTGATAACACAAGGATATCTGCATCCGCAATGCAATACGCCGTTTACAATTGAATTTTTTCAGGCATCATGGCCGACGCTTCAGACGCGCTCTACCGGAGAAGAGGCCCTACCTCTTCCGGATGAGGTCAAGGATGGCCAGCGCCGCCCCCTTGGCCTGGGGGCCCACCTCGAGGACCGGGCCCACGCACATGGGGCAGCCGTGCTCGCAGGGACAGGACGAGATGAGGCCCCTGGCGAGGTCCAGCAGGGTCTCGTGCTGCTCGAACAGGAGCTCGGAGAAGCCCACCCCGCCCGGGTAGGCGTCGAAGATGAAGACCGTTGGGTCGTAGGCGTCCACCATGACGCCCTCGGTGCCCGCGATCTCGCCCGGGGCCGTTGTGATGACCCTCCGGTCGCGGCCGTGGCGCACGTACCACTGCCCGCTCTTGTCGCCGATGCAGTGGTCGATGTCGCGGATGTCGGCCATGAGCAGGATGGCGGCGAGGTGGTGCAGGCTGTAGGACAGCCCCAGGAGTCCGTCGATGATGTCCTCGCGCCTGAAATCGAGCGTGAGCAGCCTGTCCCAGGGCACGGTGAACCAGTAGCTCGTGGTGTGCATCTGCTTTTCCGGCAGGTTCACGTCGCCGAACCCCACGTTCTCCGAGGTGTAGAACTTGATCTTCTTGTACCCCACCACCTTGCGCACCACCTGCACCTCGCCGTGCTCCGCGTTGACGCCGCCCGACTTCTTCACGTCGAACTCGTCGAGGACCCGGACGTTCGTGTAGGTCATGGCATCGGTATAGTAGTCGGAATCGACCTTGCGGACGTAGGCCTTGTTCCGCTCGAGGTCGAGCTTGTCCACGTGGTACTGCTGGGACTCCACCATGTAGATGGCCCCGTCGTGCACCGTGGTGAAGGCGCTGTCCCAGTCGACCTCCGCGATGATGCGGTGGCTGCCCGCGTCGGTGGTGTCCACCACCACCACGTTCTCCGGGTTCACGGTACGCAGGGACACCTCGTCGGCCGGGTAGCTCTCGGCGGCCCAGTGCCAGCGGTTGTCGACCTTGTGGAGCACCCCCTTCTCCTCGAGGTAGCCCAGGAATTCCTCCAGGGGCTCGGCCCCGAACTTCTCGCCCTTCTCGAAGGGCAGCTCGAAGGCCGCGCTCTTGATGTGGTGGAGCAGGATGAGGAGGTTGTCCGGGTTGATCCGGCAGTGCTCGGGCGAGCGGGTGAAGAAGTAGTCCGCGTTCTCCACGATGAACTGGTCCATGGGCGTGCTCCTGGCCACGAGCACGGCCAGGCTTTCCCCGCTCCTCCTGCCCGCGCGGCCCGCCTGCTGCCAGGTGCTGGCGATGGTGCCCGGGTAGCCCGCCATGATGCAGGCCTCCAGGGCGCCGATGTCGATGCCCAGCTCGAGGGCATTGGTGCTCACTACCCCCATGACCTCCCTCTCCCGCAGGCCCTTCTCGATGGAGCGCCTCAGCTTGGGCAGGTAGCCGCCCCGGTAGCCCGTGACGAAGTGGTCGTCGATGGGTTTTTTGTCCTTGAACATGTCCTTGAGGTACTTGGTCATGACCTCCACGTTGAGGCGGCTCGTGGTGAAGACGATGGTCTGGATGCCGTTCTTGATGAGCTCTCCCGCCATGGTCCGCACCGGCGTGAGCGCGGACTGGCGGATGCCCAGCTCCCGGTTCACGATGGGCGGGTTGTAGAGGACGAAGGTCTTCGCGGAGGTCGGGGCCCCGCTCCGGTCGATGAGGGTCACGTTCTTTTCGATGACCTTCTCGGCGTGCTCCCCGGGGTTGGCCACCGTGGCCGAGCAGCAGATGAAGACCGGGTCAGCTCCGTAGAAGGAGCAGATCCTCTTCAGACGCCTGATCACGTTCGTGAGATGGCTTCCGAACACGCCCCGGTACACGTGGAGCTCGTCGATGACCACGTAGGCCAGGTTCGAGAAGAGCTTCTGCCACTTCGTGTGGTGGGGCAGGATGCCCGCGTGGAGCATGTCCGGGTTGGTGATGACCACGTGCCCCTGCTTGCGGATGGCCTGGCGGGCGTCGTCCGGGGTGTCGCCGTCGTAGGTGTAGGTGCGGATGTCGGCCTTCAGCTCCGTGATGAGCGAGTGCACCTCGTGCATCTGGTCCTGGGCAAGGGCCTTCGTGGGGAAGAGGTACAGGGCCCTGTTCTCGCCGTCCTCGAGGATCTTCTGGAGGACCGGCAGGTTGTAGCACAGGGTCTTGCCGCTGGCCGTGGGCGTCACGAGCACCACGTCCCTGCGCCTTCGGACGAGCTCGACGGCCTCCGCCTGATGGCTGTAGAGGCTGGTGATGCCGCGCCTGTTCAGGGCGGCCCTGATCCGCCCGTCCACCCAGTCCGGGAACGGGGAGTACACCGCCTCCCTGGCCTCGATGCGCTTCCACGCCGTGACGTTTTCCCTGAAGCGCTGGTTGTTCTCAGCCCGGTTGATCCATTCGGCAAGGGTGAGCTGGGTCATGTGATGACTGTCCCTCAAGAACGGCCCCCTGTCAACCCTGCGATTGCTCCCTGGGCTCCTCGGCCTGCTTCCGCAGGCGAAGCGGCACGTACGCGTACTCCTGAGGCAGCGAGGTGACGTAGGCCGGCCGGATGAGCTTCGCCTGGATGATCTGCTCGATCCGGTGGGCCGACCACCCCACCACCCGGGACATGGCGAAGATGGGGGTGAAGAGGTCCATGGGGATGCCCAGCACCTTGTAGACGAAGCCCGAGTAGTAGTCCACGTTGGGGGCAACGATCTGGCCTTTGCGCTCCATGAGCAGCTCGCAGCCGATCTCGGCCACCAGGTCCATGAGCCTGAGCTCCGCGATCTGCTCCTTTTTCACAGCCACCTGAAGGGCCTTGGCCTTGAGGACGTCGCACCTGGGGTCGGACAGGGTGTACACCGCGTGGCCCAGGCCGTAGATCTTGCCCGCCCGGTCGTGGGCCTTTTTGTCGAGGATCTTCTCCAGGAAGGCCTTCACCTCTTCGCGGTCTTCCCAGTCGCTCACGTTTTTCTTGATGGACTGGATCATCATCATGACCGCCTCGTTGGCGCCGCCGTGGAGGTGGCCGGAGAGGGAGGCGATGCCCGCGCAGATGGCCATGTAGGTGTTGGCCCCGCTGGAGGACACGGTGCGCACGGCAAAGGTGGAGTTGTTGCCGCCGCCGTGCTCGGCGTGGAGCATGAGCGCGAGGTCGAACAAAAGCGCCTCGTCCCGGGTGGGCCTCTCGCCCCTGAGCATGTACAGGAAGTTCTCGGCCGTGGACAGCTTCGGGTCCGGCCGCATCATGATGAGGTCATCCCCCCTGCGGTACCGGGCCACCTTGTGGTTGTACGCCACCACGGTGGGGAACTTGGCGATGAGCGAGATGCAGGTCTCGATGACGTCCTCGATCTCCGTGGAGACCGGGTCGGGGTCGCACCGGGAGAGGTGGGAGATCACCGCGTGCAGGGCGAACATCTGGTTGTCGTTCTGCGCCTCCTGCATGAGCATGGCCCGCTCCATCTTCGTGAGCGCCCGCTTCCTGGCCACGGTGTCGCAGAAATGCTCGAGATCCTGCTCACCGGGGAGCTCGCCGGTGAGCAGGAGGTACGCCACCTCCTCGAACCCGAACCGGTCCTCGCTCTGGATCTGCCTGGCCAGCTCCACCGCGTCGTACCCGCAGTACAGGAGCCTGCCCGGCACGGCCTTCACGTCGAAGCCCGTGCCGTCCGGCCTGGGTATCCGCTCGTACCCGATGACGGTGCCCTTGGAGGTGATGCCCACCACCACCCCGGAGCCGTCGGCATTCCTCAGGCCAAGCTTTATGTCCTTTGCCTTTGCCAGCTCGGGCGACACCTCGTTGTGATACCGCGCGAGCTCATGGATCTTACTGATGATGCCCTTCATTGCGTATCCTCCTGCCCCGAAGGGCTGCAATCCCCCCCAGCCCCTCAGCCACGCAAATATACATGGATACGGGGAGCCGGACAAGGGCCAGGGCGGGCGCCGGCCCGGTCCCCCACCCGCCCGATGCGCTCCCTGAAAAAGCCCGGTCAGAACGCGGGGGTCATGGCCGCCAGGCACACGATGCCGTCCTGCCCGTTCTCCTCGGCCTTTGTCCTGGCCCCGCTCATCACCTCCACGGCCAGTGCCCGGATGTTCCCTGCAACCTCCTCGAGGCTCGAGCCATCGAGCACGATGCCCGCGTTGATGTCCATATCGTCCTTCATGAGGGAGTAGAGCCTGCTGGTGCTCGCCACCTTGATCACCGGCAGGATGGGGAAGCCCACCGGCGTGCCCCTGCCCGTGGTGAAGATGATGAGCTGGCACCCGGCCGCGGCCAGCGAGGCCATGGACTCCGTGTCGTAGCCCGGGGCGTCCATGATGACGAGGCCCTTTTCCTTGGGTGCCTGGCCGTAGTCGACCACCTCCACCACGCTCGACCTGCCGCCCTTCTCGATGCAGCCCAGGGATTTCTCCCGGATGGAGCTCAGGCCCCCGTCCATGTTGCCCGGCGCGATGACGTAGGTGGCGAGCTCGCCCAGGATATCCTTCGTGCGGCCGTACGCCCGGGACACGACGCCCTCCACCTGGGCGGCCACGTCCGCGTTCCTCGCCCTGCGGGACAGGATGTGGGCGGTGCCGATCATCTCGGTGGACTCGGTGAGGATCACGGTCCCGCCCTTCGAGACCAGCCAGTCCGAGACCAGGCCCACCGCGGGGTTGGCCGTCACGCCCGAGAAGGCGTCCGACCCGCCGCACTCGAGCCCGATGGAGACGAGGCTCAAGGGGCACGGCCGGCGCTTCATGGCCGAGGCCTCGTCCATGAAGCCCCTCACGATCCCGATCCCCTCTTCCGTGGTCCTGCGCGACCCGCCCTGTTCCTGGATGACCAGGTGAGCGCAGGGCTTCCCCGTTTTCGCGATCTCGGCCGCAACGGCTGCCGCCTGCACGGTCTCGCACCCGAGGCCCACCACGAGGGCTGCGGCCACGTTGGGGTTCGCCCCCAGTCCGGCCAGCGTCCGTGCGTGCAGGCCGACCTCGATGGCCCTGCCGCAGCCGTGGGCATGGAGCAGGGGCACGGCTCCGGGAACGGCGCGGGCGATGTTCGCCGCAACCCCGTTCGCGCACGACACGGTGGGGATCACGGCCACGTGGTTCCTGATCCCGGCGGAGCCGTCAGGCCTCATGAAGCCTTCGAAGGTGTCCATGGCTACTCCTCCCTGATCTCGAGGTTGTGTGTGTGGACCCAGCCCCCCTGCCTGATGTCCGCCCTGGCGAAGCCGATCTCCTCGCCGTATTTGCGGATGGCCTCGCCGGACCCGATGTCCCTGATCGCCACCTTGTGGCTGTAGGGGATATCTTCCACCACCGGGAACGCGAGCCCCGTGGAAAGCCTCGCCTCCTGGCCCCGGGCGATGTCGGCCAGGGCCACGCCGACATTGTCCTCCGGATTGATGACCACCACGTTGTGCATCTCTTCACCTCCCCTGCCTCTGCCTGCGGGACGGGAACGCCCATCCTGTGGCAGGCAGCCCTATCATACGGAAAACATTCGCCAACTGCCAGAATTTTTCTGCTGTCTGCAATCCGGGGCTGAAACGGAAGCGAGCAGCAATAAAGGGGATAGATATTTTTTTAACCAGTCCCCTTCATTCATAATCATTCGTGAAATCTTCTTGAAATTCCTCTAATATCGGCCAATAATTACCGCACTTGGCCGAGAACTGTCCCTGTGATTCCCCGGAGTAGACATGGGCCCGGTCAGGGGGCTTAAGACCACGTGCATATAAGGAGGAATCGATGAAACAGGGGCATCAGGTCAAAAACGGAGCCGCCATCGGAATTCTTCTCGCTCTCGCCATCATGCTTCCCTTCGAAGAAGGGACGGCAACCGACACATCGATCTCTCCCAAGGGCGCCCTCGTCAAGAGCAGCCCGCTTTCGAGCCCTGCCGCAGCGGGCACGGACATACCGGCCCCGACATGGCCCAGGAGCTTCTCCATCGCTTCAGGCGCGCGGGCGGGATTCACTGTCCCCAATCCGGGCCAGGGGACCATCAAGGTCACGGTGGAGTGGTCGGGGGCAAACCTTGCCATAGGCGTCTACGACATGAATGCCAAGACCATCATCCCCGCCGTCACGAGAAGCACGCCTTTCTATACCTTCGAGATCAATGCGGCATCCATGAGCCAGAGCGCAGTGCCCGTGTTCGTCGTGGGGGCGGCCCTGGCCGGCGGCTCCGGGACTGCCTCAGGCAGGGTCTCGGTGGTCTCACTTCCGGCGGACATGAACGTCATAAGCAGACTGGTGTCTCCGAAGCTGCAGCAGATGAGGACCTTGCAGCAGGCCGCACCTCAAATGAGCGCAACGTTCCTGTCCCAGTCCCAGGCACAGGTGGCGGCTGCCAGGCAGGCCATCGAAAATCAGAACGCCACGCTGTCGAGAAACCTGCAGTCAATAGCGACCATGGAGCGGACACGGTACAGCAACACTCTGGGCGCCATGGCGAGGACCGCCAAATCCGCGATCCGGGTGCGGCCCGTCTCTGTTCTGTCCGGGGTGCTCGCCATGAGTGCGAGCATGATTACGGGTGCCGCCGCATCGCAACCGAGCCCGGCCATCACTGCCATCAGCCCTGGGGTCGCCATGCCGGGCGACCAGGTCACCCTTACGGCTTCAGGCCTCGAGGCCTCCACCACGGAGGTATGGTTCACCCTTCCCGGCAGATCGGCCGTGCAGGCGAACATCCTCGGCTTCGGCGCAGGCGCGAACGGCACCTGCACCGTCAAGGTCCAGATGCCCGACCAGCCGGGAGCGACCACCCAGCAGGCAATCCAGGTGTATGCCCGGGCCCTGGACAGGAATCCAGCGGCAAGCACCAACACCGTGCAGATGCAGTACAAACCCATGGTTGTCCCTTCGATCGCCTATATGGACCCGGTGGAGGTCAGCCCCGGGAAGACCATGACCATCGACGGCAACAACTTCACTCCCAACGACACAGTCCGGTTCGTGCTGACGGGCATCTTCGACATCACGGTGCCCACCACCTTCGTGAACAGCACCCGCCTTACCGCCACGGTGCCGGTGTACGTCCTCAAACAGCTCACGGGCGGATACGTATGCACCCAGCGGCCGATATCAACGGGCCTGCTCTACAGCCAGGCGCAGCCGATCATGTTCAGGCCCACAGTGCCAGTTATCGCATCCGCGCCGGCCTCCATTGCCGCGGACTCCCCGTTTACCATCGTCGGGATGGGCTTCGAGGGCTCGGGCGAGGTGCATGCCGTGGATGCCGGTAGCGGCAGGGATTTGATCCTGAAGATCGATTCCTGGACAGACACGCACATCGTTGCACGCGGGCCTTCGATCTACGGGTTCACCGGCACGAAGCCGCTGAGTTTCTACGTGAAGAACGCTTCCGGCAGAAAGGGAGACCCCAGGGCGTTCAACCTGACCCCGGCAACGTATGTCACCCTGATGGACCTGAGCGACATCCAGACCCTGAAAGACTACGAGCTGGGCAGTAATGTAAACAGCAACATATTCAAGTCGGCAAAGGTCGAAACGAGCATCTGTACGAGTCACTCGGCAGAATTCCTGTGGGGCTTCAGCGGGATCGACAAGTACTTCCTCAGACGCCAGTTGAAGAACGGGTGGAAGGTTGACAAGGTGAACTTTGGCGCCGGGAGCAGCGATGATGCTGGAGTGTCGATATTGATGCCGTACGTACCCGGCACGAGCAGCGTCCTGGTGCAGGTCCTCTGGAACTGCTACCCGGCCTGGAACTTCATCCATTACGAGTTCAGCATACAGATCAGCGGCCCCAGGGGCGTGCCGTACTGAGGGTCTTGCCCGAGCCGGATCGCAGGCATGCCCCTCCGTCCGGGCGCTGTCCCTGGGGAAGGAATGGGTGGCCCCCATTCTTGTTCAACACCTCACCTTATTGTCCCCTGGGAGTCGAGATACACCTGCCTTGGTCCGACCCGTTACTGACCCAATCGGCATAATGTCCAGGAGCGGATACCGGGCGAGGATACCGGCCATCGCGAGTTGGGCAGGTAATGGACAGCCCGGGACATCAGGCTGATAAGGACATGTCTTTCTGAGAACATGTGGCAGATCTGGTACATCATTTTAAGGCCAAAATGGGGCTTCTAAGCCCATAAAATGCCCTCTTTTCAGACAATCTTACAGCCATTACAATCACTTGCCTTGGTCCGACCCGCTACTGGACCCGACCCGCTACTGGACCCGCTACTGAACAGGCATATGAACTCCTATCATTTGCTCTGATAGGAGTCATCAGCCTGCGGGGCGGTTAAGGGGGACTCCATCCCCTCAAAGTAATAGCATACTTATCCGATAGGACAGTTTCTGTCAATATGTAGTGGTACTATGGGCATGGTTCTCAAGACGTCATGCTGGTCCATTTATCAAGACCAATATGTTGATATGTGCAATAACTATTCTCTTTGCCATCACCTCGAAACTGATGGTTTCATTGAAAAAGCATACCTCTCAATGAAGTCTTGAGCCCCTATAGAGTGAAGGTCAGTTATGCTCTCCAGAGGATTTTGATACATCAGCAGGGACTTAATCTTTGTCATGGCCATCAACTCGTGCCAACAGCAATCAGATGGTTTCAGGATAGGTATCTTTGAACAGCTTATACGTGTCGGGGTAGGTAGAACCAAGTTGCTTGAGCCCATTCCCAACTCTCTTCACCCATCCTTTCCCACGGGATTGAATCTCATCCAGGGCTGCAGAAAGATCTCCAGGCCTGTCTGGAATGAGAATATTGAACAACTGAGATACCTGGAAGAGATCCTTCGTAGACTTGACACTGCTCGATACGGGCCTCTCCCCGGCAACCAAGAGCTTATGGAGAGCATACCGGGCAGGATCAGGGATGTTTACCAGTACTCCACCCCCATTGATTACCGCTGCCTGAACATGAGTCTCAATGAGGTAGTCCAGGAACATTAGCGGTTGCGCAGAGGTTTTCAGCCTGTTGATGAAAACAGGCTTCAGATCATCAGGCTTTTTCGCGGGGGTGAGGATATCAACCCGCAATTCCTTTCCCCGGATATGGAATGATGTTGAAGGATTCTTGTGGTTCAACGGCGGAATGGGGAGAAATCCCATTTGAAGGCTTTCCAGCGTGCCGGGAATATCTGCAAAGAGATCAGGCACAGCGACTTCCATGCGAGCTGATCCAGCGATATCGATGTCCTGCGTGCGAAGAGACGGCTTGTCCCATTTGACCCCGAGTACATTCCCCATGACCAGGAATGCATGCGTGCCGACAAGGACCCCGCCCAGTCTGAAAAAACCACTGTCGGCCAATGCCCTCAGAACACGGGCCGTCTCCGCATCCGTGATATTGGCATCCCCTATGCGCAGTTGGCTTGCGAGCCTGCCCAGGGTCTCAGTCTCTTCTCTTATGTCCTTCCGTTCCCCCATATATTTTTCGATAAAACTGTCTATTGCTAGGTTCCTGGGGCCTATATAAATCTGGCGTGAAATTCCACCGGGCTCACTCGATTGGAAATAGCAATATTCTTTGCCCTTGACGGTTTTAGAGGTAAAACATCCGGAGAGTTTCCCCACCGATCTGTTTGCTTCAGCAATGATCAATTGCTCAACCAGTTCGGCATAGAGAGTTTGCGTGACCAAAGGCAAGCGCTTCATAGTTATACGTTAATTAGCATCAATCTACGTATAACTCAATGGGAAAACGAGTGGGTAATTATTTCAGGTTGGATCAAGAAATTATACCAAGTAGCATTATGCAGATCGGTATAAATTTAACTGATAACAGTTATGCTCAAATGAGATTTTCTCCCTCGCAGTGACCTCCCGATAAACAAAGGAAACCAAGAATAGGAGGTGTATCATGTTATTATCACAAGGTATCAATGTCTGTATGGAGTATCACAGGTCAAATTCCAGGGAAAATACAATCAGAGCATATGAGTTTGTCCTGGGAAGGCTTGATGAACAATTTAAAGACAGGGACATGAAATCTCTGACCTCTGATGAGATGCTCTCGTTCCTCAATCAGCTGTGCACGGGGGTGAAACAAAGGACGAAGCGGTCCCGATATTCCAGCGTCAGGTCCTTCTTCAACTTCATCAAGAACAACATAGACAGCAACTTTATCAATCCTTGCGATACCCCCATGTTCAAGAGGATCTTCAGACATGCTGATTCAATACCGTGGGATATCCTGGAGAAAGAAGTCGTTGACGAGGTTATCTCCAGGACGACCAATACAAGAAACCGGCTCATGCTTGAGTTGATGGCCCGTGGAGGCATGAGGATCAGTGAAGTGCTTAAACTGACTCCTGCGGATATTATCGATCAGAAGCTGATTCTGCGAAGCCCGAAAAGCGGCAAATGTAAATCGGCATGATAATCTGTACCAAAAATCGGCATATAAAAATGTACCACCTTGGAAGACGAGGTCTCCGTTTTGGTTTTTTGAAAGAGGGATATAGAGGCTTTCAAAGGGGGCCCGGGGGGAA
>Ga0208040_1000822_pt1 | contig 34237 bp, 22 predicted proteins | sample AD_UKC083_MetaG_FD_184431 | JGI IMG/M metagenome (GOLD analysis project Ga0208040, IMG submission 184431) | Active sludge microbial communities of municipal wastewater-treating anaerobic digesters from USA - AD_UKC083_MetaG (SPAdes) (version 2) | ecosystem: Engineered > Bioreactor > Anaerobic >...
AATTAATGTGTATTTTGGTTCCCGAAATACACATTAATTTCAGATTCAGATTTCACAATAGATTGTAATGCGGTATGTGTTGAACAATAACAGTCTTGATAATTCGGATTTTTATAAATTAAAACATTATTGTCAAAACAACAAAGTAAACTTGTAGTTCCACCAGCACTAACCATCCCGGAATTTAATATTCCCAATGAACTGCCTACACCTTCAATCCAAGTTTCTGGCATATGTTCATAATCATCTTGAATCATGGTATACTTTCTCATATATTTGTCATCTATCTGGATAGAATCAATATCTGCTACAAAATATCTGATAGAGTCTCCCCATGCACTTAAATTTGCAATAGTGACACTATCGCCAGCATGCATGTTGTATTTGTAAAGGAGTCCTTCATTACCTTGTAAACTTCTGAAATACATACCTATCTCTGAGTCTTCTCTGACAAATCCATTTAAAATCTTATTGCCAAATTCATGGTTTGTTGCCTGATATACACATAGATAATTATGAGAGTTTATAGTCGTATCTCCTTCGAATTTAACAAAATAAGTAATTGAATCATGATTAACCATATTAGGATTATATGTGATCTGTATGATATTCCAACGTTTGCCAGATTTTAATAAATTCCAATTATTTGCAATTGATATATTGCAAATCAGTGATACTATTGTTGCTATCACAAAATATTTTTTCATAATGAATATTGTTTTTTATTATTTTATTTTGTCAATATCATTCTTTTAGTGTCAATCACATCATTATCTGCAATCAATGTATACAGGTACATACCGGCATTTAATTCATACCCTTGAATAATTATATTTCCCTTACCTCTTTCATTTATAGAATAACTTTTTAATTGATTTCCATTCATATCATATACATAAAGACTTGCTGTAATAATTGAATTGGGCAAATAGAATCCTATTTTTGTTTCTATGTTGAATGGATTTGGTGTGTTTTGATTCAATAGGGGATGTGCCGATATATTTTGTTCTTCTGATATTTTCGCACCAACTTTCTGAGAAGCAAAACCACTGCTGTTTTCAAGCTTTAATAGCTGTAACTTCAAATCAGCAATTTTTTCTGTTTGAGCATTAATTGTAATTTCTTGTTCGTTTAAAGCATTTACTAACAAAGGTATTATTCCAATGTAATCAATACTCAATAATCCTGCACTATCTTCATAAACCAAATCCGGAAATAACTTTTGAACGTCTTGCGCCAAAAATCCGTAATACATTCTACCATAACTATCTTTATTGTTACGAGGTTTAAATGCCGGTTTATTTTCAATGCCTGAATTATGCAACAATGTATCTTCTGATTTACTTTCACTTACTCCTTTAAAGTTATAACTCACCGTTTTTAAAAGCTTGAGTTTCCCCAAGCTTTTGTCAATATTTCTAATATTTTCTTTTACCCTTTCATCAGAAGCCAAAACAATGCTTCCATTAACCTTTATTTCGTAATTGGTGCCTGCTGTTCCAACTTCTAAAGCGCAACTCGGATTGTTATTGTATATTCCGACCCTGCCATTTGCTCTAACTGTGAAATAAGCACCATCTACTGATTGCAGGGAAAGTAATCCTGGGTTATTAGGTTGATTCTTTTTGCTATAAGCCCAAATTACATCATAGCTGTTTGGTATCAATGGGTTTGAATAAACTATATCCATACCATCAGAAATATTGTTCGGATTACTGTAAATTGCGGTTTGATTTTCACAAACTACTCTACCAAATGATAGTACTTTAAACTGTGCGTTAACGTAAACGGAAGTAAAAAAAGACAATCCTACAAAAATAAATTTTATTGTTTTCATGATTCGTAAACTTTTATAAACACTAGATTTTGTATTTCAAAGTGTTCTGTTATAAATTAAAATTTCAACTAAGCACTTTATTTTACCCAATCAATTTAAGGCTAACGAGAGTTTGTGCGCTTATTCTTTTCTCCCGTATAATATGAGTTTTTTGTAAACAAAACTCATAATTTTATCGCGGCAATTGTTGCTATTTTACACCTCCTTTCTTTTTTATATATCCGTTAACAAAGACATAGCTATCCTATAATCATGTTTTTGTCTATGCGCTGCGTTCTTTGATGGAGATTTTCTTTTTTGCTATTTTTTCTTCCACAATCTTCTTTACGGGTGCTGCCAGCTCAAGGCACTTTTTTGTGTGCGGCAAGTGCTTCATATCCTTCTCACTACTGTAAAGCGCAACATAACCATCGCCACAGTTTGAATGTCCGCAAACAACTATATTGGTTACTTGCAACTGCTTGACGGCATACTCTATTACTGCCGAGGTCGTCACAAAGGTATCAGATCCCCCTATCATAAAAGGGCACAAAATTGCCAATGTTACATACAACAAACAATTTGCCCGAAATGGGGTAAGCAGATTTGGTATTACGCGTGAATCGGAATAGCTAATAAACAAAGTGTGCGGATTTTGATATTGACTTAATTGAGCATAAAACTCTTTATGGGGAACATGCTTGTTGGGTTTAAAACCACGAATTTCTTCAAACAATTTATTGCAGTCAATCTGTTGAACGCTTTTTTTTTCATGTGTTGGTGTTTTCATACGATTACGATTTTATCATTTTCTTTCATTAGGTTTGCAAGTAATGATATGGTATATGTCTTAAGTATCTGATTTTAAAACTAAAGCCTCGAGCAATTTTACTTCTAAATTGTGATTACAAAGCTATTATGTTTTTTTTTAAAAACAAATGAAAAACAGTTTTTTAGTGCGTGAAAAAACTAAATCCCACTTCATTCTTTTCTCTTAACCGAAGTAAAAATCAAGACTGCGCCCGCTTCGCTCAATGAAGTCGCGATTTCAGCCGAACTCATGATCACTCAAACGCTGTAGGCGTTTAACAATTTAAAGTTTAGGGAAACTCTTACAGAGTTTTATTAGCACTTCCCATTTCCACCCCAAGTCTCCCCTTTTGGGGGAGATTCAGAGGGGGCTTTGGGGGTTATGCACGTGTTTGTCCTATGGACAATTTTGGCATTTTAACGCTGTTCTCACTTATTTTTCGGCTCACCGGACGAGGTCGGGTTGCAATCTGCGTAAATCTGTGAGAAACCAATCCCCGCGACCCCGGACCTCGCGACCCCGGACCTCGGAACCCGGACCTCGGACCTCGTGAACTTTAAACAAAAAAAGGCCATCTCGTTCGCTTTGAGACAGCCTTTCTTCGTTTATTAAAATTTAATTAGTCCTTAACCTTCGCACTCAAATACTCTCTATTCAAGCGAGCAATATGAGCAATGGAGACATTCTTAGGGCATTCGGCCTCACAGGCGCCGGTATTGGTACAGTTACCAAATCCAAGTTCATCCATTTTAGCCACCATGGCTTTGGCGCGGGTAGCTCTTTCAACCTGGCCCTGAGGCAATAAGGCAAACTGACTTACTTTTGCAGCTACGAAAAGCATGGCGGAACCATTTTTACAAGCAGCCACACATGCACCACAACCTATGCAGGATGCAGCATCCATAGCTTCTTCTGCCTTGTCATGTTGGATGGGTATTGCATTGCCATCAGGAACACCACCTGTATTTACAGATATAAATCCGCCGGCTTGCATGATTGTGTCGAATGCGTTGCGATTAACGATCAAGTCTTTAATTACAGGGAAACCGGTAGAGCGCCATGGTTCGATAGTGATGGTTTCCCCATCTTTGAACTTACGCATATGCAACTGACAAGTAGTAGTTCCACCCATTGCACCATGAGGATGTCCGTTGATATACAGACCGCACATACCACAAATACCTTCGCGACAATCGTGGTCAAAAGCAATCGGTTCCTTGCGTTCGCTGATTAATTTTTCATTCAGCATATCTAACATTTCCAAAAAAGAACTATCGGGGGAAACATTTTCTAACCGATACTTTACAAATTTACCTTTGGCTTTCGGACCAGCCTGACGCCAAACTTTTAACGTTATATTGATGTTTTTTTCCATTGATTTATGCTTTATAATTTCTTTGATCACGTTCTACGAACTCGTATGCTAACATTTCTTTAAATAAACTCGGCTCTTCGCCTTCTCCGTTGTACTTCCAGCAGGAAACAAATGCAAATTCTTTGTCATTTCTGAGGGTTTCACCTTCTTCAGTTTGATGTTCTTCACGGAAGTGACCGCCACAAGATTCTTCCCTTAAAATGGCATCTCTTGCCATCAATTCACCTATTTCGATGAAATCGGCAACACGCAATGCTTTCTCCAGCTCTGTGTTGAGGTCGTCTGCTTTACCCGGAACAAACACATTGCTCCAAAATTCTTTGCGAATTTCCTGGATGCGCTTTAAGGCATGTTCCAAGCCTTTTTTATTGCGGGCCATTCCTACAAAATCCCACATCACCAAGCCTAATTCACGATGGATGGAATCAACCGAACGTTTGCCCTGAATGGATATGATGCGGTTGATTTTTTCGTTGATTTGCTTTTCGGCTTCCTCAAATTCAGGTGCATCGGTACTGAAGCGAGGCACACGTATTTGATCGGCCAAATAATTCTGAATGGTATAGGGTAAGATGAAATAACCGTCTGCTAAACCTTGCATCAATGCAGAAGCTCCCAATCGGTTGGCACCGTGATCGGAAAAGTTGGCTTCACCGATGCAGAACAAGCCTTTTACTGTGGTCTGTAGTTCATAGTCAACCCAAATACCGCCCATGGTATAGTGGATAGCCGGATAAATCATCATCGGTGTTTTGTAGGGATTATCATCTACAATTTTTTCATACATCTCGAAGAGGTTGCCGTAGCGTTCGCGAACCACATGCTCTCCCAAACGATTGATGGCTTCTTCAAAGTCTAAGTAAACCGCCAGACCTGTATTGCCAACTCCAAAACCGGCATCACATCTTTCCTTAGCTGCGCGGGATGCTACGTCTCTGGGTACCAAGTTTCCAAAAGCAGGATAACGTCTTTCCAGGAAGTAATCACGATTTTCTTCAGCTATATCGGTCGGTTTTAGTTTGCCTTTGCGGATGGCTTCGGCATCTTCTTTTTTCTTCGGAACCCAGATGCGACCGTCATTGCGCAATGACTCCGACATCAAAGTCAGTTTCGATTGATGTTCGCCTTGTACCGGAATGCAAGTCGGGTGAATTTGTGCAAAAGCGGGATTGGCGAAGAAAGCTCCTTTTTTATAGACTTGTAAGGCGGCAGAACCATTGGAAGTCATGGCATTGGTTGATAAGAAAAATGCGTTCCCATATCCACCGGTACCTACCACCACCGCATGAGCCGCAAACCTTTCAACTTTTCCTGTCACCAGGTTGCGGGCAATGATACCGCGTGCGCGTCCGTCAATGATTACCAAATCGAGCATTTCGTAACGTGTATATAATTTAACCGTGCCCTTGCCAACTTGTCTGCTCAATGCAGAGTAAGCTCCCAACAGCAATTGCTGACCGGTTTGTCCGCGTGCATAAAAAGTACGGGAAACCTGTGCCCCACCGAAAGAGCGGTTTGCCAACAAACCACCATATTCACGGGCAAAAGGAACGCCTTGTGCCACACATTGATCGATGATGTTATTAGATACTTCTGCCAAACGATATACATTGGCTTCACGAGCACGATAATCGCCTCCCTTGATGGTGTCGCGGAATAAACGCTCTACGGAGTCTCCGTCATTCGGATAATTTTTAGCAGCATTGATACCTCCCTGAGCTGCAATAGAGTGTGCACGACGGGGGGAATCCTGTATGCAAAAGTTCTTTACATTAAAACCCAATTCGGCCAAAGATGCTGCTGCTGATGCTCCTGCCAACCCCGTTCCCACTACAATGATATCCAAACGTCTTTTGTTGGCAGGGTTTACCAATTTTTGGGTGTTTTTATAATTGGTCCATTTTTCAGCCAATTGTCCCGCAGGTATTTTTGCATCTATGATAGGCACTTCTACTTTTGAAGTTGATTGTTTTTTCGTCATGATCATATATTTAAAAAGGGATTATACATAGATTCCGGAGAGAACAACGGACCGGCTTTGAGTAAACCGCAAATCGGAACAGCCATAAATAATAAAATAATGATGGTGGCCAATATATACGAGAATGTTTTTAATCGTGGGAGCCAGGTTTGATTGTTTATTCCAAGGGTGTGCAGCATACTCCAAACACCATGTGTCAGGTGGAACCACAAGGCTGATAACCATACGATATACAGCACAGAGTAGATAGGTTGGCCAAAATAATACTGCACCCAATGCGAGCCTTTGGCAGCTAACGCAGTTAATTGTGCGTCCGTTGCAGCACCCATATTATGCATCAATTCAATCAACTGCATTTTGCTCCAAAATTGAAATAAATGCAATCCCATAAAACCTAAGATGATAATACCAAGAACCAACATGTTCAGTGATGCCCAGCTTACCCCTTTTTGTCTGACTTTAACTGCATAGCGGTTGTTGCCGCGTGCCCTCAGGTTTTGATAGGAAAGGATCAGTGCATAAAGAATATGAATGATGAATCCGGCTGCTAGCCCCATGGTTCCAATGATAGCATACCAATTGGCGCCTAAAAATGCACAAATTACATCGTAGGCATAAGGGCTGAGAATGGAAACAAAATTCATGATACTGTGAAATAGTAAAAATAGTACAAGCAATACGCCTGTAATACTCATGATAAGTTTTCTCCCGATGGAGGAATCAATTAGCCACATAGTTTTTTGTTTGATTATTAATTATGATGTTATTTATTATATCTTCGACTTTTAAAAACAAATATTCAAAGAATAGTAAAGTGTCTTAGAACGGATATTCGTTAAATTCAACCCTAAAAGCAAGATTATTGAATATAAGTATTATTACTCTTTCTTCTTCTTCATTTTTTTGTCTTGATACAAAAAAACGAAGCAAAAAAAAATCAAGACTGCGCCCGCTTCGCTCGAAAAATTAGCGCTCGAACAGCTAAATCGTCCAAACTCGCTCGTTCCTCGCTCAAACAAGGACGATTTTTAACGCTGTTCTCACTTATTTTTCGGCTCACCGGACGAGGTCGGTCGCGCGTCATCAAGCATATAGCAAAATCCAGGGGCTGACTTTGAGCAAATCCCTAGTAGATTACCCATCAATCTGCGTTAATCCGCGAATCCTGTCTGCGATAATCTGCGAGAAATCAACCCCGCGACCCCGGAACCCGTACCTCAGAACTCACAACTCAGAACCCAGAACTCAGAACTCACAACTCAGAACTCACAACTCAGAACTCACAACCCCGCCATTTCAAGAGCGCAAAAATACTCATTTTTAACGAGTATAGCAAGGTATTAAAGAAATAATTCTCTATTTAAAATCATTCAACAACATCTCCTTTTAAAGTGGCAGAACTTGCAGAGATGATCTTTACTTTGATATACTCTCCGATATGTCTTCCTTCTCTTGGGAAAATAACAACTTTGTTCTGGGATGTACGACCGAAAAGTTCTTGATGAGAGCGTTTCGATAGTCCTTCGACCAAGACCTCATATTCCTTTCCTATTTCATTTTGATTGCTTTGCTTGGTGATTTCATTTTGCAAGGCAATGATTTCGTTCAACCTTTGTATTTTGATTGCTTCCGGTACATCGTCGGGTAGTTTTTTTGCAGCCATGGTTCCCGGTCGTTCCGAATATTTAAACATGAAAGCCATGTCGAATTTTACCTGTTTCATTAAATCCAATGTATCCTGATGGTCTGCTTCGGTTTCACCGGAGAAACCGCAAAATACATCCGTACCTATCGCACAATCGGGCATGTATTTGCGAATGGTTTTCACACGGTCTAAATACCATTCGCGGGTATATTTTCTGTTCATCAGTTCGAGGATCTTATTGCTGCCGGATTGTACGGGTAAGTGTATGAACCTGCATATGTTGGGATATTTTGCCATCACTGCAATGGTTTCGTCCGTCATGTCTTTGGGGTGCGGACTGATAAACCGGATTCTCATTTCGGGTATGGTTTCGGCAACTTTACTCAACAGTTCGGGGAAGTCAACAGTCACACCATCTGAAACGTATTTGTAAGAATTGACATTTTGTCCCAACAGGGTAACCTCTTTATAGGCTTTATCCTGTAAATCCTTGATCTCATTCAGTATGCTTTCTACATCCCTGCTACGCTCTCTGCCACGTGTATAAGGCACGATGCAATAAGTACAAAAATTATTGCACCCGCGTGTGATGGTCACAAAACCGGAAATGCTTTTACCTATGCGTGCGGGCATCACATCTTTGTAGGTTTCTGTCTTGGACAACTCAATATTGATGGCTTTCTCACCTCTTTCCACTGAATTGATCAGGTTCGGAAGGTCAAGATAGGCATCCGGTCCTGCCACCAAATCAACGCCATGATCAGTAATCAGCGCTTCTTTTACCCTCTCAGCCATGCAGCCTATCACGCCGATGATCATCTTGTTTTTCTTCTTTTTTTTGAGGGTGTGATAGTATTGCAACCTGTTATAAATCTTTTGTTCGGCATTGTCCCTAACAGAACAGGTGTTAACGAATATCAGGTCGGCATCCGTTATTTTATCAGTTAATTCAAAGCCATCCATTTGCATGATAGATGCAACAACTTCACTGTCTGCCACATTCATCTGGCATCCGTAGGTCTCAATGAAAAGCTTTTTATCGTTCAAAATTGATTCAATTAGTTTATGTTCGTTTTATAATGCATTGAAAAACGATGACAAAGATAGATGATATCCATCAAATATAGAAATTAGAGGCATCTTAGAAGTGCCCCACTACTTCGCTTCGACTTCGCTCAGCAACCACGGAACACGGAACTCACAACTCAAATATCGAAAGTAACGCAGCAGTTGGGCGCTTATAAGACACCGTACATGCAAATTAACAATTTTACTTTTTGCCTATCTTCTATTTTTATTCTCCTGATTATGAGCAAGATGTAAAATGTAAAATGTTTCAAAATGTTAAATCTTTACCTTTTGCATCTTTTTTTGTTGTTTTGTTTGGTAGAATGAATTTTGAAACATATCTTTGCAAGGTAAACAAACAGATAAATTTTTCATAGTTAAGGTTTAGGTTAAAATGTGCAATGGGTGGCTGGGAAGTTACCCATTGTTTTTTATGTAAAAAATCCAAGAACGTCCGTTTTTTGCTTTGGAATGCTTTTATTAAATTTGCAGTTATTATCATCAAATCAACCATCAAACAAAATTCTATGGAAGGCGGCATTGGAGACTATATTTATTTAGCTGTAATCTTGATTGCAGGTATTAGCATGATCTTGAAGAAGCGCAAGAAAAATGCAGAACAGGTTCAGAAAGAATCTCTTCCTGATATGAGAGATATTTTTCCGGAAGCTGAAAGACCTGAACAATTTGAAACTGATTTTTGGGGAGATCCCATACCGCAAGAGGACAGGCGTAATACTCCTGTTGTTCTTGATGCTGTAAAAATTACCACTTCTGATATATTAGAAACAAACAAGCAACAGTACGTATCCGTCAAACCACGTGAGAAAACTGATTTCGAAGATGAGGAAGACTTAGATCAAGTATTGGAAATTTCATTGGAACATCCTGAAGATGCTAAGAAAGCATTTATCTATGCAGAGATTTTTAATAGAAAGTATTCTTAATTGTTTAGACGGATAAGCTTATTGGTATTAATGCTTTATAACATATTATGAGGCTTTTGATCTTAAATTTAAATCTTTAATTTTGCAGGCGAGATCACAGAGTTATATCAGAGTTCCGGCAATATGAGTCGGAATTCTTTTTTGTTTAATTTAGTACTTAGTACAACAACCGAGGAGGATTTTAACATGGCAGTGAATTACATGACCGAAGAAGGATATAGAAAATTGAAAGAGGAACTGCTTGAATTGGAGAGCGTTCAGCGTCCGCTGATCACACAACAAATTATCGAGGCTCGCGACAAGGGAGATTTGTCGGAGAATGCTGAATATGATGCTGCCAAAGAAGCTCAAGGATTGTTAGAGTTGAAAATTTCACAAATTAAATCTACCTTGGCGTCCGCTCGTTTGATTGATGAATCACAAATCTCAACCCATGAGATTCAAATCATGAATCGTATCAAGATCAAGAATGTGAAAACCGGACAGATCATGTCTTATCTGATTGTCTCTGAAATCGAAGCTAATTTAAGGGAAGGCAAGCTGTCTGTGAACACACCCATTGCACAGGGTCTGTTGGGAAAGAAAGTGGGTGAAAAAGCTCAGGTAGAAGTGCCTTCCGGCATTTTAGAGTTTGAAGTGTTAGAAATATCATTGTAATATCATGACAATATTCAGTAAAATTATTCGGGGTGAAATTCCTTGTTACAAAATTGCAGAAGATGAAAACTTTTTCGCATTCCTTGATATCAACCCGATGACAAAAGGGCATACCTTGGTTATACCTAAAATTGAAGAGGATTATTTATTTAATCTTGAAGATGAGTTGTTAGGGAAAATGATGGTTTTTGCGAAAAAAGTTGCCGTTGCCATCCGCCAATCAACTTCTTGTACCAGAGTAGGTGTTGCTGTGCTCGGCATGGAAGTGCCGCATGCGCACATACATTTGGTCCCCATCAATAAAGAATCGGATCTTAATTTCAGAAATAAAAAACTTAAGCTGAAACCTGAAGAGATGGAGGCAATAGCCCAGTCCATCCGTAAAGAGCTGTCTCAAAAGTAAAAACAACAACGAGTTTGTGGGGTACGAGTTCCGTGTTCCGTGGTGCGGGGTCACGCGTTCCGGAGTCGCGAGGTCCGGGGTTGCGGGAATTTGATTTCTCGCAGATTTACGCTGATTGATTTCGCAGATTTACGCAGATTGCAACCCGACCTCGTCCGGTGAGCCGAAAAATAAGTGAGAACAGCGTTAAAATGCCAAAATTGTCCGTAGGACAAACACGTGCATAACCCCCAAAGCCCCCTCTAAATCTCCCCCAAAAGGGGAGACTTGGGGCGAAAGTGGAAAATGGCAATAAAACTCTGTAGGAGTTTCCCTAAATCCAAGCTTGTAAACACTTACAATGTTCGAGCGCTAATTTTTCGAGTGAAGCAGGCGTAGTCTTGATTTTTTTTTGCTTCGTTTTTTTGTATCAAGACAAAAAAATGAAGAGGAGTGTGAGATAAGTATTTAATATATTTTCTCCAATACCAGGGCACTCCTTGCCGGTAAATACAGCATCAGCCATTCTGATTGCTTTTTGGTCTGTCTTAAAGTGTGATGTTCAACGGTTTCATCCACCAAATCGAAGCCGCCGTACTTTGAATTGTCTGTATTCAGCACTATTTTGTAAGTGCCTTTTTCGGCTATAATTCCGTAGTCCGTAAAAGATTTTGTTCCGTTAAAATTAAATACAAAAACAAGTGAGCCTCGCTGAAATGCAAAGACTTGATCTCCCTCTTTATCCCACAATTGACGTATGGGTTGTTCGTTGAATGCTTCTACGGCATTGATGAGAGCCAACATATCCCGGTCAAATAAACCCAAATCATGGTATAAAAAGTTTTCGTTGTCCACCAAATCCCATTGGCGACGGGCATATTTGTACGACCAACCGTTGCCTTCGCGTGGAAAATCTATCCATTCGGGATGGCCAAATTCATTACCCATAAAATTTAAATAACCGCCATTCATGGTGGTAGCGGTAATCAATCGAATCATTTTATGAAGTGCAATGCCCCTGTCAACTGTCAGGGTGTTGTCTCCTTTTTGCATATGCCAATACATCTCAGCATCTATCAGCCTGAAAATAATGGTTTTGTCACCTACCATGGCTTGATCGTGGCTTTCAGCATAACTGACGGTTTTTTCGTCTGCCCGGTGATTGGTTAATTCCCAAAAGATATGTCCTACTTTCCAGTCTTCATCACGAACTTCTTTGATGTATTTGATCCAGAAATCGGGGGTACCCATTGCCAGACGATAGTTAAAGCCGATTCCTCCGTCTTCGTTCTTTACGGCTAAGCCTGGCATTCCGCTGACTTCTTCAGCTATTGTTACAGCATCGGGATTAACTTCGTGAATCAGCTTATTTGCTAAGGTGAGGTAGGCAATGGCATCTCCATCCTGATTCAGGTTATAATAATCCGAATAGTTGCCGAAATCTTCTCCTAAGCCATGACTTTTGTACAACATGGAGGTCACCCCATCGAAGCGAAACCCGTCAAACTGAAATTCTTCCAACCAGTACTTGCAATTGGATAGTAAAAAATGCAATACTGCCGGTTTGGCATAATCGAAACAAAGGGAATCCCAGGCAGGATGTTCCCTGCGATCGCCACCATGGAAATATTGATAAGGAGTTCCATCAAACCGACCTAAACCTTCAACTTCATTTTTAACGGCATGAGAATGAACAATGTCCATGATGACAGCTATGCCATTAGCATGCGCTTCATCAATCAACATTTTGAGTTCATCGGGTGTGCCGAAACGGGAAGATGCCGCAAAAAAGCTGGATACGTGATATCCGAAGGAGCCGTAATACGGATGCTCTTGAATGGCCATCAATTGAATGCAGTTATAGCCACTTTTGATAATGCGTGGCAGTACATCGGTTCGAAATTCGTTGAAGGTAGATACTTTCTCTTCCTGACTCGACATGCCTATGTGACATTCATAAATAAGTAAAGGCCTGGTCCTTGGCTTGAAGTTTTTAATCTTGAAATTGTAGGGCTGCAAAGGTTGCCATACTTGTGCACTGAAAATTTTAGTCTCTTCATCCTGAACCACTCTTCTTGCCCAGGCGGGGATGCGTTCACCTTCACCGCCATCCCATTGAATGAGCAGTTTGTATAGCTGATTGTGTGCAATGGCGAATTCGGGAAGTTTGATTTCCCAGATACCATTGTGAATTCTTTTCAGTGAATAGTCAGGATGTTTTTGCCAATTGTTGAAATCACCGATTAAATAAATGGCAGTTGCATTGGGTGCCCATTCTCTGAATACCCATCCGTCAGTAAGACGATGTAAGCCGAAATACAAATAGCCGGAAGCAAATTCTGATAAGGAGTGGCTCTCAGTCAGCAATCGTTTTTCTACTTCCAGCGCATACTCATATCTCCCATAAATGGCTTCTGCAAAAGGTTTTAAATAAGGATCATTTTGAACAAAAGGCAATATTTTCATATGCTAAAAAAATTATATTCTATTCATTTGGCGGAACTTGTATGTTAAACAGTTTATGTCCTTCTGTTTGAAAAGTTCAAACACCTGATTTGTATTGTTTACCGGAAATTTTATTTAATAATGATTAACCTTCATTGGTTGCTTTTAAATTCAATCTTACAAAAATAGTCTAATATTTCCGAAAATTTAAGGAATTCGCAGGAAATTATTTGTTTTAAGGTATATTCCGGGAAAATCATTAACTTTGCGAGCTTGTATTCTGCCGGTGTCTCATATTGTCCAACTGATGCGTTCCGTGTTCCGGGTTCCGTGGTGCGGCGTTACGTTGCAGGATAAAAATCGACCTTGACTGGTGAGCCAAAAAACAAGTGAGATTGACGTAAAGAATCGTTCATGTTTGAGCTGCGTAGCAGCGAGTTTGAACGATTTAGTCAATCGAGCGCAAGTTTTTTGAGCGAAGCAGGCACAGTCTTGACTTTTTTTTGTTTCGTTTTTTTGTGTCAAGACAAAAAAATGAAAAGACAAACTATAATCATAATTATATGAAAGAAAGAATTCAGTCACTTTTGGAAGAAATTAAAGGATTAAATGCCACTCATCAGGAAATGGTTGAGAAATTAAGAGTTAAATATCTTAGTAAGAAGGGTGAAATTGCCGTTTTATTTGAAGAGTTTCGCCTTCTTTCCCCTGAAGAGAAACGTGAGATTGGACAGTTGCTGAATGAATTAAAGAACGCCGCTCAAGACAAAGTGGCTCAACTCAAAGCTTCACTTACGGAAACCGGTAGCCGGGATGAAACACATGATTTAACGAGAACGGCATCTCCCATCGAAATTGGTACCCGTCATCCCATTTCCCTGGTTAAGGAGGAGATCATAGATATTTTTTCACGCATAGGGTTTACTGTCGCAGAGGGACCGGAAATTGAAGATGACTGGCACGTTTTCGGTGCACTGAATTTTCCGCCTGAGCATCCGGCAAGAGACATGCAGGATACTTTTTTTATCGAACAAAATCCTGATATAGTGTTGAGAACACATACTTCTTCTGTACAGATCCGTGTGATGAAAAAACAAAAACCGCCCATCCGTATGTTATTTCCGGGCAGGGTTTATCGCAACGAAGCAATTTCATACCGTGCACACTGTTTTTTTCATCAGGTAGAAGGATTGTATATTGACAAAGATGTTTCTTTTGCTGATTTAAAACAGGATTTGATGTTTTTTGCCAAAGAGATGTTTGGAGAAAGCACGGATATTCGTTTACGTCCTTCGTATTTCCCCTTTACGGAACCCAGTGCCGAAATGGATATTTCATGTAATTTGTGTGGCGGAAAAGGTTGTCCTTTCTGCAAATATACGGGTTGGGTAGAAATTCTGGGGTGTGGCATGGTAGATCCGAATGTACTCGAAAATTGCAATATAGACTCGTCTGTTTATACAGGTTATGCCTTTGGAATGGGTATCGAACGCATCACCAACCTGAAATATCAAATTAAAGACTTGCGCATGTTCTCGGAAAATGATGTCAGGTTCTTGGAACAGTTTAAGAGCGCTTATTAATTGGGCGGTATCTTATATTGTTCAACTGCTGAGTTCCGAGTTCCGTGGTGCGGGTTCCGTGGTGCGTGGTGCGAGTTCCCGGGTACGGGGTTGCGAGGTTGGTTTCTCGCAAATTAAAGTTGAATTTAAGAAATATCCTTTCTAAGACACCTCACTGTTTTCTAATTGAATATTTGTTTTGAATTAATCCTTCGTCTTATTCAATATTTTTACCCCTTTCATTGCTCTTTTCGATGGGAAGCGGATTGCTACGTATTTCTTCATCCAGATTTCTATTCTGAAGAATATCGTAAGCCATATACAAGGCTTGTCGGAATGAATTTTCCGATGCGATGCCCTGTCCTGCAATGTCGTAAGCAGTCCCGTGTGCAGGCGAAGTTCTTACTATAGATAATCCGGCTGTAAAATTCACCCCATCGTCCATTGATACGGTTTTGAAAGGAATTAACCCCTGATCGTGATACATAGCCAAAATACCGTCGAATTTATTAAAGTGACCCGATCCGAAAAATCCATCCGCAGGATAAGGACCAAAACATAGGATATCGTTTGCTTGTGCCTCTTCTATAGCAGGTTTGATAACGGTTTCTTCTTCAGTTCCGATTACGCCTTCATCTCCCGCATGGGGATTCAAACCCAAAACGGCAATTCTGGGGCGGACAATGGTGAAATCCTGCTTTAACGATTGATTGAATGTTGTCAGCTTTTTAACAATCAACTCTTTGGTGATGATCGATGTCAAGTCTTTAATCGGTATATGGCCCGCAACCACGGCAACACGCATCACATCGTTAACCAATAGCATAAGTGCCGATTGGCTGTCTTTGAAAACCTGTTCAAGGTATTCGGTATGCCCCGGAAAGTAAAACTTGTCGGATTGTATGTTCTTTTTGTTGATAGGCGCAGTGACTAAAGCGTCAACAAGATCTTTTTTAATGTCTGCAACCGCTCTTTCCAAAGCATCGAAAGCGGCTTTCCCGGCTTCTTCGGTTGATATTCCGTGCTCAACCCGTATGTCTTCGTTAGTGCAATTGATGAGGTTGACTCTTTTGGCTTGAGCTTCTTCCACCGAATTGATGATGTTGAAATTGATGGATGGTATGTCCAGCATTTTACGATAATAGCCCGCTGCCTTGGATGAACCGTAGATAACGGGAATAAAATCTTCATATACCTTGGGTTCAGATAAGGTTTTGAGAATGACCTCGTAACCAATGCCGTTGAAGTCACCGTGTGTAATGGCTATAACTGTTTTATTATCTGTTTTGCGATTTGACATTTGTGTTTTGATTTTTTTAATTATTATTGCTTTCAGCAACTACTGTAACCTCACCCAGTTCGCTGATTTCCTGAGGTAGTTTAACGGTATAAACAGCAGCTTCCAATTGCCTGATATGATTGCGTTTTTTGGTCCCGGGTGCAAAGACAAAACCTTCTACGGTAATAACGCGTTTGTTGATTTCATCTACACGGGTATGACTGTAAAATGGACCACCCATGGATGCACCGCCAAACATACGCCAAAGTCCTTTCAATTCAGCACAATAGGTATTGTTCACATTGATCTCCCTTAAAACGGGCTGGTCGTGTACCAATTCGGTACCCATGTAAGAACCATCGAATTCTCCATGTACGTTTGCTTTCATCACCGAATCTCTTTTGGCAATGAGATATTCTTTGGTAAATGTGTTTTTATCTCTGTAAGGATAGGAATAGATGACCATATCTTTGCGAGTACGTGCATGATCGTTTGTAGCCCAATAGAAATCCTTACCTTGAACGGTTTTTGACAACTCCATGGGGATGTCAATCTGAATACCGAACTGTGCTTCGATATCTTTTTTTGCCCTCAGGTTAAGGTTGCTTTTTGCCATGGCTATTTGCCGGTTTCTCTCAGTAATCAGGAAATATTGCAAAATTCTGTCACCGTATTGATTGATTAATTCAACGAATGCATCATCATTGGCTGCTTGTATTTGAACGACAGATTGCGGTTGTGACCAAACATTCTTGCTGTACGTAATATTGGGTTGCTCGAACCGCGGCGAAATTTCCGTGAGAAGAATATTACGCGTAGGTTTGAGGATGTCTCCGAACTCTTTGTTCTGACAATGAATGATGTCCATCATCGGTTCGGGTTGAGGCATCGCTTGCATGTTTTGATCAAATAATCTAATCAAGGTTCTGCCGGAAGGAGCTTTCCAATCGCTGTCATCCATCACCACCAAAATTTCGTATCTGGTGCCTGTAGCTGAAGGCAGTATAACACTGCTCTTGATACAGGAAGACAAGAGGATGGACGATAAAATGATAAGAATTGTGTTTCTAAACATAATGTTATTGTGTTTTATTGAATAAAAAATGCAAAACATCAGTCATGATGGTGTCACGTGATGCTTTATCTTTGATGGTTTCAAAAGGAAAAGCAAATGTACATACTTTATAATCATTGGCGTAAGCGATTCCTGCAGGGTAATCACTGCCTTCATAGGTACAAATTACAAAGGCGTTTTCATCAACAGATTCCAATATGTCCGGATTTTCAACCGCATACATCTCATTGTTGAGTGTATGATGATATTCAAACTGTCTCCTCTGTGCCTTAAATTCAGGATGATTGCTTTCATAAAATATCCCGCTGAAAAGCGTGGTGCCTCTGTGAGCAGGCATTATTTTTAAGATGTTGCAGACAAAATTTTCTGCATTTCCTTTGTTCTCATCATAAGTATCGGAGGCAACGTAAGCTCCGCTGATCATCATATTGCCACCTTTCTTGCAGAAATCAGCCAATTTGCTCTGCAAATCTAATGGAAATGTTTGAAATTCTAATGTTTTTTTCATTTTTCCTGGTGCTGTCTGTTTTTGTTTTCCCAAAATCAAATCTAAAACCTTGAATTGGTTGAGGTCGAATGTATCGGCTAAAATGGATTGCACATTCGCTGAAACAAAGGAGTATCCTGCATTTTTGATCGATTGTCCGTGCAAATATGGATAATCAAAAGTATTTCCGGCAACCACCATATCTTCATAGCAGGATTTGCTGGCACCGAATCCCGGATATTCATTGGTCTCATATGCTGCATTTACGCTGAATTCATATTGTGGACCGGTAAAGCTAACATCGCTGATATAAGGGACGCCGGCGTCTCGGTCGGTCAAGAAGCCTGCTAAAGTGATTAAATGGAAGTGTTCAGGACCGCTGATTCTGTTAAATCCGTTCAGGATTAGCACAGTCTCTGTGTTATTCGGATCTCTGTAAGCGGATAGCGTTTCTGACGGGAAGCTTTCTCCGCCACGGTTGACGGCTGTAATTTTATAGCTATAAATATTGCCCGGGGTGATGTAGCTTTCAAAGCTATTGGTGTGAACCAACTGACCATTGTCAAATCCTCCGTCATTGATGCGTGTATAAACTATGTAGCTGTCGGGCAGGGCAGTGGGTTCCAAAGAATCGCAAACAGCTTCCCAATGCAATTTAATTTTATTGTCAGCTAAAAAAAGGCAACTGAAATTTTTTACAGGCAAGGGTTGCACCACATATTCATAATCGTTTTGCCAGGCGATAAACTTCAAAATACCCTTATAGATAGCCCTGCTCATTGTGAAGCGAAAGCGGGGGTCAAGGGCATATTTCATGTCATTGAAGTTTTGGTGGGAAAACATTTCGAGTATCATTGCCGGTACTTCGGGGACGCGTGATTCGCTGTATGATTTGTTCCAAACGCCTCGTCTTGTCCACTCCGGATCCCATTGAGCACGTATATCCTCCACAATTTGAGTCTGTATCAGATCAACCATATCGCGGGCTGTCCAGCGTGAAACTCCATTTTTATAAAAACTTGATTTGTCGCTGTTTTCGACCGTGCAAATACCCAGCGTCCCGACAATAGAATCGTTCTGCCTCAGTCCGGCATCCGTATGTATTCCCATGGATAGGTTGATGGGAATTCCCAAACCTTGTGTTTCCGGCATTACAGACGATCCTCCGGCGAGGTAATTCACCCAAAAACCACGTGATTGAAAATCATCGGAATATTCATTGGTGTTTTCGGTTCGACTGTAAATGGAATCCGGTACACCCGCCCATTGCAGCCAGTATTTTGCTCCTTCGGTAAAGCGTGGAAAATGACTGAGAACAGGCTCTGCTTCATTGATTTGATTGTTCCCGTTTTCATTCCCATTGTTATTATTATTGTTATTGTTATTGTTATTGCCGTTTTTTGGGAATTTTTTAGGTAATACAGCGATGTTCCCTATGCCTCCACCGAATTTAACAGCATCGGCAGTTAATGTTTTCCCTTTTTCTTTGCTGAGGTTATTGAGTGTTACTTTGCCATTTTCATGTATGCCCTGGTCGAATAGGAAATGTCCCAAATAAAGCCATGAGCCGCCAAACATGGTTTGGTTGATTGCAAATTCGGTTTTACCACCCATGTGATGCACGGTATATAAAGCATCCTCGGTGCTGTTTTCAGTTGTTTGATAGGCGATGTAAACAGCATACATTCCTTTTTTCGGAATGTACGGTATCCACTCTGCAGTGCTTATTGCATCGGGATCCGTTGTCGTTTTGATGTGACGATATGTCCCCATTTCAAAGGGGTTTTCACCATAAAGATAAAAATCCTTTGAATTTGAGAAACCTAGTTTCTCGTTGTGCCAATGATATCTGTCATTATTTTCCCTGTACAAGGACATGGTTTGATCATCATCCCGGTCCACAATGATTTCATCGGTACGGAAATCTCTTTCCCGGGGCAAAAAGACTTGTGCTCCTGCATTTTCGAGCATAGGGACCAAAAATGGAAGCACGTAAGAAGTTGTGAGTAAATCTTCTACGCTAAGAAACATAAGCGGTCGTTGCCAGGTCCATTGATTTGCATTGTTGTTATAATGCAGACCATGACTGTTCCACAAGGCAATGTACTTGTTCATCAGTCCGTTGTCAGGAGCATATGGTACAGAGAGTTTGGTGACAAGCGGCGGCAGTTGCTTGTTGGTGCTGAACTTTTCAGTTCTGGTGGGTTGTTCGGATAAATAATCCGGTATCAGTTCTTCTATATTTTTGTTGAAAGCTTTGGCTTGTATGGTGTAGTTAGGGTATGTGCCGTGAAGAATGGATTTTAGTGCGCTATTGATCCTGTCAATATTTTCTTTTCGAAAGGGGATGTATCCGAAATTGTCCGAAGCGGTGACCGTAATATGCTTTATCGGTCTGTTGACATTTATTTTTACGTTGTTGATGGTATCGGAATAGATGTATGTTCTGGCTATCACAGTCAGCGAATCGGAGATCCTTTTTTGAAGTATTCCCTGACCCCACATGAAAGCAGGTGTGAGTAGAATGAAAAATACAAGAACAAATCTGAATCTGAACATAAAACCTTAAGCAAATTTTTTGCTTGCAAAAGTAGCAATTATTATTGAGTTAAATTGGTTTTCTTCATTTTTTGGCTCACCGGACGAGGTCGGTTGTGCGACACAAAACCTGGAGACTGGCTTCAAGCCAATCCTTGGGTAGGATATTCAACTTTAAAAGCAGGATTGATAAATTATGTTGGCGGTGTCTCATAAGTGCCCAACTGCTGCGTTGCTTTCGATATTCAGGCTCAACCACCGACGGCAGACACGAGGTCTGCCCCTACCGCCCTCAATCTCAGCGCCTTGCATTTGAACACTTCTAAGACACCTTGCGGGTTTTTGGTTAAATATTTACTTTTGAGACAGCCCCAATATATATCCCTCAGATAAAATCAGGTTGTACGACAGGATGTCATTCTATCATTGCAGATTCTGCGTAAATCTGCGACTTCACAATCTGCGTAAATCTGCGAGAAATCAACCCCGTGAACCCGCACTTCAGAACTCAGAACTCAAAACTCAAAACTCAGAACTCAAAACTCTACTTCATTGCTTCGTTCTCAATCGTATCGCCTTGGTTTCTTCCTCAAACCCCGGTTTGCCGAGCAGCGCAAACATGTTTTTCTTGTAAGCCTCAACACCCGGCTGGTCGAAAGGATTGACACCCAGAATATAACCACTGATGCCGCAAGCTTTTTCAAAGAAATACAAAAGCTGTCCTAAGTAGTATTCATTCAATCGGGGCAATTCAATCTTTAAATTGGGAACGCCTCCGTCAACATGCGCCAGCAAAGTACCCAATTCAGCCATTTTGTTGACTTCATCCACGCGTTTACCGGCTAAAAAGTTCAATCCGTCTAAATTGGCTGCATCCTTCGGAACCAAAACGGTATGGTTGCTTTCTTGAACTGAAATGACAGTCTCGAAAATGGTTCTTTCACCCTCTTGTATCCACTGCCCCATAGAGTGCAAGTCGGTTGTGAAATCAACGGCAGCAGGGAAAATACCCACATGGTCTTTTCCTTCACTTTCACCGTAAAGTTGTTTCCACCACTCAGATACAAAATGTAATTTAGGATGATAATTGACTAAAATCTCAATTTTTTTACCTGATTTATATAACTCGTTGCGCACTGCCGCATATTGTGCAGCCGGGTTATTTTCAAATGGGGTGTCTAGGCCGCAAAGTTGCTCCATGCTGACTGCGCCTTGTACCAACTTACGAATATCGAAACCGGCAACGGCAATGGGCAGTAGTCCAACCGGCGACAAGACCGAATACCTTCCCCCTATATCATCTTCAAGCACATAAGTTTTGTAGCCCTCCTGTACCGCTAAAGTACGCAATGCACCACGTTCTTTATCCGTTACGGTAACTATGAGTTTTTGAGCAGCAGTCTTGCCTTGTTGTTGTTCAAGTTGCGTTCTTAACAGACGAAAAGCCAAAGCCGGTTCGGTCGTAGTACCTGATTTTGAAATCGAAATGATGCCGAACTTTTTGGTTTTTAATAGTTCCTGCAATTCATACAGATAATCTTCGCTAATATTTTGTCCGGCATAAACTACTGCCGGCGATTTTCTGTCGGTCTGCAACCAATCGAAGCTGTTGGATAAAGCATCGATGACAGCTTTGGCACCCAGGTAACTACCCCCTATGCCGATGACCACCACCACCTCGCAGTTCTCGCGCAAAATGGCAGCAGTATTTTCAATATCCGTCAAATGTGCGTCATCAATAGAAGAAGGCAGGTTGACCCAGCCCAGGAAGTCACTTCCTTTTCCCGTTCCTTCATGCAAGGCTCTGTTGGATTGATTGGCAATGTCTTTATAATTTTCGATGGAAGTTTTGGAAACAAATCCATACGCGTGGTCAATTGTTAATTTGATGTTTTGCATACCGTGTAAAAAGTAAAATTATTTCAATTTTTCTGTAAGTTCTCTGATTTTCAAAAGCGGTGAAGCCCTGTTGTACAAAATTTCATATACCGTATCGATGATGGGCATGTCCACCTTGTATTTCTGGTTGATCTCGTAAATGCATTTGGTGGCATAATAACCTTCCGCGATCATCTCCATCTCCATCTGCGCGGTTTTTACGGAGTATCCTTTACCCACCATGCTGCCAAACAAGCGGTTCCTGCTGAATTTGGAGTAGGCAGTCACCAATAAATCACCTAAGTAAGCCGATTGACTGATATCCCGGTGCATGGAGCTGGTAGCACTGCAAAATCGGTTGATTTCCTGAAGCGCATTGGATAAAAGTACCGCCTGAAAATTATCCCCGTATTTTAATCCATGGCAAATGCCGGTTGCGATAGAGTATATATTTTTCATGATGGAAGCATATTCCATCCCTATCACATCCTCGCTGACAGATGTTTTTACAAAACTTGTCGCAAAAAACTGAGACAACATTTTAGCCCTGTCGCGGGAGGCTGACGCCAATGTTAAATAAGACAATCTTTCCAAAGCCACTTCCTCTGCATGGCAGGGTCCGGCCAGGACAGCAATATTTTCTTTAGGAACCTGGTAAAATTGCTCGAAAAATTCGGTTATGATCAGATTTTCATTCGGAACAATCCCCTTGATAGCAGAAACAATGATTTTCTTGTTTAATTTCCTGTTTAACTTTTTAAGATGGTCTTTTAGAAAAGGCGAAGGAGTGGCGAAAATTAAAATGTCGGAGGTAGCAACAACATGATTGATATTGCTGGTAAAGCGTATATGATCCGTATTGAATTTAACGCCGGTAAGGTAGGAAGGATTTTTACTGAGCCGGATAAATTCATCAATCTGCTCCTGGCGACGCATATACCAATTGATTTCGTCCACATTGTTCAGGACGATCTTAGCAATTGCAGTTGCCCAACTGCCCCCACCTAATATTGCGATTCTTTGTCTTTCAGCCATGATTTTGTTATAAGTTATCAGATATCAGTTGTTTCACCTCAATACCCCGAAAGAAAGCCCCTTTAACTTCTCTATAGAAATGAAGTCTAAACGCGCAAAAGATGAACAAATACTTAGGACTTATTTCTTATTCGTTCACTCTTTGTCTTTACTCCTTGTTCTTTTGTCTTTTGTCTTCATTCTTTGTCTTTGTTCTTTTGTCTTTGCTCTTTGTTCTCCATCGGCTTCATCTGCGGAAAAAACAACACCTCCTGTATGGATTGTTGTCCGGTCAGCAGCATCACCAATCTATCCATGCCGATTCCCATCCCCGAGGTGGGCGGCATGCCATATTCCAGTGAGCGCACAAAGTCCATGTCGATAAACATGGCTTCGTCGTCGCCCTTTTCGCCCAATCTGACTTGCTCCTTAAACCTTTCCAATTGATCGATCGGGTCGTTCAGCTCCGAATATGCATTGACCAGTTCTTTACCGTTCACCATGAGTTCGAAGCGCTCGGTCAGTTCCGGATTATCACGGTGGCGTTTGGAAAGCGGACTCATCTCGATGGGGTAATCCGTGATGAAGGTCGGCTGGATGTAATTTTTTTCGCATTTCTCGCCGAAAATTTCATCTATCAACTTTCCCTTCCCCATGGTAGCATCAATTTCAATATTCAGTTTTTTACAAACATCCCGCAACTGATCCTCATTCATGCCGCTGATGTCAATGCCGGTATGTTTTTGAATGGCTTCTATCATGCTTACCCGTTTGAAGGGTGTTTTGAAAGAAATTGTTTTGCCGCTGATTTCCACATCCGTAGTGCCATTGACATCCATGCAAATTTTTTCGATCATCTTCTCCGTAAACTCCATCATCCAGTGGTAGTCCTTATAGGCTACGTAAATCTCCATCACCGTAAATTCCGGATTGTGCGTGCGGTCCATGCCTTCGTTGCGGAAATTTTTTGAAAACTCATACACGCCTTCAAAACCTCCGACTATCAGTCTTTTCAGATATAATTCATTGGCAATACGCAGATACAAAGGAATATCCAAGGCATTGTGATGGGTGATAAAAGGGCGAGCAGCCGCTCCACCCGGAATGGGTTGCAGGATCGGAGTTTCCACCTCCATATAGCCGAATGAATTACAGTATTCGCGCATCGAATTGTAAATTTTCGTGCGTTTGATAAAGATGTCTTTGATCCCTTCGTTGACAACCAGGTCCACGTATCGTTGGCGATAACGCTGCTCAGGGTCTTCGAAAGCATCATAAGCCACCCCATCCTTGTATTTCACGATAGGCAGGGGGCGTAAAGCTTTTGACAGAACGGTTAACTCCTGGGCATGGATGGATATTTCGCCCATTTGGGTACGGAACACGAAACCTTTGATACCGATAAAATCGCCTATATCCAGCAGTTTCTTGAAAACCGTATTATACATTTCGGGTTGCTCGTCTGTGTTGATGTCATCGCGACTGACGTAGATCTGGATGCGTCCTTTAGAATCCATCAGCTCCATAAATGAAGCCTTTCCCATGATGCGGCGGGACATGATCCTGCCGGCTACGCAAACTTGTTTACCCGGTTCTTCGTCTTTAAATTCAGCTTTGATGTCCGTAGAATAAGCATCTACCGGATACAAAGCGGCAGGGAAAGGATCTATTCCCATTTCACGCAAACGAGTGAGACTCTCACGTCTGAACACTTCCTGTTCACTCAGTTCTAAACTCATAAATTGATTTTATTGCAAAATTGTTGCAAAAGTACAAAAAAAGAGGTGAAAAAAAAAGAGGGGTTTGCGAGGTTTGGGGTGCGGGGTCACGGGTTCCGTGGTCCGAGGTCCGTGGTGCGTGGGGTTGTGCAGGGGGGAGAGGGGTAATGGAAAGAGGGTAATTGTTTTTTCTTTGGCAGATGTTTTTTTATTTAACTGATTTGCTGGTGTGTATAATAATGTGTGTGGGATTGATTTTGATAAGTTATACCTATGATGTTGGTTTTATATTTAGGAATTGTTGTATATTTGTTTCGTAGATTACACGTTACGCTTCATTGTAAAACGCATACCTTAAATTTCTGTGGCTTTAAAAGTACTCTAAATTGATTTATATGAAAAACCAAAATGAAGATTTTTATTTTAAAAGAAAAGAGAAGTTTGTTGAGAAAGAATTTGATACGGGATTTAGTAGTTATCAAAGGAATGAAGGTAAAGTCTCAAATCTTCGACAGTGGACCGTAACAATAAATGTCGGATTTGTTCTTTATGTGATTACTAATAATAATAACATGCTTTTACTAACTATCGTAGTGTTAGTTTTTATGTTGATTTTATTATTACTTGAGTTGAGAACACGAAGCTCAATGATGTTTGATAAAACTAATATCTTGGATTTAGAACGACTGATTGATGAGAAGAATTATGATTTATATTATAAAAGTATATTGGATTATAGATTTCGTGATGATAGATTGAGGGACTTAACAGCTTTCACCAAGTTAAAGCACTATTTAAATGCTTTTAAAAAGGCTGAGTTGATAGTTTGGTATGGGATGTGGGCAATTATCTGGATTAGCATAATAATTTATTTAAGATGGAGCTGGTTTAGTCTGCATTTATGGATTCCGATTGGAATTGCATCATTATATTTGGTAATCTTCTCATATATGATATTTAAATATTTTAGAAAAAGAAAAAAATAACGAGATATAAAACATTTCCTAAACGACAGCAAACTAATTGCAGGACATTGGCTTGCTGTCGTTTAGATATTTGTTTATGGTCACCCTTGGAGGATGACACAGCGAATAAATAATAAACGAAATTGAATGAAAGAACAAATTAAAAACTACTTAACTCAAATTTCAGCAGAAATTCAAAAATGTTACTCTGAAGAAATAAATATAAGGGAAGCTGACTTTGAAAAGTATAGTGTGTTTGACTTTGTAAACTTTCATTTGATTTACCAATACGTCTTAGATGACACCTCAAACAAAAAGGACTTTTTCATAAGCATACCAGAAGACGAATACAGAGAAAACTTTTTTGCTTCGATTTTTCACTCTATTGTTCTAATCAAACTCTACCAAAACTTCTTTAACTATGAAAATTTACTACCGACCTTAAACAAAGGTGATTTAATCTACAAAAAACATAACAGAGAATACAGGATTTTTATTGTCAAGGATATTTATGAAGGACGTATCAAAATAAACTTTCGTTTTCCACGAAAAAACGAAATTGGAATTTACGACTTTTTTTATGACAAACCTAATTTTACAAAACTCAATCCAAACTTTGTTGAAAACAAAAATACAGCGAAGAATGTAGATTATTATCGTGAATTTTTGAAATCAACTTTTAACGAAGATTTCCCTTTCATAACCGATTTCAAAAATCGAACCCTGGTGATTGCCGAAAAAAGTTTTTTCAAGGTAAGTAAACTCCTGCCTATTAGATATACTAATAGAAACGGAAATATTAGCAATAACTTACCGTTTTTTAGCTATTTGGTAGAATGTTGCAATGACTTTAATTCGGCACAGAATTACCTATTAAACAAGAACCAACAATTTGACGAAATAATAATAATTGGTGACTCTAAATACAGAGATTCTTTTAACTTTATTCTGCAAGAAAAATATAGGGATAAGTACAAAAACATCGTTTTAATTGGAACAGAAAAGCCAAATTCAGAAAATCAATTTTTGGAATGGTGGTGGTCAAATGACGAAGTAAAAATCGCAAACGACGAATTACCAAACCAAATACAAAAAATTAAACTTAACAACCGCAATCTTTATTTGCTGTATATAGGACTAACACAAGAAGTTCAAATAATAAAAGATGAAAGTAACGTAAACCTTACTTTCATGTTAAAATACACAAATTTCTTTCTAAGAATGATTTTGGTAAATACTGATTTGTCAAAGGGAATTTTTCAAGAGTATTTAGACCGTTTGAAACGTTATTTTTTAAGCGAGTCGTTTTCAGAAGAATTAAATAATCTTTTTTACTCGAACGATATTTACAATCCTGATACAATTACAGATTACACACAAAGGATTTTTAATATTTTTGTTAAAATCTCAAATTTATTAGAAAGTGAAAATTTAAAATGGAATTACATTAAACAAAAAGCCGAAGAAAACCCAACAAAAACTTTTTACCTGATTGTTGAAAAGAAAAACTACGATGCTGTTTACAATCAAATAAAGAGCGAAAGAATTAACAACATTCGCTTAATCAGCGACAAAAGAATTGACAACTCAAAACTATATTTAGATAAATGGCTGAACGACGAAGAACAAAATTCGCATAAAAAAGTTGTTATCATTCCGTATTTGAATAACCTTGAACTATACACAAAAACAAAGTCAATAAAAGGAAGTTGTGAGGTTCTTTGTTACGAAAATATAGATGAAATTGCTTTTGACAATGTAGAACAAACATATCAAAATCAAGAGAAAAGTAAGTTGAACCATACAGATAGGTCGTTTTTTTTCAAAACTAATTTCACTCATTTAATAGAACCAAAGAAACGAGAATTAGACGATATTTTTTCTTTTGACTTAAATAACGAAGATTTCAAAAGTGATCCTTACGAAACAATTGATTTACCAAAAGAAAAAGCAATTTATGAAATTCATTTTTCTGACGGAACTTCGGATAAATTTGAATCCTCAAAAGGCGTTTTTTTAATTGAAAATGGAGAGCAAATTAAAACGACAATCGGAGAATTATACGAGAATGCAACAATTAGATTTTATCAGAACAATAACAGGGACGAATTTAACAAAATCCTTAAAATTTTTGATACAGAGAATCTATTGGATTCGTTTGATGAATACTCTGATAGTTGGAAAAATACACTAAAAGAGTTATCCATAGAGTTTGACGGTATAGATAAGTTGTATGATTTAATGTTTACATCTTTTAAAATAAATTACGCAACATTCCGCAATTATTTTCACGAAGAAATGTCGCCGAGATTTCCTAGAATAAAAACATTAGAAGTTATTCGGGAATTTTGTTTGAAAAACAACCGAACAAATGATTTTATTGTAACTGAATTTGATAAATTCAAAGTATATTCTAAAAAAGACCATTCCATAAGACAACAAGCTGGGAAAATATTGGGGAGTGATTTATTAGATTATGTTGCTTCTAAAAAGGAAGAAAAAGCGATTCGTTAAAGAAATTACCAAGACGAAATTTTAGAGAAATTAACAGAAACAATTCAAGAAAAAACCATAATAAAAAAGACATTGATAGATGAATAATTACACTAATGAACCAAGATTGATATTTCGGGATATCATCAAGAAAAATTTGATAGGGCCTGGTTCCGATGTTTTTATTTCTGATAGTGAAAATGAAATAATTTCCGATTATCCGTTGAGTAGATATTATTCAGGAATTTTGTTTCCTGAACGTGATATGGAAGTTTCTATTGGTGAAAAGCAAACAAATGATGCAAATGCAGAGATTGAAGATGGCGATTTTGAAATAGAAACACCTGAAATAGAAAGCACGAATGATGATTATGGGGAAGACATTGATAAAAGCAAAAATATTGAGCCTGAAAAAGAATATTCAGAAGCTAATCAATATTTTCCCACAAATTTCGGTCTGACTTTTTGTGTTCCAAAAGATACAAAATCTTTAAAAGTAACTTTCAATTATGCAAAGTACATTCAAATTAAACCAACAGAAGCAACAATAGAAATCGCTGAAGAAGATTTCAAGAAGTTTTCTGAAAACCCACACAACTCTGTTGCAAAATACCTCAAGTACGAAAACGGACTAATGTTTTTAAACAAAGAAGAATTTGACAAAGGTGATTTATCTGTTAATAATTACAGAAGTAGGTTTAAAGAGAAAGAGCAGCAAGCTGAATTACTTAATAGTGTTGCATACAAAAAAGGCGAAATGCTTTTAGGACGACTTTGGAAAAGAGTAAAAAGAGAACCAATAAATATTGAAATAAATCTAACGGAAATCAATACTGATGAATCAAAGGAATATCCTTTAGACCAGAACCAAAAAGATAATTCTATTGTCACTTGCTATTACAAAAAAATTTATGAAACAAATTATGGAAAATTTATAAAAATTTTATTGGCTAATAGACTGAACCACCCAAAAAATAAGTTTTCATTTGGGAATGAGATTTTAAACACCAAAGCAATTTTTCAAGGAGAAATTACAATTTCAAGCGTAAAGTTTTTACCATACAAACAACTTTCGGAAACAAATCCTTTTGACGAAGAACTAAATTTAATTAATTTTCAATACCGAAACGAAAAATCTTTTGCTATTGGTCACGGATGTGCAGTTCTGTGGAATGATGACAAAAATCCAACTGAGTTAAAAACTACATTTTTACCCGAAGTTGATATTAAGCATTACAGCAATGCTTTTAATGAAACATTTCCAAGTGAATTAAAAGAGATTACCGAGTTGAAAAAGCTTTCAATATGGTCGGACTTAGACAAACCAACAATTATAAGTAAACTAAAACTCTTTGCAGATGAATACAAAAAATGGATAACAGAGCAAGGAAAAACAAGTGCAGACGATAATTACAAAAAGTCTTTAAATACGATTTTAGAAAAGCAAAACGAAACTTATAACAGACTAATTAAAAACATTGATTTTCTCGATGAAAATGAAGTTGCTTATAAATCCTTTTTGCTGGCAAATACAGCAATGTATATTCAAATGCTAATCTCTCAAAAAGATTTGTTTGGTAAGAAAGGAGTTGAGCTATCTGAAATTGACAAAAACATCAATTATAATGATTTAGATTTTTTCAAAAATAATTCATTCAAGCCAAATTATAGACCTTTCCAATTGGCATTTTTTCTATTGAACCTTGAATCTATTATAAACGAAGATTCCAACGATAGAAATAATGTTGTTGATTTGCTTTGGTTCCCAACAGGTGGTGGAAAAACAGAAGCGTATTTAGCAATTACGGCTTTCACAATAATTAGCAGAAGAATTATTTATGGTAAAAATGCTACTGGGGTTTCTGTAATAATGAGATACACGTTACGATTATTAACAGCTCAACAATTTGAACGAGCCACAAAACTGATTCTTTCGTTGGACTTTTTGAGAAGAAACTTTGATAAAAATGATAAATTCTTTTTTGGCGATGATGAAATATCAATTGGAATGTGGGTTGGAGCATCTACAACACCAAACTCATATTCAGACGCTCAAAAAATTTTCAAAAAAGTATTTGATGAAATCACAAAACTAAACAACAATAGAGCTGGGGATTACCGCAAAGCGAATACTTTGCCGATTACAAATTGTTCTTGGTGTGGTTGTAATTTGGTAACTAAAAACAATTCTGGAAAATTTGATTTGGGTTACAAAGCGACCAACAAAACATTTTCAACTAAATGTTTGAATCCGAGATGTGCATTTTATGAAGAACTTCCTATTTACTTTGTGGATGATAAAATCTATCAAAATCCACCAACATTACTTTTTGCAACAGTAGATAAATTCGCAATGTTATCGCATAGAGAAGAAGGGCATCGTCTTTTCAACTCTCAAGACGAAAACAAATTGCCACCTGATTTAATTATTCAAGATGAATTACACTTGTTAAGTGGACCCTTAGGTTCAATCACTGGTTTATATGAATCTATCGTTGAATTGCTTTCTACAAAAGGGAAAAGAAAACCCAAAATCATCACTTCGACTGCAACAACTCGAAATACGGGGCAACAAGTTGCAATGATTTACGGAAATCGAGATTTGAATATTTTCCCACCAATGGGTGTAACTTATAACAACAACTTCTTTTCTTACGTTTCAAATAAAAGTAAAAGTAAAAGAAAACATATTGGTTTTATGCCTACTGGAAAAACAGCTTTGAATTCTCAGATTAGGATTTTAGGCAATTTGCTTTTGGCAAGAATCGAGTTGTTCAGATATTACAGAACAAAAGCAAGTTTATCGCAAGAAGAAGCAATTAGTAGAGAAAATTATTTTTGGACTATTGTTTCATTTTACAACAGTTTGCGTGATGTTGGTAAAATTTATAACAAAGTTCCTGCGGAAATATCTGACTTCTTGAAGTTATTGCACAATCGTTATCAACTGGATAAATATCTTTACGGCTTTAATTATTTTGGACTTGCTGCCAGAACAAGAGAGTTGACCAGTAGAATTGAAAGTAACTCTATCAAAAAACTATTAGACGAATTGGAAATGCCGTTTAGTTTGATTGCAAAAGATGGCTATAATCTTGTTCAAAATACGGTTGATTTAGTTTTAGCTTCAAATATGTTTTCCGTCGGTATTGATATTAAACGATTGAATGTAATGCTGATGAACGGACAACCTAAAAACGTTGCTGAATATATTCAAGCTTCAAGTCGCGTCGGTAGAGAAGATAAAGGAATTGTTATAAACTTATTAGATGCCAATCGTTCAAGAGACAAGTCATATTTTGAAAATTATGTTCCTTTCAATAACGCATATTACAAATTTGTAGAACCGTTAAGCGTTACGCCTTTTACTCAAATAGCTTTGGATAAAGTTTTAGCAAGTTTATTAGTTTGTTTTGTTAGACATAAACAGGGCTTGTATTTGGACAAACGAGCCAAAGAGTTTTCTGGAGACTACAAAGATTTGGAAATGTTTCTTTCTGAACGAATTAAAAACAAAAAGCAACTTGATTATGCTTTGGAAAAATTGAAAGATTTATCTAAAAAATGGACGACAAAAGAAGGTGATTTGACCTATAAAATTCTAATTAAAAAAATGTCTGATTTAGATGATTTCAGTTTGATGATGTCAATGAGAGAAATTGATACAAACAGTATTATAAAAATAATAAACAAGTAATGGGACAATTTGAACAAATACAGACAAGAAAAGCCATTAGTTCATATGGTGGCGTTGGGTCTATTATTGAAACAAGAGACGGCTCTATATTGATTGACAGTTTCGACAAGTGGCCTTTTTTTGAACACGGACAATTTGAAGAACACAATTATGTCGTTGATAAACGATTTAAAAATCGTCTAAGCAAATATTTTCAAGAATTAGAACATTTGGTAAAAATACCTGAAAATGACTTAAAACAAGATTTTAAACCTGAAAATCCATTCGCTTTTTTATCTGCAAGATATTTTCCTGAATGGTTTTATTGCAACAATTGTAATCGTTTTGATAGATTTGATAATTGGAAAAGCAATTGGGAAAACAACGTTAACTCAGAACATAAAGACAATTTTTTTCCACCCAAATGTTATCATTGCTATGTGAAAAATAGAAATAAAAAAAGAAAGTTTTTTGATTTGGAGCAAGTTCGTTTTATTCTTACTTCGCCTAATGGTGAAATTGCTGATATTCCTTGGGATAAATGGGCTATGTTCAAAAATACGAAAAAAGAAGATAAAAATGAACATAAGGAAACCGCAAGCGAAGAAGATATTATTACACTTGCCAACATTCAAGTTCCTGATGATGCTATTTTTGAATATAAAACTTCTGACAAATTAGACGATTTAAAAGGTATTTGGATAATTGCAAAAAGGAAAAACGGAGAACAAATAAACTTTACAACACTTTCGGGTTTGTTTAATTTGAGAATAAAAATCCAAAACTTAATTCCAAATACAAAAGAAAAAGACATATTATTTAAACCTGTTATTCGTTCAAGTAATAGCGTTTATTATCCGAACATTTTGTCAAGTATTTACATTCCTGCAAATGATGAATTGAATGAATATTCAATCAATTTAATTAAAGATGAACACAATGATGGAAGCAATGCACAAACAATTTCAAAAAATTTGAAACGATACAAAAACATAGAGATTGACCCTGCAATAATTCAAAAACTTATTGATAACAATTTTAGTGAACGAGAACTTGAAATTGCAAAAACTGAAAATCAATATAGATTTGATGAATACAAGTTTATTACAGAAAAAGAAAGCGAACGAGTTGAAGACAAACTAATATTCAATAAGATCGAGGATTCGTTTTTTCAAAACGATTTAATAAAATCTATTTTCAAAATGGATAAAATAAAAATTACATCTGTCCAAACTTCGTTCACAAGACAAGAGCCAATTTCATCAAATTATTTTTTACAAGATGAAGACTGCGAAAAAATAACAAATGAAAGCATTATAAAGAAATTTACTTCGACTTATGGTAAAAAAACTAAATATTTACCAGCAATTGAAAGTTTTGGCGAAGGAATTTTCTTTGAATTTGACAATGATGTTTTAGATGAATGGGTTAAGTCAGACACGAAAATTCAAGAACGAATTTCAATATTAATTGGCAATAAACAACAATTTGAATCTGCATTTAGTGAGGACTTTGAATTGAACGCAAAATATGTTTTGATACATACATTTTCACATTTAATTATTAAAGAATTGGAATACTTAGCTGGCTATCCATCAACTTCAATTCAAGAACGACTTTATATTGACGAAGAACTTGGAATGAACGGAGTTTTGATTTACACAATCGCAGGTTCAGAAGGCAGCTACGGTGGCATAACTTCAATATGTGATGACAACAAAATAGGAAAACTTATTGAATCTGCAATGATTCGTGCTACTGACTGTGCAACAGACCCGATTTGTTATCATACACACGGGCAAGGTGTAGCAAACTTGAATCTTTCTGCTTGTTTTAGTTGCACATTACTACCCGAAACATCCTGTGAAAAATTTAATTGCTACCTTGATAGACGAATTTTGGTAGACAAGGACTATGGGTATTTTAAAGACATTATAAAAATGAACTTGACGAAAGACAGAGAAAAGGCGAACTGCTAACAAAACATTGCAAAAGTGGGATTAAACTATTTTAATTGCATATTTGCGTAAAGTTCAACTTTAGTTCTTCATTGAATTTTTGTGCTAAATATCCCGCCCATCGCAGACCTGCAAGCCGTTGTCAGCAATTTTTCATACCCCCAACTCTCACATTACTCAAGAAAAGAAAGAATTTTAAACAAAGGTAGTCGATACTGTCCCAAAAAGTGTGTAAAGCGCATTTTATCTATCTTTGATTTTAAAAAAACCTATTAAACAATTTAAAATTAAAGATTATGCACTTTACACAGCCGCAAGTTAGTAAAATATTGGAAGATATTCTACAAAAAGAAGATGGATTAAACACAATTTTAAAATTAAGCTTAGAAGCTTTGATGAAATCTGAGCGTGAGATTTACAAAAACGAGGTTTCCGACTATAGTAATGGTTTCCGTAACCGTAAAACA
>Ga0208040_1000826_pt1 | contig 34188 bp, 29 predicted proteins | sample AD_UKC083_MetaG_FD_184431 | JGI IMG/M metagenome (GOLD analysis project Ga0208040, IMG submission 184431) | Active sludge microbial communities of municipal wastewater-treating anaerobic digesters from USA - AD_UKC083_MetaG (SPAdes) (version 2) | ecosystem: Engineered > Bioreactor > Anaerobic >...
AACAACCGGATTAGGGTGTCTGAATATTCAAACACCCACGTGCCGCTGGTAAAAAACAGCGTGTGAAACGCCCCAAATAATTGATTAAAGCTCACCGCCACGCCGACCAGAATGGCGCCAATCAATCCCAACGTAATCCATCCGCCGGTCGCCAGCGCCCGCACAAAATCGCGCAACCATTTGCCGCGCCAGCTCCAGATTCCAATTGCCGCCACAACCGCACACAGAATCCCCCAGGCCAGGGTGGTTTTCTGCAGCACCACCTTCACATCCACCATGTGAGACAGCTCGCGCTCGTTGTAGAGCGGATCGCCATTCGGCAGCCGTTGCTCGCCCAGGAACGAGATGTCAGAGCCATCCAGCAAATATTTCAACGAAATTTTACCCCAGTACAACCGCTCTTCGGTTGTAAAACCATAATTATCCGGCGGAAAGTTTGGCGCCCGGTATTCCATTACCAGGAAGAAGGGGTTGAATGCAATCCGTACTGCCGCCATCAACAGGATAAACGGCACCAGCAGGCTGATTAACAAAAGCCCAACACGTTTCATTTCAAAGTCTCCGATTCTCCCGACAGCAGGTAACTCATTACCATGTCGTTGGTGATCCATTCAACCGAGGCCTTGTCATCGGTAAACACAATCGTCGATTCGGGCGCAGGCTGCAGGTTGGTGATGGCTATTTCCAGGGTTTGAATCAGCAAGTCTGGTGCACCCTGTTCTGCCAGCGCCAGATAATTCTGTCCCAGGTTGTATTCTTCTGTGGGTTGTTTGGATGCAAACACAATCGTATTAAAAGAATTGGGCACATCCACCACATGCACCGTCGGAAAGACCGTCAATATGGTCGTGCTGAGCGCATCAATCAAACGCCGGTCGGTCCCTGCCCGCCCCACATTGATGACCATCACCCCGTCGTCGGTCAGGTGATCGTTCACAACCTGGAAGAACTCCTGCGTGGTCAGGTGCCAGGGGATATAAGGCGGGCGGTAGGCATCCACGCTGATGATCTGATACTGGTTGGTAGAGTGTGCCAGCCCCCAGCGCCCATCCTGCACAATCACATTTAGGTTGGGCTCATTCATGTCAAAGTAGGTACGCCCCACTTCGACAATCTTCGGGTCGATTTCAAATCCATCGATCTGCACATCCTTGCCAAAAACCAGTGTGGCCTGCCGCGCCGTAGTCCCTGCTGCCAGGCCCACAATTGCAATGCGCTGCACGCGCTCCATATCGTAAGGCGCCGGATTGAAAAAAGGCGCTGTCAAAACCTGTTCCCACGGCCCATAATAATTGACCTGCTCCGGGTGATACACCGAGTGCATCCCCTGGCCTTCATTCAACCGCAGCAGCCGGAAGCCGTTGATCTCTTGAACCTGGATGTAATTGTAGGCCGATTCAGTCTCATATACCATCCCGGTTGATTTTTTATCTGCCCCGCTGACCCCAAAAATCGCCAGCAGAATTAACACCAGCGGCATCCACAGGTAAATCAAGACCGCTCGTTTGCCCTCCGCTTGCAACAGCCCCAGCAGTGCCGTCAACATCAGCACCCCGCCAATAGCCAGAAAGCTGCGGTACGTTCCAATTAACGGCACCAGAATCAACACCGGTAAAAACGTCCCCACAAATGATCCCAGCGTAGAAATGGCATAAATCCGCCCGGCAGTGCTCCCGGCAGTCCGGGTCTCTTTGACCCCCAGCCGGATTGCAAACGGCGAGGCCGTGCCCATCAGGGTAATTGGCGCAATAAACAGAATCAGCACAGCCGCAAAAGCGCCAATCATCCCGCCCAGTTCCAACTGGTCAAAGGCATTTGCCGCCATCTGCAAGACCGGCCGCGAGGCTACCGGCACCAGTCCGGTCAGCAGCCCACTCCAGGCCAGAATCCGGAAGAATACCCCTGGCCGGGGTGAGCGGTCTGCCCAGCGCCCGCCCAGAAAATTCCCCACCGTCAGGTAAATCAAGATGAGCCCGATAATGCAGGCCCAGATCAGATTACTGCTGCCGAAATAATTGCCCAGCAGCCGCGAGGCCAGCATTTCAGTCGCCAGGCTGGCCATGCCAGCAATGAAAACCGTGAAGTAAAGCATTTTTCGCATGGCTGCGATTATACCCTATCCATCGTTCTGTCTAACCCTATTGCTTTCACCATTGTGTGCAGGTTATGAAATATCCATGACCGCCTCGTAATGCATGGAACGATGACATTGCTCAACAAGTCTTGATGTGCATCTTTCCCCACCTTGGATATAATAATATTATCGAACATAGCACTGTACAAAAATGACACTTTTTACGAAGTGGTACAATCACTTGAAGGAAATCAGTACCCCAAAACTCCCCTTGTGTTCCTCTTTCTTTAGCAGAAAACCATTCTTGCGAGGTTGTAGATAATGAATTTTGCGCTAATTGGTTGTGGAAGAATTGCATCGCGCCACGCAGACTCGCTATCAGAAATTAAAGACGCTCGACTTGTAGCTGTTTGCGACACCATTGAGACTCGTGCATTGAATTTTGCGAAAAAATACAATGCCAACAGCTTTGTCGATTATCGCAGAATGCTGGATGATAAGAGTATTGATGTGGTTAACATTGCTACTCCCAGCGGACTTCATGCTCAGATGGCTATTGATGCATTAAATGCAGGTAAACATGTTATCGTAGAGAAGCCTCTTGCCATGAACCTTGACCAAATTAACCTAATTATTGAATGTGTTCATAAAACAAAACGAAAACTATGCGTGGTTTTGCAAAACCGATTTAACCCCCCAGTTCAAGAGTTAAAAGCCATCATTGATGCTGGAAAACTTGGAAACACCCTGCTTGGAAATGCCACTGTACGATGGTACCGACCACAAGAATACTATGAGGATGGCTGGCATGGCACTAAAGGAATGGATGGTGGAGCCTTCTTAAATCAATCCATCCATCATATTGATGCCTTGCAATGGCTAATGAATAAACCCGTTGTTAGTGTCTTTGCCTACACAGCAACTCTGTTACACAAAATGGAAATGGAAGATGTTGGGGTTGCTGTGATGCGGTTTCAAGGGGGAGCGTTGGGGGTTGTAGAAGCTTCCACAATAACCTATCCTGAAAACCTCGAAGGCTCGGTTTCGATTTTTGGCGATAAGGGCTCAATGAAAATTGGCGGCACCGCGCTCAATCGTAAATCCATTTGGAAGATAGAAGGCGAATTGGAACATGAACGTGAAATCTTGACAAAGGATCAACTGGATCCAGTTGATGTTTACGGAAAAAGCCATAAAGCTGTATTTTTAGATATGATGAGTGCCATCATTCAGAATCGCGAACCTCAAACAAACTGTTATGAAGCTCGAAAATCAGTTGCCCTGGTTCAGGCGATGTATCAATCCTCTGAGAGCGGTCAAGAAGTCAACATTTCGCAAGATTATTGGGCAACTACATGAGCACAAATGGCTACATATTCCCATCCGTCTACCTCGGAGAAAACTGCTCTATTGGCTTATTTGTGATCCTGGGTGAGCCGCCGCGGGGGAAAAGTCCGGGCGAATTAGAAACATCAATTGGCATCAATGCGATCATTCGCTCCCATTCTGTAATTTATGCCGGCAATAAGATCGGACAAAATTTTCAAACCGGGCATGGTGTCATGATCCGAGAATTAAACAACATTGGGGACAATGTTAGCATTGGCACACATTCGATTATTGAACATCATGTCGAGATTCAAAACGGAGTCCGCATCCACTCAAATGTCTTTGTCCCCGAATTCTCTGTCCTTGAATGTGATGCCTGGATTGGCCCCAATGCTGTATTAACCAACGCGCGCTACCCCCGCAGTGCAAATGTAAAAAATCAATTAAAAGGGCCGGTGATTAGGCGGGGTGCCATGATTGGCGCTAACGTCACCATTCTACCCGGAGTGACTATTGGTCTGGGAGCTCTGGTAGGCGCAGGCTCGGTAGTGACTCGCGATGTCCCCGATGGCGCTGTTGTTGCCGGAAACCCGGCAAGAATAATAAAATATGTGCGTGAAATATCAGAATACCTGGAGGATGATCTTGGCGCATAAAATTCCTTTAGTAGACTTGCAAGCTCAATATCAAAGTATTAAAACTGAAATCGACGAAGTGATAGACAGAGTTGTTCGATCCACTTCGTTTATTATGGGCCCCGATGTCGCTGAATTTGAAAAAAACTTTGCTGATTTTTGTGGAGCCAAATACTGTATTGGTGTTGCCTCAGGAACTTCCGCGATTCATCTGGCTTTGATAGCTTGTGGCGTTGGTCCGGGTGATGAAGTCATAACAGTTTCCCACACATTTACTGCTACAGCTGAAGCAATAGTTCATTGTGGAGCAAAGCCGGTTTTTGTGGATATTAATCCAACAACATATTTAATAGACCCGGTGAAAATTGAAGCTGCTATCTCCGCTCGGACAAAGGCGGTTGTCCCGGTACACCTTTATGGAAGACCAGCCTCTATCGATTCAATCGTTGCAATTGCTAAAAAACACGGATTGGCAGTTGTAGAAGATGCTGCTCAGTCGCATGGGGCCCGCTTCAAAGGGCAATCAATTGGGTCTCTGGGAGACGCTGCCTGCTTTAGCTTTTATCCCGGCAAAAATCTGGGAGCCTACGGTGATGCTGGCGCCGTAACAACAAATTCAGATGAAATTGCCCAAAAATTATATATGCTGCGAGATCATGGCCGCTATCAAAGTAAATATGAGCACCAAATTGTGGGGTATGGAGAACGAATTGATACACTTCAGGCGGCGATATTGAACGTTAAGCTTAGCCATTTATCAGCCTGGACCGAGCTGCGCCGAACGAAAGCCAGGATATACTCTGAATTACTGGCTCAGCTTGATGTCCAACTGCCGGATGATGATCAAGACTCGTATTCTGTATATCACTTATACGTAGTGCGCATAAAACAACAACGGAATGAAATTCTTAAATCTTTACAAAATCAGGGCATTGGCGCTGGCGTACATTACCCCATCCCACTTCATCTGCAGCCGGCATATAATCAATTGGGATATAAAAAAGGCGATTTACCTCATACCGAATTAGCTGCCGAGCAAGTGCTTTCCCTCCCAATTTTCCCCGAATTGTTATTATCAGATCAACAGTTTGTAGTTGAAACACTGCGAAAATTGATCAGTCATAATTAAAGACTTCATATGAAACTCATCACCGTCACTGAAATGCGCGCCTTGGAACAGGCCGCTGACCTGCAAGGCTGCACCTATGCCCAAATGATGGCCCAGGCCGGGCGGGGGGTTGCCGAATGGATTCAAGCGGATGCCGGCTCAACTCCCTGGCCCAATGTCCTGGGGTTGGTCGGAACTGGCAACAACGGCGGCGATGCACTGGTGGCCCTGGCTCATCTAGCCCGGGCGGGCTGGCACGCATATGCCTACCTGATCCAGCCACGCGAGTCTGACCCGCATGTGGCTGACTTACTTTCAGCCGGTGGTCAGGTTGCCATCTTGCCCGCCGACCCTGATTTTGCACAACTCAATGCCTGGCTTGCTTCATCACCCATAATTTTGGATGGCCTGCTGGGCACCGGAATCCGTCTCCCGCTCAGACCCGATTATGCCCGCTTGCTGGCTCATCTTCGGGCAATTTCTCCCTCACCAGACGTCATCGCCGTGGACTGCCCCTCCGGGGTGGACTCGGAAACCGGTGCAGCCGCCCCGGAAACGCTCCCGGCTCGTGCAACCATCTGCATGGAGGCCGTCAAAGCTGGCCTGATCTACTCGCCTGCCGCGGCCCTCGCCGGTCAGTTGATTACCGTTCCTCTGGGGCTGCCCGCTCACCTTGTCTGCCCGCGTGAACTGGTTGATGCTGCTCGTGTGCGTGCCACACTGCCCCCTCGGGCGCCAGAGGCTCATAAAGGCACCTTTGGCACCGCCCTAATCGCTGCTGGCTCGGTTTGCTACACTGGCGCCGCCTATTTTGCTGCCGCTGCTGCATACCGTTCCGGCGCTGGGCTTGTCACCCTGGCGTCTCCATTACCCCTCCACACCGCCCTGGCTGGCGTCTTACCCGAAGTCACCTGGCTGCCGCTTCCCGATGCTGATGGCTGGATTGCCGCCCGCGCCGCCCCGCTGCTGCAAAATCATCTGGCGCGCGTCACAGCCTTGCTGTTGGGGCCTGGTTGGGGGCAGTCCGCCGAGACGGCTAAATTCATGGATGATCTATTAGCCACACCCAACCTTCCCCCGCTGGTTCTGGATGCAGACGGCCTGCGCCTTCTGGCGCGCCATGCAAACTGGCCGCATCGCCTGCCCCCTCTCACCATCTTGACCCCGCATCCCGGTGAAATGGCTGCCCTGACCGGCCTGACTACAACCCAGGTGCAGTCAGATCGTTGGGGGCTTGCTGCCCGCTGTGCCGCCGATTGGGGCCATATCGTGGTCTTGAAAGGTGCCTACACGGTCATTGCCGCACCCGATGGCCGATCGGCAGTCATTCCGGTAGCCACTCCGGCTCTGGCTCGCGCCGGTACAGGCGATGTCCTCGCCGGTCTCATCGCTGGCCTCCTGGCTCAGGGCACCCCGCCTTATGATGCTGCGCTCGCCGCCGCATGGGTCCACGCTCAGGCGGGCTTGCTGGCTGCGGCTCGTCAGGGTCAGTCTGCTTCGGTTCTTGCCAGTGATGTCCTTGCCGCAATCCCCGCGGTTCTGTCAGATCTACTGCAGCCAGAGATGGGTTCAACCCGCTAACAGCCAGAATATTTTAAAAAATTAAAGCCCCGGAACCATGCTGGTCCGGGGCTTTATTGAGTCGGGTTACTTACGCAGCCGGAATTTCTTCTGCCGGCGCATCAGCCTTCTTGCGAGAGGCGATTTCCTTGGCCTTCGTCTTGGCTTCGTTCAATAGCGCTTCAGCGCGGTGCACCGCTTCGTTGGCGGCGTCTTCGGCTTTGGAGTACACTTCGGTCGCCGTGCTCGAGGCCTTGTCGCTCAGTTCAATCGCCCGCTCGCGAATCACAGTGCGGGTTTCTTCGCCGCTCTGGGGGGCGAACAGCAGTGCCAGCACCGAGCCGGTCAGACCGCCCACCACAAAACCGATTACAAAAGCGCCAAATTCATCTTTACTGGACATGGAAAACCTCCTATCGAATGGTGGAACAAAGGGTTGGTGCCGCCCGATTACCGCCCAATTTTGAGCAGGTCAAGCAGCTTTTTGAGCCCCGCCAGATATTCATTTAGTTTGAGAACTGGCTGGACCAGATTGTTGCTCAAGAAAACGGTGGTGCCTTTCAGCGTGTTCACCGTTTCATTGGTAGAATGTAGTATTGGCTTAATCTCATTCTGCAGTAGATTGATGAGAATAGCCAGTTGGATAATCAGCACAACCAGCGCTCCGCTGAGTAAGATCATCATCAAAGCCATAAAGATGATGAAGATATCGCGCACCATCGCAGTTGTGCCTACACCTGCATTGACCAGTGCCAGCACCGCCACAACAATCAATCCCAATATGACCACAAGCACAATTGCCAGGATGATCAGGCGGGTGCGCATCTGCTTTTGCGCCGCCAGCTCTTCCGGGGTTAATGGCACCGGAGTGGGGGCTTCGGCCTTTATGTCGGCTGCCGGGGCAGGGGTGTTGGGAGTTTCAATTGTATCGGTCATGGTGAATAAATTATAGCATAAATAAGACCTGATGATTTGTCTACTCAGGTTGTTTTTTATGTAATTTCCAGCTTATCCTGAAGGTTAGGTTAAGGGATCTCAACCATCTTTGCCTGGTAAGTGTTATAAGGTCGCAGCGATGAGTTGGGCCTGTAATCCAGGATGACTACTGCATGCATTTTGCTCCAATCCACACCGCTCAGGCTGTTAACCGTCAGGAGATATTGGGCGCTTGCCCCGGGCGCCAGGTTGGCGCTCAGCGCTTGCGAGACCTGCGCGCGGACATACCGCTGCGTCAGCCCGTCTGAAACCGGCCCACTTTCAGACTGCTCATAAACCAGCACCCACAGGGTGGCCTTATTCGCCGTCCCCAGCGTCAGGCTGCCTTGATTGGTTACATTGATGGTGAAATTCACAACATCATTCGATCGGTTAACCGTTGTTTGGATATCGGCGTTAATTTGAGGGTTTGCCAGCGCCGTGTCAACCATTGCCTTATAGAGATTATAGAAGTCTGTCCCGCTGGTCAGGCGTTCCCGTACCTGGTTGCCGCTGTCGGTCATCACCATCGGGAAGCCAACACTGCCGCCCACCGCCCAACCATCCCACCAGCGCCCCTGCCTTGGGGTGTATTCAAGAGCACTATGCTCCAGGAAAAGCACCGGTTGCCCGGCATATTCTGGCACCAGTTGATTGTCAATAATAGGCGCCGCAGCTTGGCAATAACCACAATAAGGGCTTAAAAATGCTTCAAAAACAACTAAATCAGAAGGTGGGTTGGGATCTGCCCGCATAATAATCGGTAAATAGATAGTATTCCCGGCTTTTTCCGCCTGGGCGATGCCATCTCCCATTCCGGGCGCCGCTGCCAGGCTGATCGGCAGCAGCAATGCACAGAATAAAAAGAGCAGTAACTTGGATTTTGGTTTCATTGTTTCTCCTTTTTATAGGAATACTATACTGATTCAAAACTCAAATTACAACAGGATATTTTCCACGCAATCCTCCAAATTAACTTCGTCGGGTTTGTAAAAGGTAGCAACGTATATTTTCGATTTGTTTTTGCGCCTTCCATCTTTTATCGCTTCATGCTAAACTTACCGATTGCAATGCATACGCTTCGTTTTTCCCTCGCCTTTCTGGTCCTCTTACTAAGCCTGTTCGGTTTGGCTTTTCAGTCGCCTGTTGGCCCGGTGATTACCGCTCCGCTGCCCGGCGCTGCCTTGCAGGGCCTCATCTCAATCACCGGTACAACTGCCCTGGAGGGTTTCTCTTCATCGGAAGTATCCTATGGCTACGAAAGTGATCAGACCGGCACCTGGTTTTTGCTACAGCAGAGCCGCGCCCCGGTAACCGACGGCGTCTTGGCCACTTGGGATACCACCACCATTTCTGATGGCAACTATCGCCTGCGCCTCCAGGTTATCTTGACCGATGGCCGGGTTGAAGAAGTGATTTTGCGTGGACTGCGCGTCCGTAACTATTCCATCATTGAAACCAGTACGCCCACTGGCGTTGTCGAAACCCAGGTTACCCTGGCTGTTGAGCCAACGGCGACCCGTACTCCGGCGCCCACCATCAGCCGTGCCACCCCCACCCCCTTGCCGGACAACCCCGCGGAGGTAACCCCTGCCGGTCTGGTGTACAGTCTGCTGCGCGGAGCCAATCTGGCTCTGATTATCTTTGCCGCACTCGGCCTCTACCTTTTACTGCGTCGTTGGATTCGGAGGCGTTAATCACCATGGAATCGTTGTTTGAAAAACTGGGCCTGGCGCGCCAGCAAAAACTTGATGAAGATACCACCCCTGCCGGCGTCTATCTGATTGCCGGTCTGGGCAACCCGGGCCGTGAATACCGTGAAAATCGCCACAATGCCGGTTTCATGGCAGTGGACCGCCTGGCAGAAGCCTGGGATATTCATCTCACCCGGGTTCAATCACGCGCCCTTATTGGCACGGGCACAGTCTTGGGCCGCCGGGTTGTCCTGGCAAAACCCCAAACCTTTATGAACCTTTCGGGCGAGGCGGTTTCTGCGCTCCTGCGTTTTTACAAAACCCCTGTCAGCAACCTGCTGGTTTTCCATGATGATATTGACCTGCCGCTTGGGATGCTCCGCCTCCGCCCGGGCGGCGGCGCTGCCGGGCAAAAAGGCATTCAGTCTATCATCACCCGCCTCGCCACCCCCGATTTTGCCCGTGCCCGCATTGGCATTGGCCGCCCTGCCGGGCAGCGCGGCGCAGCCTCTTATGTCTTGCAAGATTTTTCCAAAGACGAAATGGATATCCTGCGACTCGTGCTGGATCGCTGTCTTTCGGCAGCGCGCACATTCATTGAATCTGGTCTCGAGCCGGCGATGAATCAGTACAATGGCGATATCCATGAACGCTGACGCCTCCCAGATCCTCGCTGCTTTTCGCTCCTTGCCAGCCTATGTTGACCTCGTGGCCGATTTGCGCGCGGGCACGCTGCCCATCCCGCTGGGCTTGCTGCGCGCGGCCCGCCTTCCGCTGGCCGCAGCCTTTCACGCCGATTTGCAGCGCCCCATCTTGCTCCTGTCCGACCGGATGGATCGTGCCCTGACGGTTGTAGATGAACTTGGTTTCTGGACGGATGCCCCCCGCCTGCTTTTCCCCGAACCCAACCCGCTGTTTTATGAGCCTGCAGCCTGGGGCACCAACACCCGCCGAGACCGCCTGAGTACGCTGACCATGCTGGCGCGCTATCACATACCCGGCGCCGGTGACCCCCCCATCCCACCCATCATCGTCACTACCATCCGCGCGCTGATGACCCGCACCCTTCCCCGGCGCGATTTTCTCAAAGCCAGCCGCATCCTGCGCCTCGGTCAGTCTGTCCCACCCGAATCGCTGCAGCGCGCCTGGGTTGATCTGGGCTACCAGCCGGCCGAGGTTGTGGTCGAGCCTGGTCAGTTCTCCCGCCGCGGTGGTCTCCTCGATTTTTGGCCTCCTTCAGAACCCCTCCCTGTCCGGCTTGAATTTTTTGGCGACGAAATTGATACCCTGCGCCGCTTTGACCCGGCCTCCCAGCGCAAAGTCGAATCCATTCAGCAAATCCTAATCACCCCCGCCCGTGAGGTTTTACCCGGCCGCGCGGCTGAAAAAGGCCTGCCCGTTGAAACCCTCACCGAATTTGACCTCCCGCGGGTTCACATCTCCCCGGCCAGCCTGCTTGATTATCTCCCCCGTGAGTCACTGGTCCTGGTCGGTGATCTCGACTTGCTGCAATCCCTGGCGCTGGAACTGGAAGAACAGGCAGTCCGCCTGCGCGCTGAAAGCATCTCCGAAGGCACTCTGCCAGCCGATTTTCCAGTCCCCTACCTCAATTGGTCCGAACTTGCCGATGCACTCAGCGGTCATCCCTGGCTGGCGGTGGGACATTCCGGCACTGGCGAACCTTCTGCGCTGGCCCAGGCCTTTTCCCCCGGCCCGCGCTACGGCGGGCGGCTCAAGCCGCTCCTGGATGATGTCGCAGTTCGCGGCCGCGCCGGCGAATCAACCTGGATTGTCAGCCGTCAGGCCTCCCGCCTGCGCGAACTGTGGGCAGAGCGCTCCACCGAGGTTGGCGAAACCGCCATCCCGCAAATTTTGGATGGCACATTAGGCGAAGGCTGGCTGCTGAGCCTTCCCGATGCACACCTTAATCTCCTGACTGACAGCGAAATCTTCGGTTGGGAGCGCCCTCAGGCGCGTCAGCGCCATCGTCCTGCCGCCGAGGCACCCGAGTCGTCCTACGCCGACCTGCGCCCTGGCGATTGGGTAGTGCATGTGGATTATGGCATCGGGCGTTATGCCGGTCTGGCGCGCCGTATGCTGGATGGCTCTGAGCGGGAATTCCTGTGTGTGGAATACGATGGCGGCGACCAATTGTTTGTCCCCATTCATCAGGCTGACCGCCTCAGCCGCTACATCGGCCCCGATGCTGCCCCGCCAACCCCCACTCGCTTGGGCACCGCCGAATGGACACAGTCCAAGCAGCGCGTTCGTGAAGAAGTGCTCCGGGTTGCGCAGGATCTCTTGGAGCTTTATGCCCAGCGTCAGGTCGCGGTGGGGCGGGCTTTTCCATCCGATACCCCCTGGCAGCAAGATCTCGAAGCCAGCTTCCCCTATGTCGAAACCCAGGATCAACTTCGCGCCATCCGTGAAGTTAAGCAGGATATGGAGAGCCCGCGCCCCATGGATCGCTTGTTGTGCGGCGATGTTGGTTATGGTAAAACCGAAGTCGCCCTGCGTGCGGCCTTCAAAGCTGTGATGGATGGACGACAGGTGGCTGTCCTGGTTCCGACTACGGTTCTGGCCCAGCAGCATTATGAAACTTTCCGTGAGCGGCTGGCAGCTTTTCCGGTCACGGTCGAAATGCTCTCGCGCTTCCGCACCCCGCGCGAGCAGAGTGAAATCCTGCTCAAGCTGGCGCTGGGTGAGGTGGATATCATCATCGGCACACACCGCCTGCTGCAGCCCGATGTCGAGTTCAAGGACCTTGGCCTCGCCATTGTTGATGAAGAGCAGCGCTTTGGTGTGACCCATAAAGAGCACTTCAAAAAACTGCGCACTGAAATTGATGTCCTGACCCTCACCGCCACGCCGATTCCCCGCACTCTCTACATGGCACTGACCGGTGTCCGGGATATCTCCAACATTAACACGCCCCCGGAAGAGCGCTTGCCCATCATCACACATATCGGCCCCTACTCGCCGCGTCTGGTGCGTCAGGCCATCCTCCGTGAGCTTGAACGTGGCGGACAGGTCTTTTTTGTTCACAACCGTGTGCAGTCCATTCATGCCATGGAACGCCACCTGAACGCCCTCGTCCCCGAGGCCCGGGTGGGCATTGGCCATGGTCAAATGCACGAGTCGGATCTAGCTCGCGTAATGCACGAGTTCACTCGCGGCGAAATTGACGTGCTGCTCTGCACCTCCATCATCGAATCTGGCCTGGACATCCCCAACGCTAACACATTGATTGTTGATCGCGGCGATGCGTTTGGCCTGGCCCAGCTTTACCAGCTCCGCGGCCGGGTTGGGCGCGGCGCTCAGCGCGCCTATGCCTATTTCTTCCGCCACCGCCGCAAGCCGCCCACTCCCGAAGGCCAGGAACGCCTGGAAGTCATCGCCGAAAACACCCAGCTTGGCGCCGGCTACTCCATTGCCATGCGCGACCTTGAAATGCGCGGCGCTGGTGAATTGTTGGGCATGCGCCAGCACGGCTACATCGCCAGCGTTGGCTTTCACCTTTACACGCGCCTGCTGGCCCAGGCAGTCCGTCAGATGCGCGCTGTCAGCGGCCTGCCCGCTCCCGATGATCGCATGTTGAGCGCTCCCGAATTGCGCATGGCCATCACGGTCGATTTGCCGCTCTCGGTGGGCATCCCGCTCGATTATGTCCCCGACCAGCAGCAGCGCCTCAATCTTTACCGCCGCATTGCCGATCTTCAATCTGAAGATGAGGTGGATGCTCTGCGGGAAGAGTTTATTGACCGTTTTGGTGCCCTGCCCGAATCGGTTGAAAATTTATTTTTCCAGATGCGCGTCAAGCTCCGAGCCTATCTGGCAGGGCTCAATCTGGTCGCGGTTGAAGGCGATCAGATGGTGCTGCGCTTCCCGCTCCTGCCCGAAGGCTCCCCGCCGCGCCAGCTTCTACCCCTTGGTCCCACGGCTCGCGCCGGCAAAAATGCCTACTGGCTCTCCATGTCCTCGCCCGATTGGCGCACCGACTTGCTCGAAGCCCTTTCCGCTATCGTTCAAAATGAATTTTCAAAATGACGCCATAATAAGCCCAGAAGTTGAGGCTGTGCAATGACCAAAATCTTAATTGTTGAAGATGAACCCGAACTGGCAAAAATCCTCCAGGCTTATCTCGAAAAAGCCGGATTTGAGGTCCTATTATCCGCCCGTGGCGATACCGGGTTGCAAACCTGGGAGCGTGAACATCCCGACCTGGTGCTGCTCGACCTGAACCTGCCCGGTCTGGATGGCCTGGATGTCGCTCATGCCATCCGGCGCAAATCCGAAACCCCGCTGATCATGGTCACGGCCCGCGCCGAAGAGACCGACCGTCTGATCGGCCTGGAGTTGGGCGCCGATGACTATATCGTCAAACCTTTCTCCCCGCGCGAGGTGGTGGCGCGGGTGCGGGCAGTGCTTCGACGCTCGGAGCGTGGGGCGGTGACTGAGACTCAAAACAATATAATGCGTATAGCAAATATCGAGATTGACCTGGACGCGCATTCAGTTCGCCGAGACGACCAGCCCATTGACCTTACACCTTCCGAATTCAACTTGCTTGCCGCCCTGGCCTCCCAGCCGGGCCGGGTGTTCTCTCGCCTGCAGTTGTTAGAGGCCGCCCAGGGTGTGGCTTATGAAGGTTATGAGCGCAGTATTGATGCCCATATCAAAAACCTGCGCGCTAAGCTGGAACCCGAACCCCGCATCCCGCGCTACATCGAAACTGTCTTTGGCGTGGGTTACCGTTTCCGCAAACCCGATAACCCCTCGCCAGATTTGGAGCCTTGAGGTTGCACATGCGCACCAAATTCGTCCTCTCCCTTGTGCTGGTTGCCCTCGCTGCCATTGCCAGCGTGGTCATTTTTGTCCGCCTGGACTCCCGGCAGCAGATCCAAACCTATATGCTGCGCGGGGGATTTGAAGGCCTGGAAGAAACCGTCTCCGATCTTGAAGCTTACTACGCCGAACACGGCTCCTGGCAGGGCGCCGACAGCCTGCTGTCCGTTGGCGCAGGCCCGGCAGAAGGCCATGGCCCGGGCGGCAACGGCGGACATGGCGGTGGCAGTCAGCGCTTGCGCCTAGCCGATTCTCAGGGTCTGGTGCTGATAGACGCCTCCGGGCAGACCGAAGGCTCAGTGCTGTCATCTGATGATCTCGCCGGGGGCATTGTATTAACCGGACCCCAGGGTGCAGCGGTGGGCTATTTGCTGCCCTCAACCGGTTCCTTTTACCGTCAGGGCGACGAGCTGCCCCTCATTGAACGCCTCAACGACGCTGCCTTGCGGGCGGGTCTGGTTGGGGTAGGCATCGCCCTCTTGATGGCGCTCGCCTTGTCCGCCGGCCTGATCCGCCCCATTCGCCAGCTCACCCGCGCCGCCCATGCCATGTCGGCTGGAGATTTATCCCAGCGGGTTGCCATTCGTGGGCGTGATGAGCTGTCTGACCTGGGCCGCACCTTCAACCATATGGCGGCTTCCCTTCAGCAGTCCGAAGAGCGCCGCCGCTCCATGACCGCCGACATTGCTCACGAGCTGCGCACTCCGTTGGCAGTTCAGCGCGCCCAGCTCGAAGCGCTTTTGGATGGCGTCAATCCAATGACCCCCGAAAACCTGAATGCCATTCTGGCCCAGACAGATCTATTGACCCGTCTGGTGGGGGACCTGCGCACTCTGGCCCTGGCCGAAGCGGGTGAACTGCCCGTTGAACGCGTCCCGGTGGACCTGGTTGCCCTCACCCGGCGCGTGGTTAACCGGTTCGACGCGCCAGCATCAGCCCGCAATGTTGAGCTGACCATCGAGCCTTCCTCACCGCTTCAAGCCCTGGGCGATCCCGACCGCATTGAGCAAATTCTGGGCAATTTGCTCAGCAACGCCCTGCGTTATACACCCGATGCCGGGCGGATTACGATTGCGCTTGCGTCCACCGGACTGTTGACGGTTCACGACAGCGGCCCCGGCATTGCGCCGGAGGCTCTGCCGCACATCTTTGAGCGTTTCTACCGCGCCGAGCGTTCTCGCAGCCGTGACGAAGGCGGCACTGGCCTGGGTCTGGCAATTGCCCGCCAGTTGGCCCGTGCCATGGGCGGGGATGTCACCGCAGCCAATCATCCATCCGGCGGCGCTGTCTTTACCGTCACCCTGCCGCTTTCCACATCCAGATCATCCATCGCACGCTAATCTGACTGATGTCCGGACAAAAGTTCGGACATGAGTAACAAACAAGAAGCCCCGAAGAAGATAAACTTGGTTTTCCGAGACCATCTTTATCAACTCAGAGGCTTCATGGACAAGTTTATCAACAATCAAGAATTTATGGTGGAATTGTTTGACAATGCTGAACTGGCGGAACGGGCAGGAGAAATCGGGGCGGCCATTCTTGAGGCGCGCTCGTTACGCTTGACCGACATCGCCGTGAAAATGGAGGGTGAAAGCGCAGCCGGTTACAAGAGGATCCAGCGCTTCCTGGGAAAAGCAGACCCCCGGACAGCCCTGTGGCGGCTGTTTCAAGAAGATGCAGAGTTCGTGATTGGCGACCCAACCGAGATTGAGCGACCGCACGCCTGGAAAACAGAATATGTAGGCAAGCTGAAAGACGGGAAGACCAGAGGGTTCTGGGCCTTGATCTTAGCCACACCCTATCGAGGCCGGGCCATCCCGTGTGGGATGGTTACGTATTCATCGAGAACGATCGCCCAGGGCTTGGATTCGCGTAACCTCAATCATTTTCGAGCATTTGAAGGCTTGAAGGACATGTTGGGGGGACGCCCGTTGGTGTTGGATCGAGAATTCAGCTACCTGGAATTGATGCTCAACCTCTTCGAAGAGCAGATCAACTGGGTGATCCGTCTCAACTTGCGCTCCCATCCGCCCAAATTCTATGATGATGATGGCAAGGAAGTGGCCTTGACGATTTCACCCGGGGAAACCGTAGTTCTCAACCACATCTGGTACATGGGCAAGGTGTGCATGAACGTTGTCGGAACCTGGAAGAAGGGGTTGAGCGAACCAATGTGGGTGATGACCAACCTGGAAGCCAAGCGAGGCTTACAGATTTACTTTACCCGTATGAAAATTGAAGAGACTTACCGCGACTTGAAAAGCTTGCTGGGTTTGACCAAGCTCATGAATAAGCAACAAGTCTACATGGAGAAAATGGTCGGTCTTTTGTTGCTGACCTTCACCATTGGCCTGCTGGTCGGAGAAGAATTGCGTGATTTGCTTTATGGCGAGCCAATCGCAGAAGAAGAGCCAATCGAAGACTATGAGCGTATACCAGGATCGCCTTCGCTCAAAAAGGGTAAAAAATGGAAACGCTATTCTGGTTTGTTTGTGCTGCTCAAACAGAAATGGTCACTTTCTGACACACAGAGAGCGGCGGTTCTGCATGCCGCCCTGACTACCTTTCGTTGCTTGGTTTACCCAAATGTCCGAACTTTTGTCTGAACCTCAGAATCTGACAATTGCCTTTCATCCAATCTGAGATTATAATAGAACACTTGACCAATTCTTAGAAGGCAGGTGTCTCATGGAGTTTCGTCTACAGGCCCCCTATCAGCCTACTGGCGATCAGCCAGAAGCGATTGCCCAGTTGGTTCAGAATCTGCGCCAGGGCAGCCGCCATCAGGTGCTGCTTGGCGCAACCGGCACCGGCAAGACCTTTGCTATTGCCAATATCATCCAGCAGCTTCAAATGCCCGCGCTGATTATGGCGCATAATAAGACTCTGGCAGCTCAGCTCTATGCCGAATTTGCCGATTTTTTCCCCGAGAACGCGGTCTCTTACTTCGTCTCGTACTACGATTATTATCAGCCCGAAGCCTACGTTCCCCAGCGTGACCTCTATATCGAGAAAGAGACTGACATCAACGAGGAGATTGATCGCCTGCGTCTGGCGGCGACTGCCTCGCTCATGTCTCGCCGCGATGTCATTATTGTGGCCTCTGTGTCGTGCATCTATGGCCTGGGCAACCCCGAAGCCTACGGTCATGGCGCCATCCATTTACAGCAGGGCGCCATCTACCGCCGCAATGCCCTCCTCCGTCAGCTGATTGAGGGCCAGTATCAGCGCAATGACTTTGACTTCCATGCCGGCACGTTTCGCGTGCGCGGCGATACTCTTGAAATCTTCCCCGCTTATGAAGAGAAGCAGGCCTACCGGGTCACATTCTTTGGTGATGAAGTTGAACGCATGATGGCCGTCAACCCCCTGACAGGTGAAATCCTGTCCGAGCCAGCCGAAATCACCATTTACCCCGCCAAGCACTATATCGCCCAGGAAGATCGCCTGAAATCCTCCATTGTCAACATCGAACAGGAATTGGAAGAACGCCTGGCTCAATTCAAGCGCGAAGGCAAGCTGCTCGAAGCGCAGCGCCTGGAACAGCGCTGTCGTTATGACCTTGAAATGCTCCGCGAAGTGGGTTACTGCTCCGGCATCGAAAACTACTCCCGCCAGTTGGACCAGCGTGCCCCCGGGTCTCCACCCTGGACGCTGATTGATTACCTCCCCAGTGATTACCTGCTCGTCATTGACGAGTCCCATATGACCATCCCCCAGATCCGGGGTATGTACAACGGTGACCGCTCGCGTAAAGGCACCCTGGTTGAATACGGTTTCCGCCTCCCCTCGGCCATGGATAACCGCCCGCTGACTTTTGATGAGTTTGAGCAGCACATGGGCTACACTATCTACACCAGCGCCACCCCTGGCCCCTATGAACTGCAGCGCTCCGACCATGTCGTCGAGCAGATCATCCGCCCGACCGGTCTGGTTGACCCCGAGGTAGAAGTCCGCCCAACCGCTGGTCAGATTGATGACCTGCTCAAAGAAATTCGCCGTCGCGTAGAAGTGGGGGAGCGCGTCCTCGTCACCACTCTGACCAAACGCATGGCTGAAGACCTCGCCGATTACCTGATGGAAGCTGGCATCAAGGTGCATTACCTCCATTCCGAAGTTGAGACGATCGAACGCATCGGCATTCTGCGTGACCTGCGCATGGGCGTCTTTGATGTGGTTGTGGGCATCAACCTGCTGCGTGAAGGGCTCGACCTCCCCGAAGTCTCCCTGGTGGCCATCCTGGATGCCGACAAGGAGGGTTTCCTCCGCTCAGCCACAGCCCTTATCCAGACCATCGGCCGCGCCGCCCGCCACCTGCACGGCCGCGTCATTCTGTATGCTGACAAAATGACGGATTCCATGCGCTTTGCCATTGATGAGACTAACCGCCGCCGCGCCAAGCAAACGGCCTATAACGAGGCCCATGGCATCGAACCGATCAGCATTCACAAAGCCATCCGCGATTTGACTGAGCGTCTCTCCCCCAGCGCTGTTCCGGTAACTGCCGAGGCCCGCGCCGAATATCAGGCCAACGAACGCGCTCGTTCTGCCCGCATGCCTGCCCGCGATCTGCAGCGCCTGATTGTCGAGCTTGAAAAGGAAATGAAACAGGCTGCCCGTGACCTCGAATTTGAGCGTGCTGCTGGTCTGCGGGACCAGATTTATGAGTTACGCGGCGTCCTGGCTGAGGAATCCAATTTGCCCCCCTGGCAAAAGGCCCGCCTGCTTGCCGGTGAAGAATAGCCCCAATCTTTACAACAAGCTTACGATTTCTTCATAACTTCTTCACAACTTTACGGTATCCTATAATCAATCCGGTCGTTCAACCGGAAATTGAGATCAGGAGTAAAACAATGAAAAAATGGCTCTGGATGTTAGCCGGTTTTGGTGTAGCTGTTGTCTTAGTGGTAGCTGGTCTGGCAATTGTGACCTCGGTTAATGCCAATGCGGTTCTCCCGCAAATTGGCGATGGCCCCGGTGGCCGCCATGGCGGCCGCGGCGGCATGATGGGTGGCGGTGGTATGATGGGCGGCACGGGTGATACAGACCGCGGTTTGCTCTCCGATGTGATGCACACTGCCATGCTGTCCGTCTTTGCAGATCGCCTTGCCACCACTCCCACAGACCTGCAAGCCCGGCTTGATGCGGGCGAATCGCTCTACGATATTGCTGAGGCGGCTGGCGTCACCCAGGAAGAATTCGTCACCCTCCGAGACACAGCCCGCACCCAGGCCCTGGCCGATGCCGTCTCTCAGGGTTTGATCACCCAGGAGCAGGCCGATCAAATGGCTGCCCGCCACGCTGGCGGTGGCATGCACTCGGGTCGCGGCGGCCGGATGGGCTTTGGTGGAACCTGCAACTGCGACTGCACCGGTAATACTGAAACTGAAACCGATAACTAATTTCTACGGTTGAAACCACAAACAGTCGGGTTGATGGCTCGTCCATCAGCCCGATTTTATTTTAATAGCCGGGTCATTTCACACAGACCGCCGCATCGAAAACCCCGAAAATTCTCCCCCGGCTTCTCCCCAGTCCACTGTCACAGCATAAACCACCGCGTTGCGCGGCCCGCGCCGCAGTTTGCTCAATAATTCCTCCAGCATTGTGCGGGTTCCTTCAGCCTGCACCTCCACCTTGCCATCCCAGGTGTTCCGCACCCAGCCAGTCACACCCAACGCCTGTGCTTCGGCAATCACAAAAGCCCGGAACCCCACCCCCTGAACAACGCCCTGAACCACGGCGTGCAACCCTATCAAGCCCTCATTTTTCATCGGCAGCGCCTCACTTTCGCCGGATCAAGACCGCCCCCAGCGGCACCCCGATTACCAGAGCTAGCAGCAGCAGATATGGCCCCAGCGTTCTCAAGACCATGTTCACTGTATCCACCCCCAGTACTTCTTGTTTCCAATTCACTTCTGCCTGGTTCAGCGTTGTGCCCAGGGCTGTCTCAAAACCTTCAACACACCCTTGTCCGCTGGCGTATGCGCTGATCAACCGGTCCAGGCCGCTGGTGCCATACAGCTCGTATTGATGTTTTACAAACGAGGCCGATTCAGCATAAGCCAGGTAGGCCCCGCTGGCATCCATGGGAAAATTGCTGCACAGCGTTTCAATGGGTAGCAGCATGCCGTTTGCCGAAGCCTGATCCAGCACCCGGCTGTAATCCGGGTTGGGATAGAGTTCCGCCAGTGAAGCCAATCCTTCTGACAGCCAGATCGGAATCCGCCCGTAATTCTCTCCGGTTTTCTCATAGAGCTGAATATGCATCAACTCATGCGGAATCTGCCGCTCCATCTCCATGCCCTGCGTGCTGCCCGGCGCAATGGAGAGCAGCACTGTCCCAAGCTCCGGGCTGGCATGTCCGGCAACCCAATTGGCCCCCTCTAGCTTCAACGCCTCTTGCAGCGCGGCCGCCGTCGGGTACACATAAATTTTGAGCGGCTGGCCGGCTTCGCTGTTAATGAATTGCTGATTGCGTTCCAAACTGGCTGCCACCGTATTGATAATTTGCTGCCCAAAGGTCACATCCCCTTCCAGCCAGGCCACCTGCAGCCCATTATCTTCCAGGCGCTGCCACTTTTGACGGTTATCTTCATAATCCAGCGAAAACACTGGCGAGTGATACACATCGCCCTCAGCCGGGGTCACCTCAAACCAGTAATCCACTCGTGCAAACGGGCGCAGGGGCTGTTCCAACAAATTAAACTGCGCCAGCAGTTCGCCGTTGGCTCCAGGCGTCAGTTCTTTAGCCCGGGTTGGCCGATCTGCTTGCTGTAAAAACAACACCACTTGCGCAATCGGCTGGTCTGCAGTCAATTGGGCTGTAATTGTCAACTGCTCGCCGAAGCGGTATTCTGCTGATACGCCAATAACGTCAAGGCTGGCTGGCTTACCAGATGCCGGTATCACCGGCAGGCAGAGCGCAAGAAGAATGATCAGCAGTCCAACCCGGCGCATGGATATCAATGACCCTGCTCGCCAGTATCTTCTGACTCGTCGCCGTCTTCTGGGTCAATTTCAAAATCAAACATCTCGGGGCTTTCCAGGCTGTCGCTCATCATCAAATTTTCAAGCGCCTCATCGATGATATCAATTTCCTCATCATCCTCGGCTTCTTCTGACAGCTTGGTCAGCGCCTCGCGCACACCCGGTCCCCCAATTCCTGAGAGCGCCCAGATGACTGTCAGCAGCAGTTCCTGGTCATCTACCCCTTCTTCTAGCATATCCAGTAGGGGCTGCCGGGCTTCGGATAGTCCCAGATTACCCGCGGCGCGCACCGCTTCAATGTGAATTTGCGGTTCAGAATGTTGCAGACACGAAAGCACCGTCTTGCCCCAGCGTTCTTCATCCGCCGAGCGCCCCATAGCCGCCAGCGCACTGACCACCCATTCAATCTCTGGGCTGTTGAACGCTGCTTGAATCAATCCCGGTACGTCTGGATGGCTGGATGAGCCTAGCGATTCCACGGCCCGCCGCCGCACGCGCGGGTCTTCTCCCGGCTCAGCCGCTGCCAGCATCGATTCTTCCAGCACCGCTTTCTGATCTTCCTTCAACTCATCCATCTCGCCCAGAAACACATATTCACCCAGCACGGCGGCGGCCTGCGCCCGCACAGTGGGCTCCGGGTCTTTTTGCAGAATATTCAAGAGCGTTCCCATCCGCCCGGGCACCGGATCGTCCCACAGAATTTGGAGCGCAAAAATCCGGACCTGCGCTTCAGCGTCGCGCAGCGCATGGACGGCTACCCGCTCAAAACTGAGCACATCATCTGATTCCTGCAGGTTTGCCAGGTCTTCCAGCAGGGCCACCCGCCGCCTGGTCGGAATTTCTGCCCAGTGCCGTTTCAACGTTACCAGGTCGCTTTCGCCGAGGTCCGACAGTTCATACAGGTAAGTTGGTGGAAATGGCCGGCTGTTATCCAGCAGCGCCGCCATAACCTCTGAAAATTGAACTTTGGTGTGCCCTGATTTACGCATGATAAAACCTACTTCAATTGCAGCGGATTGATAATATCTTGCAGTGTGGTGAATGCCAGCAAAGCCAGCAGCAGAATGAATCCCACAGCATTTAAGGCATTTTCCAACTTCACTGAAATTCGCCGCTTGCCAGTGATCAATTCTGGCAGCGTCAGCAGAATCCGCCCGCCATCCAGCGCCGGAATAGGCAGCAGGTTGGTGAAGCCCAGTGCCACCGAGATTACCGCAATCAACCGCAGGGTATTGGATGTCGCCGCCGGATTCGTCTCTGCGTTGCTGCTGGCTTCTTCATCCAGTTCGCGGGTATAGTCATACATGTTGTACATCCCCACCGGTCCCACCACCCGTGATTCTTCAGGTGAAATCGTTCCGGCAATCAACCGCCCCGGCAGGCGCAGCAGCTCCACGCACTGCTGCCAGGTATAGCGCAGGGCCATATCCGCAGCCCCGGCAAATGTCTGATTTTCAACAATCGGGCTGGTCATGACGATCCCCAGCGCACCCTGCCCCTCAGGTGGACTGACCCGCGGCGTAGTCGTAAAGGTGAGTTTCTCTCCGTCGCGTTCCACCGTCAGCGTAATTTCTTGACCCGCTCGCGCCAGCACCAGCGTTTGCAGCCGAGACGAGCCATCAACTCGCTTGCCGTCAATCGCAGTAATCAGGTCTCCGGGCAGCAGTCCGGCCTGTTCTGCCGGTGAAGCCGCCGCAACCTCCGCAATCTCAACCCGGGTAATATCATAGTAACTGCCTCGGCTGAACATGATGGTAAAAAGAATCACGCCCGTCAGCAAGTTCATTACAGGTCCACCCAGCAGCACAGCCAGCCGCACCCACGGACTTGCTGAAGCCAGCCCGCCCGGTACCTCGGGGTCGTTCTCACCTTTGGGACGCACAAACGCCCCGAATGGAATCCAGTTAATCGTGAAGTCGGTCCCCCCCAGCTTAAACAGCTTGACCATCCGGGGTGGAAAACCAAAACCAAATTCTTCAATCTCAATCTTGAAGAACCGCGAAACCAGGAAATGCCCCAGTTCGTGCAGAAATACCAGCACCCCCAGCGCCAGAATAAACTCTAAAATCCGCAGTAAGCTTGTCAAAAGAGTATCCATAGTCCTTTAACCACCGGGCGATGCCGCCCGTTTTTGATGAATTTTCCTAATTATAACGCTTTAACCGGTGCCTTGTAGCGTGTTGTGTAATCTGGGAACGAATAATTCATTCCACAATGGATACAACGTTTAGGGATTAAATGCCATCGTACCAAACTCATTTATCTTCCATAGCCCATCTTCAAAAATCAGCATAACATGAAGGGTTTGTAGCTGTCCATTGAAAGCTGAACCGGACATAGTTCCTTGTCCCCATGCTTTAATTTGTACAACAAATTGTTTCTCGTCCGCTGTGTCTTCAAAGTATCTTAATCCAAAAAGAGGGGCCCAATCTTTGTATGGAATAATTTGGACAATCTCAATTTGGTGAAAGCTGATCTGTGCCATTTCCAGGTAATGCTCGAATGACAGATATTGCTTTTGTGCGGAATCACTCATCAAATAATAGGCGTTCTCATGCAGCCCATTTCCCAGAAAGGTATAGTATTGAGTTAAAACAACCACCCCATCGTAATAAGCGGTAATTTCCTGTGGCGTCTTTGTGGGTGTAGGCGCAATAGATATATCATCCGTTGGAACCATTGTTTGTAATATTGAGGTTTCTGGCGTCTCCGTGATGGCCGTTGGATTGATACAAGAGCATAAGATTGTTGCAATAAGTAGCATGAGGGTCATGTTTTGAGGGAAAAACTTCATGATATATCTTCCACTCTCGCCGGCCCGCCTACGGTTGCCTGCAAAACCTGTTGTACCCCGGGTTGTCGGCTCAATTGCTCTGCAACCTGTCCGGCTGCTTCTGCCGGGCAAATCGCGTGAACATTTGCTCCCGCATCCAACGTATAGCACATCGGCAGCCCCTCGCTCCGCCAGGCTGGAATAGCCTTCATCAATTGCACTGAGGCCGGCTCCCAGTAAAACAGCGGCGGTGTTGAGGTCATCATCACAGCGTGCATCAGGTTGCTGTCCAGTTCCACCACCTCTGCCAGTGCCCTGAAATCCCGCTTCAAGATGGCGTTTCGGCAGCGGTTCAGCCGCCTTCCGGCGTTGGCCACCCGAGCCGCCTGCAATGGGCTGCTGTCTGCCAGCGCATGCCCCTGGGTTGATCCCACTGGCTTGTGTCCTGTCTCAATTACCGCCACGCAGTCCACCAGCTTCCAGTGCTCTGCTGGCGCAATTGAAACCGCAAACGAATCAGCATCCCCCTGTCCGGTCTGCCACTCCACGAATCCTCCCGGAATCGAGCGGCACGCCGACCCTGACCCCAGCCGGGCCAGCCGTGAAAGCTCAGCCTCGTGCAATTCCAGCCCAAGCGCCCGAGAGGCCGCCAGGCTCAAAGCCGCAAATGCTGCCGCTGAAGATGCAATCCCCGCGCCCATTGGGAAATTATTGCTGCTCTCCACCTGCGCAAATAATTTCTTCCCGGCCATCCCCCGCACCTGATCCAGCAGGGCGCTCACCCGGCTCAACGCACTGCCCACCACATCCTGTCCATTCAAAATCAAAATATCGGCATCCAGGTCCTCGTCAAAGCTCACTCGGGTCCGGGTAAATAACCCCTCCAGGTTCATCGAAATCGAACCATTCACTGGCAGCCGGAGCACCTGATCTCGGTTCCCCCAGTATTTGATGAACGCAATATTAGGGTGGGCGAGGGCCGTTGCAGTAAGTGCAGTCATTTTTGCTCCTTTCCTGAATTAGTTTATCACAAAGTTTGTGCCTCGCGTTTTGATATCTGTTTTGTCCTTCTTTTATCGGTCATGACCTTGGAATTTATAGAGCTTTTGGATATTCCCCCAAAAGCGAATATGCTTCAGTAAGCCTCCAGGCTGTATTTACGCTATACTTAAGCCATCCCGTCGTCACAGGAACCCTCCATGACCCTATCCAGTACCCCGCTTAAACAGCAGTCACCCCTTAGTCGCGTCGTCTGGGCAATGTTGCTGCTCCTTGGCCTTGCCGGGCAGTTAGCCTGGGCGGTTGAAAATCAATACTTCAACACCTTTATGTACGATAACATCACCCCCGACCCCCGGGCTGTTTCCTGGATGGTTGCAATTACAGCGGTTGTTTCCACCGTCGCAACCATCTTGATGGGTACGCTGAGCGATCGCACCCGCACCCGTTGGGGGCGGCGCCGCCCTTACCTGTTCATCGGTTACATTGTTTGGGGCATTTTAACGGCTGCTTTTCCGCTGGCGGCCAAGTTCCATCCCATTGCCGTGGGCGTTTTTATCGCCATTTTATTTGACAGCATCATGTCTTTTTTTGCCGCCACAGCCTCTGATGGCGCTTTCAGCGCCTACGTCACCGATATCACTACCGAAGCCAATCGCGGCCGGGTTGTCGGCTCCCTCGAAATTATGAAATGGGTGGCCTTTTTGATTATCTATGGCGGCGCTGGTTTTATCATTCAAGCAGTGGGTTATTACTGGTTCTTTTATATCATTGGCGGCATTGCCGCGCTGATTGGTCTGGTGTGTGTGCCCTTTTTGCGTGAAGAACCCCTGACCGATAAACCCCAGGGCACCTATTGGGGGCAGATTGCCAACACCTTCCAGCTATCCAGCCTGCGCCAGAACCGCGACTTCTTCAAAGTAATGATTGCATTGACCCTCTTTATGGTGGGCATCAATGTCTTTTTCCCTTACCTGATGATTTATCTCCAGCACTATATCCAGCTTTCCATTGTCAATTCCTCCATCCTGGTGGCCATCTCAATCCTGGTTGGCGGCATTGGCCTGGCATACCCGATTGGTCTGCTGGTTGATCGCTGGGGGCGGCGCCCGGTGGCCTTGGTGGCTGTTGGCCTGGAGGCTGTGGGCTTGCTGGTTTTCTCCCTCTCGCGCTCGATGGTCATGCTTACCATTGGCGGCATCCTCTGGCTGGCTCCTTTTGCCGCCTGGACAATTGCGACCACCACCTGGTCGCGTGACCTGTACCCGGAAGATAAGCGCGGCCAATTTGCCGGGTATTATGTCCTGTTCAATGTGGCTTTTACCATGATCCCCGGCCCTCTGCTGGGCGGCTGGCTGGCCTCAACCTATGGCATCGCCACGGTTCTGGATGGCAAACCCGGCTTTATCCCGACTCCGATTCTCTTCCAGGTAGCTGCGGTGCTGGTGCTGCTGGCTGTGATCCCACTGTTAACCATTCGCATGCCCAAAACCAAATAACCTGTCATGCCCGCCATCCCTGAATTTTTACTCCGTAAACTATTCGTTCCCAACAGCCTGAAGCCAACCACCAATGGTTTCAGATTTGAACTGGTAAATACTTTTGCCCCGGTTGCACTGCTCAACCTGACCCTGTCTGCTGATGATATTGCTTGCCCGGTTGCTACCATCACCATTGTAATGCCGCAGCAGCCTCCCTTTCACGCCTCAGAAATCACTCCCGCACACCCATTTGTTTTACCCATGAATATCGCGGTGGAGATTCAGATCCAGTTTCCAGTTCCTCAGAAGAGGGTTAGCTCAGTGAAATAACTGGTTACGGTTTTCGTGCCCAGTGCGTAACCAGTCGCCAAAGAGGGCATCAAAAACGTAACCAATCCATTGACTGGCGACGTTTTTTGTAGCCAGTCAGTTTCATCAGGCAAGTATTGGTTTGTAAAACGTAACCAGTCCGGTGACTGGTTACGTGTCCGGCATGCTCCAGATGGGTCTAAAATGAGATTGTCACATCCATTTTTGGCTCACAAAAGGAGAAAATCATGTCGAACAACCCTATTGTATCCCGTTTCAGCGGGTTTGTGCGCCGTTTTCGGCCCCCGTCGCCTCAAGATTTACACAGTCTGTTCTGTCATCCAGAACAATTGCCTCCGAGCGTCCGCAAGGATCCCACGGCCATGCATATCCTCAATCTGTTGGGGCCTTTGGCCTGGGATTGTTTTCCAGAGCGCGACTTGCAGCGTCATTATGGACATCCCAGCACCCCGTATGCAGCGGTTGCGGCAGCCTGCCTGCTTAAGTTGGACCTGGGTTTTGGCTCCTGTGCCCGCCTGACAGACTGGCTGGCTGAAAACCCCTCAATAGCCTGGCTGCTGGGATTCCGTCCTAATACGGATGCTTTCAATCCCGCCTGGAATCTCGATCCCGCAAAGCTGCCTGATCAGCGACACTTTTCGCGGCTGCTCCACAAAGCGCCTAATTCCTGCTTCCAGTACCTACTATCCAGCAGCATCCAACTGCTGTTGGATGAGTTTGCCCGTCGCCAGATTGTGGTGCCAGATATCGTATCAATGGATACCAAGCATATCTTGGCCTGGGTCAAAGAAAACAATCCAAAGGCCTATGTTGAAGAACGGTTCGATAAGACCCGCCAACCGTCTGGTGACCAGGACTGCAAATTGGGCTGCAAGCGCCGCCATAACCAGTGCAAGGCTGCTGACGATGCTCTGCCATCTGCCACTCCGGCCAGCAATCCATTACCGGGCAGTTCTGTGTCCATCGGAGAATACTACTGGGGCTACGCTTCCGGCGTGGCTGCCGCCAAAGTTCCAGAATGGGGTGAGTTTATCCTGGCAGAGATGACCCAGCCGTTCAACTGCTCGGATGTCTCCTACTTTTTCCCTTTGATGACTGTGGTGGAGCAGCGCCTGGGCCGGAAACCTCGTTTTGGAACGCTGGATGCCGCTTTTGACGCTTTTTACATCTACGATTACTTCTACCAGGCGGGGGGGTTCGCTGCCGTTCCCAAAGCCGAGAAGGGCAAAATCGCGCATCGAGACTTTGATCCTGCTGGCCTTCCTTTGTGTGCGGCCGGTTTAGCGATGCCGCTCAAAATGACTTACTGGGACCGCAGCACGGCAATTATCGAATACGAACGCGGCCAGTATGCCTGTCCCCTATTCCATCCCATGCTCACCGACTCGCCCTGCCCGATCAATGATGAGCATTGGGCAACCGGTGGTTGTCACACAACCCTGGCTACCAGCATCGGGGCTCGTATTCGCCACCAGTTGGATCGGGATGGGGTTGATTACAAACAAATCTACAAACAACGTACCGCGGTTGAACGCATTTTCAGCCAGGCTGTAGAACTGGGCATTGAACGCCCTCATTTGCGTAATCAATGGGCTATTGCCAATATCAATACGCTCATCTATACCCTGATCAACTTGCGGTTGCTCCGGCGTATTCAACAGCGCGCCTGACCTTGATTGTTAAAGAACGGATGTGATAACGTAACCAGTCCCGTTGACTGGTTACGCTTTTTTTACAAAACCGTAACCAGTGACGTAACCAGTCCTGATTGAGCTAACCCTCTCAGAAGAAGTTAACGATTCGCGCTGAAACCCGCGAGGCGGGCATCCTCCAGTTCAGCATCCCGCTCAAGGGTGAGGCGCATAACCCGAAACCGCGCCGGCCTATTTTCGCGGGTCTTCGGCAGCGCCTGCGATTGGCGCGTCAGATCTCCCGCGTCCGGCGTGATCCGCTTCACCCGCGCTGGCATTTTGCCCCCCCAGCCAATTGGCTGAATGACCCGAATGGTTTAATCTATTGGCAGGGTCGTTACCACCTCTTCTACCAGCACAATCCCTTTGAACCTGCCTGGGGCAGCATTCACTGGGGCCATGCCGCCTCAACAGATCTGCTTCACTGGAAGCACCTGCCCATCGCCCTGGCGCCTGATCCCGCAGGTTCGGATGCGGGCGGTTGTTTCTCCGGCTGTGCTGTAGATCACAACGGCCTGCCCACCTTGCTTTACACCGGCGTCTATCCTGAAGTGCAGTGCCTGGCAACCAGCCCATCCGGCGATCTTTTGAAGTGGCACAAACGCCCGGCGCCGGTTATTCCTACCCCGCCTGCAGGTCTGTCTCTGGAAGGTTTTCGAGACCCCTGTGTGTGGTCTGAGAATTCTGAATGGCGGATGGCGCTCGGCTCAGGAATTTCTGGCGTGGGCGGTGCTGTCCTTCTGTATCGTTCCCCCGATTTAATCCAATGGGATTATCTCGGTGTTTTGTACCAGAGCGATGCCTCTATCCGCACCCCAATCTGGACGGGCACAATGTGGGAATGTCCCGCCTTCTTTCCCCTGGGAGAAAAATGGGTGCTGGTGGTTTCTGTTGCCGCCGCCGAGGGCGGGTTGTACACGCTGTATTATACCGGCGACTACCATGCCAACCAGTTTATCCCCGATTCCTCCCCGCGGCTGCTGGACTACGGCGCTGGCGGCTGTTATTATGCCCCGCAGACATTTTTGGATGCCCGGGGACGCCGTTTGATTTTTGGCTGGCTGCGTGAAGCCCGCCCCGCCGCTGATCAAGTCCGTGCAGGCTGGAGCGGCGCACTCTCCCTGCCCGGTGTCCTGTCGCTCAGCACGGATGGCGCGCTCCACTGTGCGCCATGGGAAGCTATTGCCTCGCTCCGCAGAATACACCAAACCCTTTCCTCGAACCAGTTATCCACCCAGGTCCAGGGTTCTTCTATGGAGTTGCTGATAAGAGTGGATATCTCCAGTCCCGTCTGGAGCGGCGTCGCCCTGCTGGCAGATTCTAAAAAACAAGCCCAAATTGGGTATGATCCGCTTCAAGGCGCAATTATCTTGGACTGCCGCCCCGCCGGCGGCCTGATTACCACATTCCCATTCCCCACCGGGTTGGCTGATTTGGCGAACCTGCATATTTTTATCGACGGTTCTGTCATCGAGGTTTTTGACGACAATCGTCTGCTTGCGTCTGCGCGGTTCTATCCGCAAAATCCCCATGCCATGATTGCTCAATGTGTAGGCTGCGCCTCGGCAGATATTTGGCAGTTAGAGCCATAATCATTCCCACAACCGCTCATTAAACCAATCCGGTGCAGTCGGACCCTGACTGCACCGGATTTATGTTATTCATAAAAATTCAGTAAGCCCGTCCTTTCTGCAATGCCACTGTTGTGTGCCTGCAGATTGATATTACGCTGCAATCCTGTGATAATCCCAAGAAAAAGCTGAAAAATACCTGAGAAACCAGCCCTCAGTGGAAAAGTGCAGCTCCCACAGTCAAAATGCGCCTCGGTTTATGATATGATAAATTATCCTTCTTCCTTACATAGTTTCCAATGTCCCAAACAAACACACCCCACTTTCTGCTCGCGCACAAACTGGCAGGTTATTTTGCCAAACTTCCTCAGGTTGAGGCGATTGCCCTGGGCGGTTCGCAAACCAGCGGCTCGCCAGATGCAACATCTGATATTGACCTCTATGTCTACACCCGCGGCGCAGAAATTCCCCTCTCTGTCCGCCAATCGATCCTGGCGCAGTCTGGCGGCGCCTCCACAGCCAACCTGGGCCTCACCTACTGGGGTCCGGGTGATGAATGGGTTGATGCCGCTACCGGCATCGAGGTGGACCTGGTTTATTTTGATGCCGATTGGATGCAGCAGCAAATCAACCGGGTAATTCTCGACCATCAGCCCAGCCTGGGCTACACCACTTGCTTCTGGCACACCTGCCGCCACTCACAGAGCCTTCACGATCCGCAGGGCTGGTTTGCATCACTTCAAACCCTCAGCCAGCAGCCTTACCCAGAGCCTTTGCGTACCAACATTATCACCTACAATCATCCGGTCTTGCGCCAAATTATCCCTTCCTACTTCAACCAGATTGAAAAAGCAGTCAACCGTCAGGACCTTGTCAGTCTCAACCATCGCCTGGCTGCACTCTTCACCAGCTATTTTGATATTCTCTTTGCTGTCAATCGACTCTTGCATCCCGGCGAAAAGCGCCTGCTCCACTTTGCCCGGTCGCGCTGCCGCAAACTCCCGGTTGATTTTGATTCGGATATGGAGCAGGTCATGACCGCCTCCGCGCGCCCTCAAACCGATCTCCTCCTGCACCTCACCCGCTTGCTGGATCACCTGGATGCGCTTCTGGAAGCTGAGAAGTTCATGTGAACTGAAATTAAATGGAACTGAAACCTGAGCTTGGTCCCCCCATCGCCCTTGGTCGCACCGCTGAAATTTATGCCTGGCAAGATAATCAGGTGCTTAAGTTATTTTATGATTGGTTCCCCCTGGAATCTATTGAGTATGAGGCGCAGATTGCCCGCTCAATTTCAGCTACAGGGCTGCCTGTGCCCACCGTGGGGGATATCATCCAGATTAATCAGCGCAATGGATTGTTGTATGAACGTTTGAATGGCGAATCGATGTTTGCGGCACTTATTCATCGGCCCTGGAACGTGCTCCGCTACGGTCGCCACCTTGCCGAACTTCAGGCCGATATGCATGCTCGCTCAATTCAAACCGGACTTCCTTTCCAGCGTCAAAAAATCGCCAACAAAATTCATCAGGCCTCAACGCTCCCGCCGCAATTGCAAGCCAAATCCCTATCTGTGTTGGAAGAATTGCCGGAGGGTAATCGCTTATGTCATGGCGATTTTCATCCCGGTAATATCTTGGTAACGCCAAAGGGATATCGGATTATTGACTGGATTGATGCCTCATGTGGCAACCCACTCGCCGATGTAGCCCGCACCAGCATTTTAGCTTTGGGTGCCGCCGAAACGCTCCAGGTCAAGGGTGCCTTGCCAAAAGTCTGGGTCCGGTTATTCCATCATGCGTATATCAGCCGTTACTTCCAGATTTGCCCCGGCGGGCGTGACGAATATTTACGTTGGCTGCCCGTCGTTGCTGCTGCTCGCCTCAGTGAAGATATTATTGAATTGCAACCCTGGCTAATTGCTCAGGTTGCGTCTCGTTATGCTGAAAGGTAAAAAATGAACCATCGCCCTCGTATTCAATCGCTTGCCCTGATCTTCATGCTCTTGTTATTTCTATCTGCGTGCAGCTTATCTGAGCCAACGGCTCAACCTCCCGTACCAACCCGTGAGGTCTCCGATATCCCCCCCGCCGTCAATTCGCCCGGCTCTGACAGCCTTGGTGATTCTTTGTATGCTGGCTTCGGCAACGGCGGGTATGATGTCCAGCATTACACCCTCGACCTCACCATCACAGATGTTGAAGCTGGCGAAATGGATGGCATTGTTACGATTAATGCCCGGGCTGTCCAGGATCTGGACGCCTTCAACCTGGATTTTATCGGTTATGAAATCAGCGCCGTCACCGTCGATTCAAACCCGGCTGACTTCACTCGTGCAGACCAGGAACTGACCATTATCCCTGCCCGGCCGATTTCTTCCGGCACTGCTTTTACAGTCGGCATCTCCTACTCAGGCACTCCTGAGCGGCTCGAGTCCCAGGCCGCGGTTGGGCGGGTAGGGTGGATCCCTCTTGACGACGGCAGTCTGGTGCTCAGTGAACCCGATGGCGCCGCGACTTACTATCCGGTCAACGACCATCCACTCGATAAGGCGGCTTACACCTTCCAAATCACCGTGCCATCGGATTATGAAGTTGTTGCCAACGGCGTCCTGTCTGATACTTCAGACAACGGGGACTCAGTGACCTATGTTTGGCAAGCCACCGATCCCATGGCAAGTTACCTGACAACTGTCAATATCGGTGACTATGACCTTGAGACCGACGAATCCGATTCCGGCGTTCCCATTCGTAACTACTTTGCTGCTACCCTGGATGACGACGCCCGCGAACCCTTTGCCCGGCAGGCTGAGATGATTGACTATTTCAGCGAAATCTTTGGCCCCTACCCGTTTGAGGTCTATGGCTCCATCGTCATTGACGCCGAAGTCGGCACTGCCCTGGAGGCGCAAACGCTGTCTCTGTACGGCATTGATCAGCTTGACCTGGATGATATCGACTCCGCTGAGCAGTTGGTCGCCCACGAGTTAGCCCACCAGTGGTTCGGCGACAGCATCTCGGTTGCCGATTGGGGGGATATCTGGCTAAATGAGGGCTTCGCCACCTATTCTGAAGGCCTGTGGATTGAATACACCCAGGGCGCCGAATCCCGCGATGAGTGGGTGATGGACAACTATGAATACGTCGCCGACTATCTGCAAGACGAAGCTCCGCCCGGCACACCCGCGGCAGATAACCTGTTCTCCGAAAGGATTTATTGCCAGGGCGCCTTAACCCTCCATGCGCTGCGCTTGCAGGTTGGCGATGATACCTTCTTCAAAATCATCCAAACCTACTTTGACCGTTACCAGGGCGGCAACGCCAGAACCGCCGACTTTATCGCCGTAGCCGAGGAAATCAGCGGCCAGGATTTGACCGAATTTTTCGATAGCTGGTTGTATGCCGACACCATCCCCGCGATCCCCGAGTTGGACCTGAGTTCAGATTAATCGGCGCTTTGCCAGCAGGGAGATCCCTTTGACCGTAAGATTTGGCATAGTTGGCCTGGGCCTGATTGCAAACCGCTTTGCGGCTGTGCTGTCTTCACTCGCCGGCGTTGAGCTGACTGCCGTTGCCGCCCGGGATCAATCCCGCGCCGAAGCCTTTGCCCGCAGGTTTGGCGCTTCCCAGGCCTTTCATGACTATCTCGATGTTATCGCCAACCCCGGCGTAGACATTGTCTATGTCGGCCTGACGCACAACTTTCATTATGACATTGTAAAAACCTGCCTTCAGCACCGTAAGGCCGTCCTTTGCGAAAAACCGCTTGTCACAACCTACCGCCACGCGGCCGAACTCATCGACCTCGCAAAACAGAATCAAACCCTCCTGATGGAAGCCCTCTGGACGCGCTGCCTCCCGGCTTTTCAGCAGGCCCGCACCTGGGTTGAAACCGGTAGAATCGGTTCCGTTAAACTGATTACAGCCGACTTTCACCATGCCGTGCCTTTTGACCCCGACAGCCGCCTGTTCAACCCGCATCTGGCAGGTGGCGGCCTGTTTGACCTGGGCATCTATCCCATCAGCTTTGCCACTGGTATCCTGAACGAGCATCCCACAAAAATAACCGGGCTGGCCCAGCTTGCCCCCAGCGGCGTGGACGAATCCGCCTCGCTCGCCCTGCACTTTCCCTCG
>Ga0208040_1000839_pt1 | contig 34029 bp, 29 predicted proteins | sample AD_UKC083_MetaG_FD_184431 | JGI IMG/M metagenome (GOLD analysis project Ga0208040, IMG submission 184431) | Active sludge microbial communities of municipal wastewater-treating anaerobic digesters from USA - AD_UKC083_MetaG (SPAdes) (version 2) | ecosystem: Engineered > Bioreactor > Anaerobic >...
GTGAAGCGGGTGACCACGGGGGTGACAACGTCAATGGGGACTAAAACGCCTTGTTCAATTAAGATAACAGTCAGTACCATGAGCAAAGCGCTAATAAGCGTGCCAGCAGCGCCGGCGCGCTTGCCAAGGAATACCAGTACAAAAATGGGGGTCACAAGTAAGTAGAGGGGCCCGACCCCAACCAAACCGGTCATGCGCAGATTGAGAATGCCAGCGGCGTAACCCAGCAGGACAATGCCCAGAACACGAATGAGGAAAGGTATTTTCCTGAAAATCGCCAGGATTATTAGCACCGCTCCGATGGCAGTCAGGGCGTAGATGTAATACCATTGGGACGGCCCGGCAACTTCACGCAGGTACATGGAGATAATCGTGGGCACGAGCGTGACCGAAAGAACGGCGAGCACCCAATTCAGGATTTTTGTCCGCCACTCTTGCAAGACGGAGCCCGCGTTTGGTAGGTTTGAATTTTTCATAGCCATCCCTTTCGGAATATCCGCCCAACGCTGGAACGTGGGATAGAGAAAGGCTTGCTAAGACTGGAAAGGCTTGTTGAGATGAAGAGCCTTGCCAGGGAAGCTGTTAAAGATTGACAAGATAATAAGTTGGAACGACTTAAGAAAATTATAGCATAGGGGAGCGTAAATATAAATTCGTTTTCAAAGTAAGGGCGACGCATGCGTCGCCCCTACACAATGTCATTATATTGCGCGAGACCAATGAAATGGCGCGGCATAAAACCGATGTAAGGCAACGCACATGCCGCCCTTCAAGTGAAGATACCAGCAAGAAGAAGGGAGCGTATAATTAATAAGGGGAGAGGTCTATTCACCTAATATGTTTCATGTGAGGGAACATGTTGCCGATGCATAAAGGATCATCCAGCGCTAGCGAAGAAAGACTGTCAAATCTAGAGTGTATAGTTACGTTTATCCTGGTATTTATGCTCCTCATAACCGCATCTGGCTGCCAGAGCAAAACACAGGTTATTGAGCTTTTTGAAGCGTTTAAGGAAGCTACCCAAACCCATACACCCACCCCTACCGAAAGGCCAACAAAAACACCCACGGCAACTTTTACCCCGACTATAACAGTTACCCCCACAGAAACCCCAACCCCGACAGAAAAACCTCTTATAGAAGGGAACATCTTTTATGACCCTCAAAGTAAAGAGGACTTTAAAAATGTAGTTATGGCCCCATCACCAATATACGAGCCTGAAGAGTTTTCTCAGTGGCAGGATAAATATCTTGAGCTTGTTTTGGCAAAACTTGAAAACTATGAGGGGCCTGATGTGGATGTGAGTTATCATCATTACACCAGCAACGGCCACGATGCTTTTGATTTTTTTTCTGATGATTGGCCTGTGATCGCCTCATATAAGTTTTTGTGGAAAGGCCAGGAAATGCTCAGTAAGTCGTTTATTTTTAAAAATTACGCCGGCGAAGTATTTCCTCTGACATTTACATTTGCCACTGAGGATGCGTCATTCTCCAGGAATCCAGAGAATCCTCTTTATTCAACCCCACCGAACGATGAGGTAAGGTATATCTTCTCGATTTACAAATATGGAGACGTAAGATATGAGATTGATAAAAATAACAATCATATCAATCAGTTTACGCTTGATTTTTTAGGCCGGGAGAGCGAAGTAAAGCCAAACAATATAGATACTAAATTATTAAGACGCTATATACTTAATCCAACCGATGAAGACAAAATACAGGTAATTAGGTTTAGATTAATAATTGCCAAAATTTCAAACATCCATTATGCACCTGGTGTGCCAACCAGAATCCCCGACCATTAATATCCAACCTAGTTTTTGCAAATATTCTGGCAGTGTGTCATCATAAATCATGAGAAAATGGTGGCTCATTGTCCCCCTGATTGTTCTTATCGGAACACTTTTCCTTTTTTTCAAATACAGGAATCTCCTCCAAAAAACCCAAAATAACAAGTTGTCTCTTGGTGAGCCAACTCAAGTTTCTTTAGACGGCAAAGAAAAAATAGATGTAACACAGCAAATAAGTAAAGTAACAAGCTGGGACTTTGATGGGGGAAAGCTAAAGGTGCAGGATAACCAAGGAAAAGAAAGAGTGATTGATATAGACCCGGCCAGTATAAAGGTCTTTACTCCCTTTATAGAAAAAGACAAAAGGGGAGCCATGAGGGTGATATTTGAAAAAGAGGGGATTACCTGGGAAACAGCATTTTGCGCAGGAGATGAGGTAAACGTCATTACCGATGACACAGGGAAGATTGTTTCCGTGATGAACATCGGTCAAAGAATATGCGGAGCAATATAAAAACAATAATAGGGGGGGGGTTTCTTCTTATGCTTCTGGTATTTGGGTTTATAAATCCCAAACAGGCACACGCCTTTTAATAGACCGCGGCCGCCACGAAATATATGGGTATCTGGAGACAATGAAACCAACGTAGGGGCGACGCATGCGTCGCCCCTGCTTTTCACAGCGCGTAGAATGTGCAGCCTTCCAGCCTGCACGGATTCAAACAAGCGCCCAATTCTCTTGACAAAAAGCTTTGACAAAATAAAAATACTGTAGTAATATTGGCAAGTTGTATATGGTAGTTTGCTAGTTCAAGTGCTTGTCACCCTGCAGTAAACCCCCATTTATCGTATTACACTTTTTTTAGTTATAGAGAGGATCTAAACAATGTCTGAACGTGAAGTTGGAACCGTCAAGTGGTTCAGTAGTGAAAAGGGCTTTGGATTTATCGCCCGCAATTCCGGTGGCAAAGACGTATTTGTGCACTACAGCGCTATCATTTCCGATGGTTTCAAAACCCTGCAGGAAAATCAGGCCGTTGAGTTCACTGTTGCCCAGGGCGCCAAAGGCCCCCAGGCGCAGGATGTCAAAGTTCTGTAAACCGTAACAATTAAATATCCCGAAAGGCTGGCCGATCCGACCAGCCTTTTTGTTTTCCCCGAGGAGGCTTTGCTCAGGGCACTTCAGCCGAAAAATCCTTCTTTGAATTGCTCGAATGTTTCCCGGTCAGGCAGAAAAAGCAAACCAGCCTATATCCAAGGAGTTTAACTTCCTCAAAAAATGTTATCCCGCATCAGTTCATCAGCGCGAGGCGTCAACCAACTATTGATATAGAAACATGGCCAAGGCGCTTATGGCATCCACAAAAAAAGCGAGCTGGTTTTCCAGCTCGCTTTGGTTAACTTTATGGCATTCTTACTTTGGCAGCAGCACCGTGTCAATGACGTGGATGACGCCGTTCAAAGCCTCAATATCCGTGATAATTACCTGGGCATCGTTGATGTAAACCTTGCCGTCCTCGATCTTGATCACCAGGTCCTGTCCGAGCACTGTTTTAGCGCTTTCCAGGCTGACTACAGCGTCGGCGCGGACGCGCCCTTCCACCACATGGTAGAGCAGGATGTTTTTCAATGCTTCAAGCTTCTCGGGTTTCAGCAGTTCTTCAACGGTACCCGCGGGGAGTTTGGCGAAAGCATCGTCGGTTGGGGCAAAGACGGTGAAGGGACCTGTGCCCTTGAGGGTTTCAACCAATCCAGCCGCTTCCAGCGCAGCCGTGAGAGTCGTGAATCTGCCGTCAGCGACCGCGATGTCCACGATGTCCTTGGGAGGCAGGATAACGCTGTCGATGACATGAATGACGCCGTTGTAGGTCTGAATATCGGTGATGATTACTTCCGCGTCATTGACGAAGACCTTTCCTTCCTCGACCTTGATGCTTACCTTGGGGCCCAGCGCGGTTTCGGCGTTTTCAAGTGTCACAACTTGTTCAGCTTTGACGCTGCCAGGGACGACGTGGTAAAGCAGGATATTCTGGAGAGATTCAAGATTCTCGGGCTTCAAAAGTTCTGCGACAGTGCCTTCGGGCAGTTTAGCAAAAGCATCGTCGGTGGGCGCGAAGACGGTGAAGGGACCTTCGCTCTTGAGGGTATCAACCAAACCCGCGGCTTGCACAGCCGCTACAAGGGTGGTGAAGCGACCATCAGCAACAGCGGTTTCGACGATGTCTTTAGGAGGCAGAATGACGCTGTCTATCACATGAATGACACCGTTGGCTGCCAGGATGTCCGTGAGCACGATCTGGGCGCCGTCAATTTTTGCCGCGCCGTCCATCAGGCTGATTGTGGCGGATTTGCCCTGGGCTGTGGCGATTTTGTCAAGTTTTACTACATCCGCCGCGAATTGACGGCCTTCGGCGACATGGTACAGCAGGATGTCGGTCAGCGCGGGAATGTCGGCGAGCAGAGCTTCCACAGTGCCCTCAGGCAGCTTGGCAAAAGCTTCATCGGTAGGCGCGAAGACGGTGAAGGGACCTTCGCCCTTGAGAGTTTCTACCAGACCAGCAGCTTGCAGAGCGGCCGCAAGGGTGGTAAAGCGTCCGTCTTCAACAGCAATGTCAACAATATCCTTTGGAGGGAGCAGGACGCTGTCAATGACGTGGATTACGCCGTTATCTGCCGCGATGTCCGTGATGACAACCTGAGATTCATTCAAGAAAACCTTGCCATCGGTAACCGTGACTTTGACGGGGATTCCGTTGAGAGTATCAACCGTGGAAAGTCCGACAACATCCGCGGCCAGCGCTTTGCCGTTGGCGACATGATAAAGGAGTATGTCGGTGAGGGCAGGAATATCTGCCAGGAGCGCTTCGACAGTTCCGGCGGGTAATTTCGCGAAGGCCTCATCCGTTGGGGCGAAGACTGTGAAGGGACCGTCGCCTTTGAGGGTGTCAACCAGGCCGGCTGCCTGAAGCGCGGTTACGAGGGTGGAAAAACGGCCATCAGCCACAGCAATATCCACAATGGTTTGCGGCTGAGGTTCAGGGGTGGGTTCAACAACCGGAGCCTGGGTAGGTTCTGCGGTTGGGGCAGGAGTCGCGAGCGGGGCGCAAGCTCCAATAACGAGTACAAGTGCTAACAAAACTGCAAGAACGGATAGCTTTTTCATTTATTGCTCCATTGACGAATGTAATTATTAAGTTCCAACGACAAGAATAATATCTGAACGCATTTGTAGGAACAATATACTGTACAAGGTTTGTACAAGTAATTCCTTACTGCGGTTGGGGAGTTATGCAAAATTTTTGTTCTTTGGTCTAAAAACGCCAGTCCGGTATACAGACCTCGTCCATACAATAAAAAAACCGGTGTTCAGGTTGAAAAACCCCGACACCGGCTTGCTTTCAGTTAGCGCTGACAGCGCGTATCGCTCTGTTACCTCAGCTTGAGTGCAGTTGTAAGGCAAGTATCACTGTCGGTATATGTTGAAATCGGCGCAGATGCCGACTTACCAGCGTAGCTCACCCGCAGTTCTGCTTGCATATTTCTGGGCAGCCATACCCCGATGAAACCATTTTCCATCGTAGTCAGGTTTTGATCGATGAGGACATCCCCATTCTCAGCGGTTATTTTCACCTGAACAGGCACATTTACCAGTTCACCGCGGCATGATTTCAGGCTGTGGATGGCGCAGGGATGCGTAGTATTTTCGTAAGGTGCAAATGACAGGTAAAAAACGTCTTTTGGCAAATCCATGGCAATACTTTTCTTTCCATCCGACAACATTAGTTGCTCACCGTTGATGGATGAACTCAAAGACGGGTCTTCATTGATTGTGCTGTCCAGTTTGTTCACAATCGCTTTCACATCCATGCCAGCTAAGCCGTAGCCTTCCAAGAAGGCCGCCTGTGCTTTCCTGGTCATAAAAGATGCTGTCGCGATTGCGCCCAGAAGGACAACTATGATAATCAGCAGTGGGAACACTATTTTCTTTTGTTTCATCGCTTTCTCCGATTTGACCGTAAAGTGGACTAATATTATGTAGTTTATATCAATAAAGTTTATGGAATAGCTGTGTACAGGCTATGGTTCTGGTATGTAACCAAAGGTCTCAATTATCCGCTCCGTTGGACGGGACCCTTTGCTTTTACTGCGTGTTTCAGGATGATATAATCAGAACACCAATACTAATGAGGTGACCATGTCCGATACGATTACAATGCAGGAGATTGATGCCGCGGCAGCGTGTGTGCGCGGTCGGATTTCTGTTCAGCCCAAAATTGCGTTAATTCTAGGTTCCGGGTTGGGTCCGTTGGCTGACGAGGTTGAAAGCCCGGCGATTATTCCCACCAACGAAATCCCAAATTGGCCGGTTTCCACAGTCCAGGGGCACAAAGGCCAGTTGGTAATTGGCAGGCTGATGGGTAAATCTATCCTGGTTCTACAGGGGCGCGCGCATTATTATGAAGGCTACAGCATGCCTCGCATTGGTCTGCCGGTGAGGGTAATGCAGCGGTTGGGAGTGCATACCGTGGTTCTCACCAACGCAGCTGGCGGTATTAACCCAGATTTTTCGGCGGGAGACCTGATGTTGATTACGGATCACCTGTCGCTGCTACCGATGACCGGTCCCAATCCTCTGCGCGGGCCCAATCTGGATGAATTTGGTCCGCGTTTCCCGGATATGAGCCAGGTCTATGACCTGGAATTGCTCGCGACCGCGCAGCAGGTTTCGGATGAGTTGAAATTGAATGTTCGGCGCGGCATTTACGCCGGCCTTTCTGGACCCTCGTTTGAAACCCCGGCTGATTGCCGTTTTCTGCGCTTGGCTGGCGCGGACGCGGTTGGGATGTCCACTGTCCCCGAAGCTATCGTTGCCCGCCACGGTGGTTTGCGCGTCTTGGGCATTTCGGGAATCTCCAACAAAATCGACATAAATGGAAACAATGTAGCCTCGCATGAAGAGGTGCTGGAAGCTGGAAAGGTCATTGTTCCAAAACTATCCGCCTTGATAAAAGGCGTGCTCGCGCGCTTATAGCATTGGAATCAAGCAGGAAACCAACACGCTTGCCAGATTGTCAGCAGTGTAAATGGATGCCATTATAAAGTTCCTGGCGGACCTGGAAGTCCCGATCTATCTGATTCTGGGTGTTGTCGCGATAATCTATCTCCGCAGGCTCACGCTTGCGCTGGATGAACGCAAGACATCTGTTTTTGGGCTGGAACGGGAAGCCGCGCAAACTAAGGTCACTTCAGCCGCGACGGTGATGTTTTTAGTGACGTTGTTGGCAGTTGGTGAATTCATCGTGGCCACGTTTTTGGCAGGTGAACTGGCGCAGCAGCCGCTTTACGCGACGCCTACAATTGCTGTATTGACCACGCCAACCACCACGCTTCCGGCTGGGCCTGTGCCTACCGATGCCACGCCCACGCCAACACTTTACCCTCAGGCGCAAATCGAGGGGATTGAAAGTAATTGCCAGGCAGAGGTGCTGGAGATTGCTGAACCCAGACAAGGCGATGAGGTCAGCGGCGTGGTGGAATTGATTGGTTCGGTGAACACTCCCAACTTTGGTTCCTACGAGTATGAGTATTCCGTAATGGGTGAACCAAACTGGCAGACAATCGCCGCTGGGAGCGGCATGCGGGTGCAATCCAGTCTGGGCTTCTGGTACACCACTAACCTTGTGCCAGGAGATTACATGCTCAGGTTAGTTGCTCTGGACAATCAGGGAGTGAAAACAGCAGCCTGCGTGATTGTAGTAAAAGTAAGCGCAGCGCAGGAATAAAGGAGCAATAAGAGATGGCTGAATTAGAAATTAGAGCGGCTCGACAGGCGGATTTGGACCGCATGGTTAGCTTGAATCATCATTCCAGCAGCGAGTATGCATATAAGCTGGAACTTAACAACGAAAAAGGCAGCTACACCCACAGTTTTCAGCGCGTATTTTTGCCCCGCGCAGTGAACATCAAATACCCCAAAGATGAGACGGCATTAATTAACTCCTGGGGCGAAGCAAGCGCGATTTTCGTCGGCTTGGTGATGGGTGAGTTAATCGCTTACGTTGCCCTCGAGATGGGACGTATCAAGGATACCGCCCGGGTTACCGACCTGGTTGTCACGCCGGTCATGCGCCGCAAGGGAGTTGGCAGCGGCATCCTTTTAGCTTGTGAAGGCTGGGCGCACGACCAGAAAGCGCGGCGAATCTTGATGGAAATCCAGACGCGTAACGATCCGGCCGTCCAGATGGTCAAAAAACTCGGATATCAGATGTGCGGGTATCTGGACCAATACTTCCCGAACCACGACGCCGCTCTCTTCTTTGATAAACCTATCAGCTGATGTTTGTTTATTTGCTACAGCAGAGCCTATGCTTACGTTAACCGGTGTTCTAAAAATTACTGCCCAGATATTGAACGCGGGCGTCGCGATTACCGCGATCGCGTTAGCAATGTACGCGCTCAGCTTCAACTTCCGCGACAGCGTCGCCAGGACTTTTATGATAATCCTGGCTTTAGTCGCTGTGGTTTTTAGCAGCGATACCATCGCCAATATCTCGAATTCATCCGCGATTATTCAGGTCTGGCTGCAGCTGCGCTGGGCCGGGGTAGCCTTTCTGCCAGCCGCTTACTTCTACTTTTCGGACGCGTTGTTGACCCTGACTGGGCGTCCGAGCCGCGGCCGGCGCACCTGGCTGGTGCGGATTTTTTTGCTGATTTCATTGGTGTGGGCGATTCTTATTCCTCTGCGGATTACCGCAGGGACAATCTCGCCGGTACAGGCTCCGGTACCGTATCTCACAACTAATCCAATCACGTTTATTTTTGGCGCGTACTACCTGGCCGTGATTGGGCTTTCTTTCTACAATCTGGCGCGGGCTGTGCTGCGCAGCAACACCACCACCACGCGCAGACGTTTGTTCTATCTCTTTATCGGCGCCAGCGCCCCAGCAGTCACCTGCGTGCTCTTTCTCTTCCACGGCAGCGCCCTCTTTGCGCGCAATCCGGACTTCTTCTGGCTGCTCACAATTCTTGGCGCCATCGTGACAGGCGTCGCTCTGATTGTGATTGCCTATGTTGTCTCATTCTTTGGGCTCAGCTGGACAGACCGCGCCATCAAGAGCCGACTGTTCCGCTGGTTGATGCGTGGTCCTTTCGTGGCGATGATGGTACTTGGCGCCACAACTGTTGTCCGCCGATATGGACTGGCGCTTGGAGACCCCTACATCCCTTATGTGCCGGTGGTAATGGTCGGCACCGTTTTAGTCCTGGAATATTTCATCACCCTGCTAGCGCCCCGTCTTGAAAAAGCGCTCTTTTTTGAAGCGGACCGGGAAGACCTGAGTTTAATCCGCACCCTGGAAGAACGCATGCTGACGGAAAAGGATTTGGACCAATTCCTGGAAATTATCGCGGCTTCCATCTGCGACCAGCTGCAAGTGCGCGGCGCTTTTATCGCTGTCCTGGAAAATGGCTCCATAGACTACATCATTCATGCGGGAGACCGCCACATTCTGGATAAACTGCCGGAAACGAGCGAGTTAATCCGTGCCGTGCAGCAAAGCTCCCGTGAGCCAGTTAGCCTGGGGAGCTTCCGATTGATACCCTTGGTCTATCAGGTGGATATTGAACAAACCCGTCTGTTTGGAGTTTGCGGCTTTCCGGATGGAGCGGTTGACGCGTTTTTGCCTGAGCAGATGACCGCGGTAAGCTTGCTGGCAGACCGTGCCACCCTGGCATTAAAAGACCGCGCGCTCCAGATGCAGGTGTTGAATTCCCTCTCAGTGCTCCAGCCCGAAGTTGATTACATCCAGGAACTCATCGCCAACTCCAGCTATAACCAAAAAAGCATTTACCGCAACGGCAGCGCGCAGGTGCCGGGAGAATTCACGGATTGGGTCAAGGACGCGCTAACGCATTATTGGGGCGGCCCCAAGCTGACCAATAACCCCTTGCTCAATCTGCAGCTCGTTCAGTCAGCCAGTGAAAACTATGATGGAAGCAAAACAAACGCCCTGCGGGCGGTACTGAAACAGGCAATTGAGCAAAGCAAACCAGAAGGGGACCGCAAGTTCACCAGCGATTGGATCCTATATAATATCCTTGACCTGAAATTCATCCAGGGTGAGAAAGTACGCGAGGTTGCGCGCAAATTAGCGATGTCTGAAGCCGACCTTTACCGCAAGCAGCGCGTGGCGCTGGAAAACATTGCCAGGATTATCATGCGCCAGGAAGCGGAAATCCCAGTCCCCGATAGTCAGACAACCTCAGAGCCTGGGGTTCCTGAGAGCGTATCCTAAATTCCCTCTGAGGCACAGATATTGCAACCTATTTTTGGCTGAATAGCCGATATTTTTGCCTGGAGAATAAACGTGAGTCCCACACCGACTAAGTCCACCGAGACTAAGAAAAACAACCCGACCTCACGGAATGGGGGGAAACAATCCAAACCTGAACCCCAGACCCCCGCGCTAAAAGCCGAGAAAAAACCTTGGTTTGATCCCTCCAGTATTGGTTGGGACCTGGTAGGCGTGCTGCTGTTGGCGCTGGGATTGATGCTCCTGTTGGCTGTTCTTGGGTTTACGCGCGGCGTACTGCTGGATATGTTTCTCACAGCAGCCCGGCGCTGGTTTGGTCTGGGCAGGTATTTGCTGCCCCTGGCACTTTTGGCGGGCGGCTGGCTCTTATTGCTGTGGCGCAAAGGTCAGCGTACGTCTGTTTCTGCCGGGCGCGTAATTCTGGTAGAACTGGGTTTTCTATTTCTGCTTGGCAGTTTCTCCGCGATTTCCAGAGAAACTGTGTTGGATGTGGAAGCGGGAACCAGCCTTGGCGGAAGCACCGGCTGGGGACTCGCTCACCCGCTGGCGGGTTTGATAGGAGCTCTCGGCGCTGGAATTGTGCTCGGGCTGCTCAGTTTGCTGTTTTTACTTTATGGATTCAACATTTTTGGACGTCTGGAAAGCTGGGCTCGCGCCAAAGCCGGAGCTGCGCCCATACAGGTTGAGGCCGACATTCCTGTAAGGGAACCGGCTGCCGCTGCCAGCGAGGGGGAGGCTGTTCCTGTAAAGCGAACCCGCCAAAGCCCGGCCCCTGAAGTAAAGACGCAAGAAACCCTGCCTCTGACATATCAGAAAAAACGCTCTGAGCCGCTGAAACAGCAGAAACCTGAACCCTTGCTAAGTCGTCCGGATGTGGTGCCGCCGCTAACCCTTCTGGAAGTTGAAAAAGCCGCGGTGACCAACGAAGCAGCAATCCAGATGAACGCGGCAATCCTGGAGCGCACCCTGGGCGAATTTGGGATTCCCGCCAAAGTGGTCGGGCACCGCGTGGGCCCGGCAATTACGCAATTCGCGGTGGAACCCGGGTACATAGAAAGAAATGGCAGCCCGGAAGACCGCCAAAAGGTGCGGGTTTCCAAGATTTCCAGCCTTTCGCGCGACCTGGCGCTGGCACTTAAAGCGGAGCGTCTGCGCATCGAGGCGCCAGTGCCCGGGAAATCCTATGTTGGCATCGAGGTGCCAAACGCGGTGCACACCATCGTCAAACTGCGTCCAATTCTGGAATCAGAGCAATTCCAGCGAGTCAACTCCCCGCTCGCGATCCCGTTGGGAAGGGATGTTTCTGGCATGCCGATGATTGCTGACCTGGCAGTGATGCCGCACTTGCTAATCGCGGGCACCACTAATTCCGGCAAATCGGTCTGCATCGCGGCGATAACCACCTGTCTGGCGATGAATAATAAGCCTGAGGACCTGCGCCTGGTGATGATTGACCCCAAACGCGTGGAACTGACCCGCTTTAACGGCCTTCCGCACCTGTTGGGCCAGGTGGAGACAGACCTGGAAAGGATTCGAAGTCTGCTGCGCTGGGCTGTGGGGGAGATGGAATCTCGTTACAAAATTCTGGAAGAAGCGCATTCGCGCAATCTTGATTCTTACAATGCTCGCATGGCTCACAGCGGAAAACCTAAACTGCCGCGCGTTGTCATCCTGATTGACGAGCTCGCGGATTTGATGTTGGCTTCACCGGAAGAAACAGACCGTGCTTTGGTGCGGTTGGCGCAAAAGGCTCGCGCTGTAGGTATTCATCTAATCGTGGCCACGCAGCGGCCGAGCGTTGATATTATCACTGGCAACATCAAGGCCAACTTCCCCGCAAGAATTGCATTCACGGTTGCCACCCTGATGGATTCGCGCGTTATCCTGGACGCACCGGGGGCTGAGACTTTGCTTGGAAAAGGAGATTTGCTCTTTCTGAATCCCCAGACCGGGCAGCTTGAACGCTCTCAGGGCGCGTACGTGAGCGACGCGGAGATAAACCGATTAATTGCCTGGTGGCAGAAGCAGCTGGGAACGGAAGCAGATAAGGCAATTGAAACTGAAGAAAGCCCAATTCCAGAAGAAAAGACTCTTTCGCCCTGGGAACAGCAAGTCAGCGAGGATTCAGAGGATGGAGATGACGCGCTGATTAAACAGGCGGTGGATGTCTTGAGGCGTACGCACCGTGCCAGCGCTTCGTATCTGCAGAGACAACTGCATCTAAGTTACCCGCGCGCGGCCTGGTTGATTGATGAGCTTGAGAACCGGGGTATCATCGGTCCAGCGCAAAGCGGCGGTAAAAACCGTCAAATATTGCTGGATGATGCCGGGGATGAGACAAACGATGCTGATGAATGAACTAATGGGTGAGCGCTGATGAGCGAAGTCGGGACAGGAAAAAAATCTTTCGAAAAGATACTGAGAAAAACCTTCAGCGGCCTGCTTGATACCATTGCGGGCTTTTTGCTTGGCTTAGGTCTTAAACCAAATCATATCACGTTGGCAGGTCTGTGCGGGAACATTATCGCGGCTGTACTGATTGGCAGCGGTAGATTAATGGCCGGAGGTCTTATGGCCGCGCTGATGGGCCCTTTGGACGCGGTGGACGGGGCCATGGCGCGCAAGATTGGGGTGCCAACCCGGTTTGGCGGATTTTTGGATTCTGTGATTGACAGGTATGATGAATTGCTGCTGCTGGGAGGGGTTTTAGTGTACTTTACCCGGGGAGGGAACACCTGGGGAATATATCTCACTTATGCCGCGGCAGCCGGCTCGGTGCTTGTCTCGTACATGCGCGCGCGGGCTGAAGCCCTCGGTTTTGATGGAAAAGTGGGATTACTGACGCGCGTGGAACGTTATATTATTCTCATCTTGGGTTTGCTTTTAAATTGGATCATTTATTCTGTTGGTATAATTGCTGTCTTAGGAAACGCAACCGCGCTTCAACGTCTTTTATATGTTAAGAAACAAGCCGACCATAATGGCCGGCAGAATTAAACCACAAAGGAACTTATTATGCCGCAAGGATTTCAGATAGGACCGCTCACAATTCGTTACTACGCGCTGATTATTCTGGCAGGCGCGCTCTTGGGTGCTTGGCTCGCCTCCGTGGAAGCAAAACGCCGTGGAAAAGATGGTAATTTGATTTGGGACATATTGCCCTGGCTGCTGGTAGGCGGGATTATCGGCGCTCGATTGTGGCATGTGTTCACTCCCTCCGCGTCCAATGCCGCCATGGGTCTGACGACCAAGTATTACCTCCAACATCCGCTTCAGATCTTGATGATCTGGAATGGCGGTCTGGGAATCCCCGGTGGGGTGATTGGCGGAGCTCTCGCCCTGTTGATCTACTGCCGCGCGACAAAACAAAAATTCCTCGAGTGGGCGGATATCATTTCCCCCGGGCTCTTGATCGGGCAGGCCGTCGGACGTTGGGGTAATTTCATCAACCAGGAACTTTACGGCAGCCCATCGAACCTGCCTTGGGCAATCACTATTGCTCCGCCTTATCGCCTGCCGGGCTTTGAAGCAGTTTCGAAATATCATCCCTTATTTCTGTATGAATCAGTGCTGAATCTCCTCGCGGCAGGCATTTTGCTTTACATAGGCCGCAAGTATAAAGAGAAACTGTATAAAGGGGATATCTTCCTGCTCTACCTGGTGCTCTATCCGGTCATCCGTTTTGGACTGGAATACCTGCGTCTGGACCCTTCGCCTGTGGCTGGCATCAATATCAATCAAACAGTCATGGGAATAGTAGCTTTGCTTTCAGCAGCGCTGCTGATTGTACGGCACACAATTCGCCGACCAAAGGCTGAGCAAGAGATTGAAACCGAAGGCATTGACATTTCCGAAATGGAACCTGTTGGCCTCGAAGAACCTCAATTGGATGCTGAAGTGATTATCGAAAACGAGAGCGGACAGGAGCTGGTTCAGGATGATGACGCGCTCGATTCCAAGGTTGAAACGCTGGACGAACCCGAAAATATAGAAGCCCAGCCTGACAACGAAGAAACAGCCGCTGAAGATGAATCGCGCTTTCCTGAAAACTAAGATATCTTCCTAAAAACTAAAGCCTCCGAATTTTCGGAGGCTTTTTCTTTTCTTGAAAAACGCGTTGGGAATTAAAGTGCGGTAGAATTCAGAACTACATGCAGCGCCTGCGCTCTTAGGTTAAGGCCTGCCAGAAGGCAAGATGGAGGCACATAATGAACGTTGATGAACAGGTCGAATACTTAATGCAGGGTGTCGACTACGGCGACCCGACTGTAGAGCAGGCTATGGCTGTTGAACTGCGCGAGCGGCTGATTGCGGCTGAACGCGAAGGCCGCCCTCTGCAAGTTTACTGCGGATATGACCCCACCTCCACCGACTTACACCTGGGGCACACGGTCACCATGCGCAAACTGCGCCAATTTCAGGAGCTTGGGCATGATGTGACTTTCCTCATCGGGATTTTTACATCCCTGATTGGTGACCCGTCCGACAAAGACAAGCTGCGCCCGCAGATGGGAATCGATAAAGTGATGCGCAACGCGGAAACTTACGCGGAACAAGCCTTCCGCGTGCTGGACCCTGAAAAAACGCATGTGCGTTACAACTCAGATTGGCTTTCCAAGCTGACTATGGAAGATTTCTTCCGGCTGGCTTCCAACTTTACCGTGCAGCAGTTCCTGACGCGGGATAACTTCCGCAAACGTTGGGATAACGCCGAACCAATTTACTTGCATGAATTCTTTTATTCCCTGATGCAAGGTTATGACGCGCATCATCTGAACGCGGATGTCCAGGTGGGAGGGTCGGACCAGCTTTTCAACATTATGACGGCTGCGCGGAAAGTGATGACCTTCTTTGGCCAGAAACCCAACATCGGCATCATCCTTGGCATTCTGCCGGGAACTGATGGCGAAGTGCGCATGAGCAAATCGCTTGGCAATCACATCCCTTTAAATACCAGCGCTGAGGATATGTACGGCAAAGTGATGAGCATACCGGATAAGGTTATGCCTGTGTATGCCCGCCTGGCTACTTCCTGGACCCCGGAAACGCTAAATCACTTCCTGATTGGTCTGGAAACCAACAGCATCCATCCACGCGACGCGAAAATGAAGCTTGCCCACGCGATAAGCTCTGTGTTTTATGGCGAAGCAGCCGCAGAAAGCGCGCAAAACCAATTCATCTCCATGTTCCAAAAAGGGGACGTGCCGGATGAGATGCCGGAATATAAGCTGGAGGGCGCGGAAAATCTTTTGGATGTGATGGTTAAGAACAAGCTGGCGCAAAGCCGAAATCAGGCGCGCCGTCTGGTGGAGCAGCAGGGCGTCAAGCTTGATGGGGTTACCGTTGGGGACGTAACCCTGTCCATTGACCAGGGCTGCGTTTTACAGTGCGGAAAACGGCATTACTTGCGGATTGTGCGTTAATCGCTCAGGGCGTCAACAAATTGAGAAGCTGACTACCGATTTCCTGGCTAAGTTTCGGGTTGTTCCCTTCAATCGCCACAGCGATTGCCAACGGCACACCGACCCACTGCGGAGTAGTTCCGCCCAAATACCAGGTTAGCGTCTCTCCACTCTCTAAGGGCGCGTGTGCGTTTAGATACCATATCGGTTGCGAATCCGCCAGAAACTGGTTGCGCAGCTGCAGCGCTAAATCCGGATTGAACACCTCCACCGCTGAGGTGTTTCCACCAAAGGCTACCCACGCGCCATTCCCGGACTTATAGCTGTTCACTAATTTCGGCGAGGGCTGCTGGCCGTCATTGCTGAGCACAGCTGCCATCAGTGCCATTTGCAGCGGGGTTACTGACGTTTGTTGGGCTTCTTGTAGCCAAGCGGTTTCATCGCCAGCTAAAGCCGGGTCCGCTGCGGCTTGAGCGGATTCAACTGCCACGGCGGGCACCCGAAACAAGCCCAAGGCGCGCATCATTTCTGCCAGGTCTTGCGGGGTAGCGCCCTGCATCAGGTCGGCCGACGCGCTCTCGCATCCATACTGCAGCACATTAACGTGATTATCCGCGGCTTGTATTGCCTGGTAACAGGGATAATCCAGGCGTGGGGAGAGCTTGGGATATTGATAGCGAACTTGCGGGTCTGTCCAGTACGCTGCCAGCGCAGGAATATTGATAAGAGTCCCGAGAGGATATACTGCCTGGGTGGTGCGGTTTAACATTGGCGCGTCTTCGCGGTTCATTAGTGCTACAAAATCATCCGCGAGGGTGTTAGCATTGAAGTAGGGGTGGCTGGCTAGGGCGTAGATTTCTCCGGTTTTCGCGTTTAAGAGCACCACCGCGCCTTTGTGTCCTTCCAGAAGGGTGTCTGCCGCTTTTTGAAGTGAGAGATTCAGGTTGACTTTCACATCCGAGCCGGGTGGAGGTTGGTTATAGAGCAGTTGGTGCTGCCAGATTTCCGAGAACTGTCTTCCGTAGCCACGTAAGAAGGAATAGACTCCGCGTTCCAGTCCAGCCTGTCCGTACAAGCCATTCGCATAGCCGACAACACTGCTGAGCGGTGGATAGAGAAGCTCGCGCGCGTACTCTCCGGGTACGCCAGTCGTCACCGCCAGCGGCTCATCCGAGGTGGTAATAATGCTGCCGCGGGGGGAATAGACGTCATATACCGCCCAGCGCAAATTTTCAGGTCTGGATATCAGGGTTTCTCGATTCCATACGGCAATCAGCGCGTTCTTTCCAAGCAACAGCACAAAAAGCAAGACCAGCACTGCGGAGAGGAACTGATAAGTAGTTTGAGAGCTTTCCGCGCTTCGTCGTTTGCCTGGCTCAGCGCTGAGCCTGAGCAGAAGCAAGACGCAGAGCATGCTGGTGAGAAGGTTAGAGCCTCCATAAGAAATGAAGGGGAGGGTGATCCCGGTCAGGGGTACAAGACCCATGTTGCCGCCAATGATAAGAAAGGACTGAAGCGCAAAGAACGCGGCGATCCCGAAGGCGAGATACCTTCCAAAGGTACTTTTGGTATGCCTGGAGATTACAACTCCGCGCATCACCAACAAAAGAATGAGCAGGATGAGCGCTGACGTCCCAAGCAAGCCTGTCTCCTCCGCGATCGCGGAAAAAATAAAATCGGAGATTGCTACCGGGATAAACTGCGGACTGCCTAGCCCCGGACCTGTGCCAATTAAGCCGCCAGCAGCAATTGCGATTTGCGCTTGAACAAGCTGATAAGAAGCGCCAGCTGGCTGAAGCCAGGGGTTGAGCCAGATATCCACCCGAGCACGGACAATATCAAACAAGAAGTAACCCGCTGTGCCCGCTGCCACGACCAAGAGTGGAAACAGCCATAGAAAGCGCTTTCTTTTGGTAGTGAGCGCCAGCATGAACACGAACATAACCGCGAATAAACTGGCAGTGCCAAAATCCCGCTGGTTGACGAGGAGCACGCCAACTAACGCGACCATCAGGATAGTCGGGAGGATTGATGCCAGGGTCGAGATATTCGGGCGAATTTGGTCGGCAAAAAACGCCGCTAAGTAAACCAGCACCAGCAATTTGAGGGGTTCCGAGGGCTGAAAGTAGACCCCAAACATGTTCAGCCACAACCTGGGGCCCGAACCGCCGGGGTTCACGCCGATAAAAAAGGTAAGCCCGACCAAGAAGAGCCCGAGCGCTAACCAAACATACTTGTACTGCTTAAGGATGGCTACCAGGTTTTTGATGCCCATCCCAGCAATCATTAATAGTACGCCGCCCAGAAACCAAAGCAGCTGCTTGGCGCCCAGGGCAGGAGAAAGCCTCCAAATGGATAGTATGCCCCAGCCGCTCAACGCGCCGACCAGCGGGATGAGCGTTGGGTCATGCCTTGGCAAAAGCTTTTTGGCTCCAAATTGCAGCGCAGTCATTCCTGCCGTCCAACCCGCCAATGGGAGCAAATAACGCCATTGCGGCTGAAAATTGGCAGCGTGCACGCGCACGGATGGGGCGAGAGCTAACGCAAGAGCGTAAAAAGTAACAAAAAGACCCACCAGCAGCAGGGGCGCCGGCACTAAAGAGGTCTTCCTGGTTGTTCCGGAGTCTGTCAAGGTCACTTTACATACTTGGAAATCAAGAGCTGCAGCTTATCCCGCGTTTCAGGCCGAACTTTGGCGGGGTTTGTGATGATTGCGTCTTTCAACGCGTTTTTACAATCGCAAGAAGCCGGGTCTTGCTCAGGTTCTTCAAGTATATCCCCCAGGCGTATCAGCGCGCGCTGTGCAAGACTGGTATTTTTTGCAAGTGTTCGCACCACCATTTCCACGCTGACCGGTTCTTCGCTCACGTGCCAGACGTCATAATCTGTCACATGCGCCATGGTCGCGTAACAGATTTCCGCTTCTCGCGCCAAAAACACCTCGGGCGAGGCTGTCATTCCAACCAGGGACATTCCCCAGGAACGGAATGTATTCGATTCCGCCTTAGTGGAAAAACGGGGACCTTCAATCGTGATATATGCGCCGCCCTCGTGCACTGTACCGCCCTCAGCTTTCAACGCCTTGGCAAGCGCGGCGCTGAGCTTCGGACAAAAAGGTTCCGCTGAGCCAACATGTACCACCAATCCATCCCCAAAAAAGCTGCGTTCGCGCTTGTGAGTAAAATCGAAAATCTGATCCGGAATGATGACATCGCCAGGCGCGTAGTCTTCCCGGAGGGAACCACAAGCGCTGACGCTGACGAGTTTCTGCACGCCAAGTTGTTTAAAAGCATAAATATTCGCGCGGTAATTAACTTCTGATGGTGAGAGGGTGTGTCCAACACCGTGGCGTGCCAAAAACGCCAGACGTCTTCCGCGCACTTCCCCTAAAACAATCGGCGATGAGGGCAGACCAAAAGGCGTGTCAATAATGACGGTTTTTCTGTTTTCAAGGGCGTCAAAGGCGTATAACCCCGAGCCGCCGATAATGCCGAACGCGATGCTGCTTTCTGTCATCTGGACCTCACTTTTTCAGGATATGGGCTTTATCGAAATATTGATGTCTACTTCGCCGCAAAAGAGAACGTCTCCATCCTTCACGACGATGGGTTCCTCAACGCGCAGGTCTTCCAGATAGGAACCATTGGTGGAATTTAGGTCTTCGTACCACCATTGCTGGTGATGAAAACTGAAGCTGCCGTGTCGGGCTGAAATCATCTCGTGCGGCAGCACAAAGTCACATTCAGGGCTTCTTCCAATCGTTACTTTTGGTGTGATGAATATCTGCGCGCTGTTGGATTCCATGATGGTGGAGGAGAGCCCTAAGGGCGGGATTGGTTCCTGAGCGGTTTGAGTTGTTCGACCACTGATGGATTTCCAGATTACCCACAGGCTGAGCCCTAAAAAGGCGTAGAGGGCAACCAGGAAAAGAATGCGTAGTATCAGTAGTAATCCAGCGTTCATGATTCAGGGTGCGTTGGCAGCAGGGTAGTTTTTGTTTCAGCCGGAGCAGTTAGCTCCTGATTGTAAACCAGAAGCGTCTTCCCCAATCGAATCACATCTCCGGGTTTTAATACAGCCGTATGGACCTTGCGGTTGTTTACAAACGTTCCGCCGGTGGAGCTGAGGTCAAACAAGAGAAACTTGCCTTGTTCGGCGCGCAGCTGCACATGATCGCGCGAAATCATTGGGTCGTTCAGAATGATATCGCTGGTGGAGCGTCTGCCAATGTTGATGACAGCTTTTTCGAGAGCTGCCTGCGCTTTTCCGTTTATGATCAGGTAGGCGTTCGCGGGAACTGGTTCTTCTGTAACCTGGCGCGGTATAGTTTGTAGAGCAGTTTTGCCCTGCCAATTATCGTCTTGAGCGTAATCGATGCGAATATCGACAGCTTCAGCGTTTAGTTCAGGGTCGGCAATCACACGGATGCGCGGGCGGTACAGAAAGGAGTATCCCTGCTCCACCCAGTAAGCTTCGAGTTCCCGGGCGGCATCGTCCAAAGCGGCGCGGGCATTCTGCCAGGCGTCCCACTTATCCGGACAAATCAGGATGTCAATCAGGTCGGGCGCGCGCCGGGAGTCTGAAGGTTGGGAAGCAATTTTCTCGGAAATCAACGCGACCAAACGGCTGCTTAATGACATAGATACACCTGGGTAGAGCAAGCGGTCCAGAGTGCCCTCAAACAGCGCGCGCAGTTTGTTCTCAAAAGCTTCCAAAAGCATATGCGTTCCCTTCTCCAAGGATTATACCAATGAACAGCAGCTGCTCTTCTGGCGCAAGTATATTCTTAGAATCCAAAGACCCGATGCACTTTGTCTTGCGCTTTTAAGGAAGCTCAGAATAATGGGGTAAACCTGTTATTAGAACGCGTAGATTGGATTGCTGAAAATCCAGGCTCGGTGTTTGCCCAGATAATCCAGGTACACTTCGGCGCGATAAACACCGGGTTCTTTTGTCAGGTAGGTGAGCACTTCGCGGTCCATGTGCTCTTTTACCACCAAACCATTGCGCAGCAGCCGGACGTGCGTGCGCACCGGCAGACGCACCTGGAAAGTGAGTCCAGCTTCGGCAGAAACAGTATCGCCCATCCAGAAAGTGCCATCCTTTCCGTTGACTGTAAAACGGAACCCACGCGTTGACCGCGGAAGGTCGTAGGCAATGAAGGAATGCCCTGCCCTAAGGGCTTCGTAAATGAGCGCCTTATCCTGCGTCAGGTTGCCAGTAAGCGGGCTGGGGAGCAGCAAGTGATTGGTAATCGCGCGGAATTGGACCTCGTATGGGTAAAGCACGACGCGGAATGGCCCTTTCTTGATGCGCATTTCGTGCGCGTCGACCCCGCCCACCGCAACAACTGGCTTGTTATTCTTGGCTATCAACGCGTCCCAGAGTTTTAGCGTGGCTTCTAATGGGCTGAATGTCATGAGCTGCGGGAAAAATGCATGCAAAACGGTTTTTGGCAAGCTCGTAGCGCGGGTTTTAAACTCGCTCATCTGGTTCCACAACTCTATGCCGGTAAAGCCACTTACCTGCCAATCTTCCCAATTAAACGCCGCTTCTCCAAACGCGGGTAGAGCGTCTTCGATCGGATGGGCAATAAAGGTCAGGCCGCCACTGGCGCTGGCCTGGTTAATCAGCTGCTGCGGATCCGGCGCGAAACGGGCAAGTTCGCGCGTGTTCCCAAAAATCAGCAGGTGGTTTTTGCCTTTCATCAGCGTTTGGTCGTGGATTTCTTCCCCCACCAGGGTGAGCAGCCGTTTCTTACCTTTCTGCAGGTAACCTTCCAATCCCTGCACCCAGACGTTGTGGTCGCTAATCAGGATGGCATCCAGACCCGCTTTCAGGCCGGCTGCTGCCAAATCAGCGTGTTTGCCGGTTCCGTCAGAATAGACCGTATGCATATGCAAGGCGATGACAATTTCTTCCATGATTTCCTCAACCGTCTGTCAGGCGCGGTACTCTGATTATATCCTCTCACAGGTATGAGCGCGGCAGCGAGCATAGTTTGCCTAATAAGTCTTCACCCTGTTATAATAGCGAGTTGACGTTTTTATTGGTTCAGGTATAATCTTTTTGTTAATTGTCGGAGGTTAAATTGAATAGTTTTCTGAATATCGCGATTATGATTACATCTGTCGCCCTGGTGGGCAGTATCCTCTTGCAGAGCAAAGGTATCGGCCTCGGCAGTCTTGCTGGCGGAGATTCTGGCGGCGTCTATACCAAGCGCCGCGGCGTTGAAAGAGTGCTTTTCTTCGTCACGATTGGTTTGGCAGTTCTGTTTGTCATTTTGGCCTTGGTCAGTGTGCTCATTACCGGATAACCTGATTAGTATCAGTTTGAAGGCGTTTCAACAAATCCACACGGAGGTAAAGGACGACTCGCCAGTCTTGGGGGTTGTCTTTTTTTAAATATGAGAAAATTTCGCTGGCAGCTGCTGATTATCTTATTGACCGGTTTGGTGGTGGGTTTGCTGTTAGTTTTTCAGCAGAGCGCTAACTCCCCTGAAATCACGAGCACGCCTAGCCCGGTCACTGGTGGCATATACACAGAAGCCCTGATTGGCAACTTTTTGCGCCTGAATCCGATTTTGGACCGGTATAACCAGGCTGATAAAGACGTTGACCGCCTTCTTTTTAATGGTTTGGTAAAGTTTGACTCCAGTGGGATGCCACAGCCGGATTTGGCAGAAACCTGGAGTTATTCCAGTGATGGTACGCGCTTCACCTTCAGTCTGCGAGCAAATGCTTATTGGCACGACGGAAATCCCGTGACCGCGCAGGATGTTGTGTACACGATTGGCTTGCTGCGCGAGGAAAACGAATTAATCCCCTCTGATTTGCGTACGTTTTGGTCGGAAATTCAGGTTACTGCGCTTTCCGATACCATCGTAGAATTTGCTCTCCCCGAGGCCTTTGCGCCCCTGTTGGATTATCTTGGCGTTCCGCTGCTCCCTTCTCATTTGCTCGGGAACCTGACGCTGGCTGAACTGGTGGATCATCCTTTTAACACGTCCCCAATTGGCACCGGCCCTTATCGTTTCAATCGATTTTTGGTTAAGGACGGCGTCATCAGCGGCGTGGACCTCTTACCCAATGAGGATTATTACCTCGGTCGACCCTATATCGATGAGGTGGTCTTTCAGTATTACCCCACCCCGCGCGCGGCTTGGACTGCCTATGAGGGCGGTGAGGTGGATGGTTTGGCGGGCGTCACTAATGACATCCTGCCTGAGGTTTTAGCTGAACCCAATTTGAACCTCTTTTCCACGCGCGAACCGCGCCTGAGCATGGTCTTCCTGAACCTCAATAATTCCGCCAAGGATTTTCTGCAGGACCCTGAATTCCGTCAGTCCCTAATGCTGGCGATCAACCGCCAGGCGATTTTGGACCAGGTGATGCTGGGACAGGGCATCCTGGCGCATGGACCAATCCTGACCGGCAGCTGGGCCTATTACGCGGACCAAGGCAGTTATCCCTTCGATCCGGATGCGGCCGCGCAGCGAATTGCCGCGCTGGGCATCACGCGTGGTGAAACCGGTACCCTCGTGACTGCGGAAGGTGTTGAAGTCCGCCTCATTTTGCTCAGCCCGGATGATGATCTGCATACAAAAATCGCGGAATACATCAAACAAGGCTGGGAATCAGTAGGCGTCGCAGTTGATGTGCTTTCCTTGCCTTACGCGGAAGTCGTCGCGAAACTTGACGCGCGGGACTACGATGCCGCGTTAGTTGAGATTGATTTGTCTGGTACGCCAGACCCCGACCCTTATCCGTTTTGGGCGCAATCTCAAGCGCAAGAAGGACAAAACTACTCGCAGTGGAACAACCGTTCCGCGAGTGAGTATCTGGAACAAGCACGCGTGACAAATGATTACACACTGCGCGCGAAGCTTTACCGCAATTTCCAGATACTATTTCACGAACAACTGCCATCCCTTCCGCTTTTCTATCCGGTCTACAACTACGCCATTCGGAACTCAATCCTGGATGTCACCATTGGACCCATCTACGAACCAAGCGACAGACTGAATGCCATTAACTCCTGGTTTATCCTGGCGGGAAATGCCCCAGAAGGAGACTAGCGAGTGCCTCCACGCGGAAAGCTTACGAGAAAACCAGGCTACACAAGCTTGCTTGGTGAAGAAAATGTTTCCAAACTTGACCCGCGTTTGCGTGCGATCGGCGCGATTGATGAGGCCAGCGCCAGCCTCAGCCTGGCAAAGGCGTTTGTAGTCGACGAGGCAGCTATTCTTATGCTCACTGCCTGCCAGGAAGATCTTTCGCTCATCATGGCTGGGCTGGCAGGTTGGAGCCAATCTGATTTTCAACCAAAGCTTGCTTTCGCGTTGAATGACCTGGAAACCACCCTGGCAGCACTTGAAAAAAAGATAGAAAAGCCCAAAGCTTTTCTCCATCCAGGAAAGTCCCCTGCCGAAGGCGCTCTGGATCTTGCGCGGGCGGTAGTGCGCAGGGCAGAACGCGAAATTGTTGGCCTGGATCAGTCTGAACTCGGGGCCGAAGTGCCGGAAGACGCGCTGAACTATCTGAACCGCCTTTCCTATCTGTGTTTTCTGCTGCTCGCCGCGGAAGCTGCCGGGCAAAAACTTTCATAAACTGAAAAGGCGGCGAGCGTGCTTGGGACCTTCATTAATGTCGGGGCAATTCTCTTAGGCGGACTGGTCGGGCTTGTGGCTGGGAATAAAATCCCGGTGAAATTCCGGCAGACGATGGTCTCAGGTCTGGGCTTGTTTACCCTGGCTTACGGCATCTACATCTTCACTGAAACTAACAACATGCTAATCCCTTTGGGCGCATTAATCCTAGGGACAATGGTGGGAGAATGGCTTAAGCTGGAAGAGCGGCTGGAAAGCCTGGGTTCCTTTTTGCAGGCTAAATTCAACCGCGCTGAGGAAGCTCACTCCATTGAAGCACAACGCTTTATTAGTGGTTTTGTAACCAGCTCTTTGCTCTTTTGCATCGGTCCCATGGCCATATTGGGCTCCATTCAAGATGGCTTGAGCGGTAATTTCCAGATGCTGGCGATTAAATCGCTGCTGGACGGCCTTGCTTCAGTAGCGTTCGCGTCATCACTAGGGGTGGGCGTGCTGTTCTCAGCGTTACCTGTGCTGGTATATCAAGGCGCTATCAGCCTTTCGGCCCGGGCTTTGGGGCAGGGTTTTGATGCCTCGGTGGTAGCGGAGATGACGGCGATAGGCGGCGTGATTCTGGCAGGTATAGCCATCAGCAATTTGCTGGAAATCAAAAAGATCCGCACCGGCAGCTTCCTCCCAGCGCTGGTTTTTGCTGTTCTGATTGTCTTGGGATTGAACGCCCTGGGAGTTAGTTACTAAACTGCTACTTCGCGCTCGTTGCGGCGCGCTGATGGATCAAAAAAGCCTGGACGTACACACGCCCAGGCTTTTTTTGTTGCCAAGCTGTGTTTATCTCGATAAGGCCTTATCTACAGTCTCGTCCAGGGTGTTCATATAGACAATCGTGCCGTTGACAGAGAACTGCGGAGTGGAGTTAATCCCCAGAGAGTTGGCATAACTCATAATCTCGTCCAGCTTGGCAAGGTTCTGGTCTGATTGCAGACAAGCGGAGAACTTATCTGTATCCAAATCCAGCTGTTTGGCATAGTCCAGCAGATTAGATTGCGCGAACGCTCCGGTATAGGTTGAATAGGTGAAGAGAAGGTTCTTGTACTGCCAAAACGCGTTCTGCTCAGCTGCGCAGTAAGTCGCTTCGGCCGCGTCTCTGGAATCATCGGCCAGGAAAGCGTAGTTGTTGAATGTGAAATACACTTGACCTGTTTCCACGTATTTCTTGATGAAATCTTTTTCGTAATTCAGGGCAAAGTTCTGACAATGGCTGCAGCGGAAATCCGAGAATTCTTCGACCTTGACCGGCGCGTTTGGGTCACCAACCGAGAAACCTTCCTGCAGGTAGAGTTGGTCCTTATCCAATGTCCATTTTGGCAGCATTACGAGCAAAAAAATCACGAGAGCAACCACGCTAATGACTGCTACAACTGTGATTGTCTTCTTGCTGGAAGCTTGCTTGCGCTGCTGGCGCAATTTTTCCCGTTGGGTTTGTGTTCCGGCCATCTTTATGCTCCTGAGAAAAGAATAGACTGCATTTTGCCACAGCCAGGATGAATTGTAAAGCGGCTTTATTGAAAATCCTGGACAGCCCTTTGAAAGACCGGAATCAACTTGCCATGTTGTGAAAACCCGAGCTGATAATATAGTCTTAAAGATTCCGCGTTATTAGTCTGGGTGTTTACGGTCATTTCCGTGCCGCCTCGCGCAGCTGTTTCTTGAATCGCATCCAGCGTCAGTCTAAAACCTAAACCCTTCTTTTGAGCGCTGGGGTGAACTGCCAGCCTGGCAAGATGGGAGGTATAGAAGTTGGCGGCAGTCATTTGATAGGCGACAATTCTATGGTCCATCAGCGCGACGGTGTTATACGAGCAAGCGGCAAAAGCGGCCTGCAACGCGCGGGCGTTCAATTGCCAGGGCGAGCTAAACGCGGCGTGGTCCACTGTTTCAAGCTCCGGAAGGTCCTCGGCGGTCATCAAGCGCATCTCAACACCACTAAGGGGTTCAATCCTGATATTGTTTGTGGTCGGTAGTATTAACGTGATAATCCTGGTGAACGGCAGAAAGGCGGAGTTGGTGAAAAGCTGCTCTTGCCAGGACTTGAAGCTGAGCGTGTAGAGCGCAGTTATGCCTGCCTTCTGCAGCTCAGAAAGGGCTTGGTCGAGCAAACTCCGAAAATATTGAGCATGGTTGCCATCTGACTCGCTGACGAAAAAACGGAGCCAGGCGGCATATTTGTTTTCAGGCTCGCAGGACATGAGCGCGATTATTTGACTTTCATCGCTCAGCGCGTAACAGAACTGCCCTTCCAGACGTTCCTGCGCGGAGAGCCAATCCAAATTGGAAAAAGACAGCGGCGCGGAGTTCAGGAATGACCTCAGCGTCTCCTGCGGGTATGCGCTTGCTGGAATAATTTGGGTGCTCATTTTTTCTTATGTCTTCAGCCGCTCTCAGCTGTCATTCCGGACCGAGAAGCGATGGTTTTTCTGTCGGTTAACGCTGAAAGACGACGCGGCCGTCTACCAAGCTCATATCCGGAAGCAAGCGCCATAGGCTCTGGGCTTCCATTTCAAATGGATTCTCCGGCAAGACGATCAGGTCCGCTCGATAATCGACAGCAATGCGTCCCAGACTGCTCCCCAGACCACAAGATATTGCCGGATTAATCGTATATCCCTCCAATGCCTGCGCGAGGGAGAGGCGCTGCTCTGGATACCACCCATTTTCATCGGGTTCGCCGCTTAAACGCCGGCGTGTGACCGCCGCGTGTAAGCCGTGGAAAGGGTTAGGAGATTCCACCGGCGCGTCAGAACCAAAAATGAGCAGGGCGCCCTGGCGCCGCAAGGAATTTAAGGCATAGGCATGCGCGGAACGACTGCCCCAGTGGTGATCGGCTGTGACCATGTCCGAGGTGGCATGCAGCGGCTGCATCGAGGCGATAATTCCATTTTTTTTCAGACGGGGTTGGTCCTCCGGCGCGATGATCTGAACGTGTTCAATGCGGTGGGGCAAGCGCGGACTGCCGTTCTCGTGCTCCCAGGCTCGCAAGCGCTCAAACCCATCCAGTACCGACCTTACAGCCAGGTCTCCAATCGCGTGGACTGCCAAAGGCCAGCCTAAGGCCGCGGCGCGCACACCTTCAGCGAAGACCGCATCCGCGTCCATCAACAGGATGCCCAGGGCATCAGAGTTTTCGTATGGGGCGAGCATCGCGGCGGTCTGGGGTCCCAATGCCCCATCCGCGAAATACTTAAAGGAACCCAAAAAGAGATGCTCCGTACCGCTGCCGCTGCGCAAGCCTTCCGAGAGGAACGCAGCGATGCGTTCTCCGGGAAGGTTTTTCCTCACCCTCAGAATTAGTTCGCCCGCAGCGTCCAGGTTTTGCAGCGCCGCGTAGCAGGCTTCCCGGTCAAAGTCGTGCACGCTGGTTACGCCGTAGGACAACAACAGTGATTGGGCATCCTTTAGCATCTTTTCCAGGCGTTTTCCTGCCAGGGAAGGCACAATCGCGTCAACCAGGCGCATGGCATTTTCCAATAGAATGCCGTTTGGTTTTCCAGTACTATCCTTTAGAATTCTTCCCCCTTCGGGGTCCGCGCTGCTTGCGTCGATGCCAGCCGCGCGCAAGGCAGTCTCATTTGCCCAGGAGGCGTGCAGCGATTTGGCGTAGAGAACCGCTGGATGCCCGGCGCTGACTCTTTCCAGTTCTTCAGCCGTGCCGTACCGCGCGGGGGTCCAGGCGTTTTGGTTCCAGCCATAACCAATTATCCAATCCTTGTGAGCGATTGAAGCGCTTTTGGCATTCACCCGAACCAGGCATTCTTCAAGGGTGTCGGTTTCGCAATCAACGGCCGAAAGTTGGTCTGCCAAAAAGGCAAGGTGGAGATGAGAATCGGTCAGACCAGGCAAAACCCACTGGCCTTGGAGGTCTATGACTCGGCTTGTACGGCGAATTGTAGAAGTTATCGCGTTTGCGAAGGCAAGCGCGCGGATGATTCCATCTTCAACAACCAGGGACTGCAGACTGCCAAACTGGGGCTCCCCCTGGTAAAAATGACCATTGGTGAGCAGTACCCGTTCAGTCATTCAATCCCAAGCTGTCCGTGATATTGGTCAGTTCTTCATCGGAATAGAAGAATATGGTGATACTCCCACCCTTCTTTCCGGATTGGAGGTTTACTTTGGTGTTAAAAAAACGGCGCAATTTGTTTTCCAGAGCTTGGATTTCCGCGCTTTTTGCCTGGTCCGTTTGTTTTCTGGGGGCTTTCCCCAGCAGCTTATTGACAAAAAGCTCAGTCTGGCGCACGTTCAGGCCGAGATTTAATACTGTTTCGAGGGCAGCTTCGATAGACCGCGCGGAATTGAGCGAAAGCAGGGCGCGGGCGTGACCTTCAGTCAATAAATCGTCCTGCAGAGCTTGCTGCACGCTGGCCGGGAGGTTAAGCAAGCGCAGCGTGTTGGTTACCGCCGCGCGGCTCTTTCCGACCTTTTGAGCGATTTCATCGTGCGTAAGCGAAAATTCATCCAGCAAGCTTTGATAAGCCCGCGCTCGTTCGAGTGGGTTCAAATCCTCACGCTGAACGTTTTCCACAATCGCGAACTCCAGCTGCTCCTGGTGTGTCGCGCTGCGCACAATCGCCGGGACTTGCTTAAGCCCAGCCAAGGCGGCGGCCCGCCAGCGGCGCTCTCCAGCAATAAGCGTGTAAAGGTCCTCCCCTTCATTTTGAACCAGGATGAGGGGCTGCAGAATACCGTGTTCTACGATTGAATTCGCCAGGTCTTGAAGGCTCTCCGGGGAGAAGACCTTGCGCGGCTGCCTTGGATTGGGGCTGATTTTTTCAATTGGAATCTGGACGATTTGGTTAGCGCTTGGGGTGCTCAGGCTCTCTTCCTGCCAGGTGGGGATTAACGCGTCAAGTCCTTTTCCAAGACCGGTTTTTCGTGCCATAATGCTACTCCTGTATCTCGTGAATCGCGGCGCCGTTCGAGTTGAGCAGCTCCATTGCCAGAGCCCGGTACGCTTTCGCTCCGCTCGACTCGGGGGCATAGATAGAGATTGGCATACCAAATGAGGGCGCTTCCGCCAGCCGAACGCTGCGCGGGATGAAGGTATTGAATACGCGATTCGGAAAAACCCGTTGGACTTCGCTCGTCACATCCGCTGATAGGTTGGTGCGGCCGTCGAACATAGTCAGAACCACGCCTTTAATGTCCAGTGTTGGAAATAAGCTCTGGCGAACCCGGGCAAGAGTCTGGGTGAGCTGGCCAAGCCCTTCCAGCGCGAGATACTCGCATTGAACAGGGATTATCACCCCATCAAAAGCGGCCAGCAGTCCGTTGAGCGTCAGCAAGCCCAGAGAAGGCGGACAATCAATCAGAATGTAATCATAGCGCGACCGCAGCGGGTCAATCAGTTTGCGCAGGCGCGTTTCCCGTTCTTCCAGGTCAATCAATTCAATTTCAGCGCCAGCCAGATTTGGTGAGGAAGGCAGCAGTGAGAGGTGGAAGCGCGAGTTGTGCAGGATATGGTCTGAGGCAGCCTGGGAGCCAATCAGCGCTTCATAAACGCCGTTTTGAATGCTGTTCTTATCAATTCCCAAACAAGATGTCGCGTTTGCCTGCGGATCGATATCAACTAACAAGACGCGTTGTTGGAATATGCCAAGATACGCACCCAGGTTGATGCTGGTGGTGGTTTTGCCTACTCCGCCTTTTTGGTTAACAATTGTGTAAACTTTTCCCATACTATCCTGTCAGATTACCTGGGTCAACGCGTCTGAAATTTCCGATTGGGTGGGGATGCTCTGAAAATGCCTGCGAGTGACTGAATAAGCCGCCAGTTTTACCGCGAAACGGGCAGCTTCCCAGGGATCCTGCGTGGCAAAAAGGCGCTGAAAGAAGCAGGCCGCGAAAATATCGCCGGCGCCTGTGTCTTCTACAAGCGCGACTTTCGGCGCTGGAAAGCGACGCACATCGCCGTTCCAATAAACCCGAGCACCCTGGTCGGATTGGGTTACCACCAGCAGCGCGCACAGGTTGGCCCATTGTTCTATCTTGCTTTCATCATTATTCAAATCTTCTATGCTGAGTACTACGGCGTGCGCAGCTTGCAGCAGCGTTGGGCTGTAGGTCCAATCTACTGGCAGCACCCGTCCATCTGGCGCGAAAGCTCTTAACCAACCTTGCGGAGTAAGGCAAAGCATGCTGTTTGGGAAAACGCTAAAAATGTCGGGGTCAATTTCTGCCGCAACAGGCCCCAAGTGCACCAGCGGGCAGTTCTTCCACGCTTCGGGTACAGACGCGGCATCCAAGCGGCGGGCGGAATGGTACATGTACTGCAGCCTTCCGGAATCCGTGCGAATGTTACGAAAAACCGTACTTTGGCTGGCAGGCAGCGCGCGCACTTGCAGGCCGGAATAAGCAGAGAGTTCCAAATCTGGCGAGCAGCTGGTGAGAATACCCACGCGCTGCCCCAACGCAGCCGCTGTGAGCCCTGAATAACTGACCGTGCCGCCGGGACTGTAAGTGCCATCATCCAACAAATCCTGTGTGATATGCCCGATTACCAGATAATTGATGGGGTCCGTCGTGGATAAATCCATAATCTATGTTTTGTCCGCTCTTTAATAATTAAAAAATTATAGCATGGTTCGTCCAAGGAAGACGCATCTGCCTTGACACATCTGCCTTGCAGCGCTGCTGTTAAAATTTCATTTGGCCAGCAATGGAAACATTGGGCGCTCTCTCTTGTATGATGTGATAAGATTCTTATTGCGCTTAATTCCGGAGTTTGCCCCTATGGAAAAAGACATTACCACTTATCACAAAGCACTCGATGATTTTAAGAAAGCGCGCTCAAAAGCCGCGCTTCAGCGCTTTTGGGCTGGTATTCAGGGCAAGTCTATGGACCTCCTTCCATACGATGAAATTTCGGCAAAGCTACAGGCGTTCAATAAAGTAGACCGGGGGCTTCAAACTGTAAGACTGAAAGACATTGTTGGCAGCGTAGGGAGAAATGAGGATTTTGACCGAAATTTTTCCCCTTTGAACGACGCGGATATTGTCCGTTGGGCGCAAGTAAAAACAGCGATGACCAGCCCAATTGGGACTGGCGTCCCGCCGGTGAGCCTGTACAAAGTCGGAGAAGCTTATTTCGTGTTGGATGGCAACCACCGCGTTTCAATCGCGAAGCAGATGGGGCTGGATGAGATTGAAGCATACGTGACCGAGATCTACACACGCGTGCCGGTTTCAGCTTCAATCACCCCCCAAGAGCTGCAGCAAAAGGCTACCTATGTGGAATTCCTGGCAAGCACCCGACTGGACCAGATCCTGCCAGGAATGGATTTCAGCCTGAATAATCCTGAGAATTACCCTCTCTTAGTGGAACATATTGATGTGCACCGTTATTACATGGGCATTGAACAAGAACGGGAGATTCCCTATGAAGAGGCCGCGCTGGATTGGTTCGATAACGTTTACCGTCCTGTTGTGGAAATGATTAATACATCGGGCCTTCGGGAGGAATTTTTGCATCTGACTGTAACAGATTTGTATCTGTGGGTTCTCGACCAGCAGTCGATATTGCAGGAAGCCCTGGGCATACCCATCCGGACCGCCCACGCTGCTGAATATATGGCTCTCCACGAAGGAAAGTCGATAAAACCGACGGCATCCACTACTGAGCAGCACTTTGAAGATACTGTTTTTACCGATCTGCCGCGGGCGGTTTTTATGCCGCCGCACTCTCCGGAGGACCCTGAAGGCTGCCTGTTTCGCGATATCCTGGTTGCAATTGGGGATCATGACAGCTACTGGAACGCGCTGGAACAGGCTGTTTTGATTAACCGCTGCCCAAGTGGAAATGTGCGCGGTTTGCACATTATTAATCCCAGCGATACTTTGGATGAATCAGCGCATTCTCTGATGGAAAAGCGCTTCGAGGAACGCCTTCACGCGGCGGGAATGAGCGGCAAGCTTCTCATCATAACTGGCGATATCACAAACAAGGTAAGCGAGCACAGCCTGCTTTCAGACTTGTTGGTGCTGCGTTTGGTTTTTCCTCCATCCGGTGGGATCCTGGACAGGTTGACATCGGGAATTTCCACCATCCTGCGCGGAGCCAAGCGTCCTATCCTTATCGTCAAAGACAACCCAATGCCATTAGATCGCTTATTGGTTGTTTACAATGGTTCGCCCAAAAGCAAGGAAGCCCTGTTTATGAGCGCGTACTTTGCCGGGCGTTATGGCGCGAAACTGTTTCTATTCACGCTTGACAACGGAACAGCCGACCTGGAAGCTGAAACAAGTTATGCCAAAACCTATCTGCGCAAGTTAGACCTGGATTTTGAATTTATTATGCGCAAAGGCGAAAATCTGGCGGAGGCAGCGCTGACAGAAGCAGCCGCGAACGGCGTCACAACGATTGTCATTGGCGGATACAGCGGAAATTCCCTGATTGACAAGCTCTTTGGCTCTAATATCGAAAATCTGCTGAGGAAGACCAACTTGCCAGTGTTAATTTGCCAATAATGGCAAGCGTTTGATGACTAGCTCGGTGATGTCATCGCTCAAGGGGACGTCCCGGCGGAAACGTTCAAGGTCACCATCCACAGCATCCAATATCGCTCCCGCGGAAAGCGCTGTGCTGCGCTGCAGAATCTTTTGGTATCGCGCAGTACTGTATGGCAAATCAAGCTTGTTGAAAGCTTCTGTAATCCCATCCGTGAACAGGACCAAGCCGCAGCCGGGTTCAATCTGAAGCACGCGTTCTACATAGCTAAGGTCTTCGATGATTCCAAGCGCCGTTCCGCCTCGTGGGAGTGGAATAGCTGTTTTGTTCCGAGGATTCAAGACGAAGGGCGGCAAGTGCCCGGCATTCGCGTAAGTCATACTGTGCTCAATGGGGTTTAAGACCCCATAGAAGCAGGTGACAAAAAACCCGCGCCTGGAATCTAACTGCAGAAGCTGGTTCACCCTTGCAAGCGTTCTGGCTGGCGATGAGGATTCCAGCGCAATTGAGCGGATCAGCGTGCGGGTGACGGTCATGTACAAAGCGGCTGCAATCCCTTTGTCAGAAACGTCCGCGATGACCATTCCATAGGAACCATCCCGAAGCGCGAAAATGTCGTAAAAATCACCGCCCACCTGCCTGGCGGTCTGCCAGCGAACATCCAATTCGTAGCCAGCAATTGCGGGCAGGTTTTCGGGCAGGAAGGTCTCCTGTATTTGCCGGGCTAAGTGGAACTCCTGCTCCACGCGCTGCTGGTCGGCTTTCACCTTTTCGAGCCGCTCATTCTGGATTGCAAAAGAGATTTGTTGAGCGACGCCATTTAGCAGTTCTTCACGCCTTGCCCGTTTAGGAATATCAGGGTCCCGACAGATGAGCACGCCGTATTCCTCGCCGCGCAGGGCAAGTTTATAGATCAGGTAGACTGAATTGGAGGGTTTGATTTGGGGCGCGTCGGAGTCTGTTTCGTTTTCCAGAGCGTTATCTGCCAACAGATTGTAAGTACGCAGCACCTCGTCGGATCGGACGATATTCGGCTTTCCATCCTCTGCATTGGTGATGAATGGGAACTCCTGTTTTGGGATGCGCGTTCCAAAATAACGTTCCACCTGCCATGGATGCAGTTGGTCTGAGGCGGCATGTTTCAATTCGTATGCCCCTTCCTCGGGCAGCCAGCGGAAAGCGGCAATTCCTTCTACGCCTATCAGCATGTTAAGCGTGTAAAAAATTTGGTCCAGGGCTTCTACCAGGTCAGGGGTCGTTACAATTGTTTGCGAGACCTGCAATAACACAGAGGAAATGTAGGTTTCTTCCTGGCGGGTATTTAGCAAGTTGATATTTTGAACGCTGACCGCCACCTGCTGCGCTATCCCTTGCAAAATCGCGAATTTTTGCTTGCCTAACACGTTTTCCGG
>Ga0208040_1000840_pt1 | contig 33987 bp, 48 predicted proteins | sample AD_UKC083_MetaG_FD_184431 | JGI IMG/M metagenome (GOLD analysis project Ga0208040, IMG submission 184431) | Active sludge microbial communities of municipal wastewater-treating anaerobic digesters from USA - AD_UKC083_MetaG (SPAdes) (version 2) | ecosystem: Engineered > Bioreactor > Anaerobic >...
CAGATATATTATCTATAAGCTCAAAATTATCATCATCATAAGCAGCATATACTTCAATATTTTGATCAATACTTATTTCTCCCTCAAAGTTTATAACCTTAGACTTTTTCAAATTAGCCATTCCCATATCATCATTATTGAGCTCTATCTCACATTCATAATCAAAGCCATTGTCATCATAACCACTCATTATTTCATAAATATTATTTGTAGCACTATCTCCCGCTAATAACACTCCATTATAAATTGCAAAGCATGATGCCTCCCTATCTAGAGTAGTATAATTCTTTAATGTTTTGTCATAAATAAATATAATGTCATTTGATGTAGATCCGGGCTTTCTTCCTGAAAATAATACATAATCTTCAAAAGCACCGCATACACCATCAGAAAAGTCATAATCAGTTAAATCTAGATATTTAGAAGATATATCCATTGGCACGACTTCTGAAGAATAATTAGATATTCTAAGCATCATAAATATTGGCTTTTCTCCCGCTGTGTTTATAAAATAAACTCCATCCGGCTGTTCTATCAAAGACTTATAACTAGGTATTCCTACACCCTCTCTGAATATTTTATTTGTAGCAGTTAAGTCATCTGTAGAATATTGAGTTCTATAAATTGATTTTTGTTTAAAGGAATATTCATATTCATTATATGTGCAAACTCTCATTATTGGATCTCCACCACCATCATGTCTCAAGAAATTTCCCTGAGCGGCTTGACGTGGGGTAGAATATGTAAAGTCTGCTATACCATTATTTGTTGGATCTTCGTATTGATACGAGCATGTAATAGCTGCTAAATTTAAAGGAGCTACATTAAATGTTATTGAACATGCTCCAGTTAAGTAATTTACAACTCCGCTACCACCCGCACTACCAGTTAAAGTTCCATCATAATTATCTTTGAACGTTTCTACTCCATCTGTAATAGATAATGCGAATAGTTGTCCGTTAACAATTGTGTGATTAAACGTTTTAGTTGTCCCGTCTCCAGTCCCGAAAGATTCGCTTGCAACTGTAGTCTGATTTCTTTTATCAATATAACTTCTATATTGCCCCGTTTTATCTTCTGGCTTTGCCCAAAGAAAACAGGCATTGTTTAATATAGATATAAAACCTTTATGATTTTTAGCAGAATTATATATGCTTTTAGCATTCATTGGATTAGCAGATATTATCTTATACATTCCATTTAAAGGATCATTATAATATGTAAAAGCTCCCACTATATTAAAATAATTTGAAAAACTACCCTCAACATCTTGAAGTGTTATATCAACTCCGGACTCATTCTTTACTCTTATAAAGTCCATTGTTAACTCATCATAGTATTCTAAATATCCTCTTCTAGTAGTAAACAATACCTCTGTTCCATTGGATTTTTTGCCAACAAATAAAGACCTTACTTTTCCAGAGCCTGAGACTTCAGACCCGACGAGGTATCTTCCTTTTATTGTCTCAATTTTATCTCCTTTGAATAACCAGTTTTTTGAATATACCGCAGATCCAACAGGAGCAGAATCTTTTTCTACTGAAGTTATTAACCCTTTGATAAAATTTTTATTTCTATAACCCATATTTAATCGTTATAAGTATTTTGATAAGCTTGTTTAAGATTTGAATCTTGATTCTCCATTGCACTTAATAATGCTAAATATTCTCCATACCATTGAGGAGCTTTGTCTCTTGATGGCTCTACTCCATCAGCATATAAAAATAATATTGCAGCCTTATATGCTAATATTGGATGGAATCTTGAGTCTGGCCAAGCAACAGTTCCACTAGAATCTATTTCCGTAGTGCTACCAACATAATTAAATAAAACCGACTGACCATTAAGCCCACTCCCCGATATTCTTAACTTGTTATTTTTTATTGTGAAATATCCGGATCTATCATAAAACTCTTCCCATCTCTCTGGACGGACCATTGTATATGGAGTTCTATTTACATATAAACAGTTAAATTGTAATGGCATTAAAAAGTTAGTTGGGAGGGTGTATTCAACACTATAATTTCCAGTTATCGTATATGTTTGATCGTCTTTTAAAAACTCCCACTCTCTTGATGTCTCTACTATTGCACAAGCTGAGTTTAGCAATATATAAAAACTTGTTTCGTTAAATGAATCATCATCAACTAAGTCTTTAAATAGATCGAATAATTCTTGTCCCGACATAAAATTTTTATTTAATATTTAATTATTTTAATTTCCATTTTATACAGTGTTTTATGTTTGTCTTTTTTCCAAATATTTTATGGAATCTGATATGACAATTGATACATAGTGTTATCCCATTGTCTATAGCAGTTCTTAAACTGGGGTTTTCGGAGAAATTTTCTATATGATGTGCATTTATTTTATCTCCTCTTACCCCACATTTTTGACACGTATAATTATCTCTAGCAAATACGGACTCTCTCCACAATCTCATTTCTATACTTTTTCTAAATAATTCTTTTTCTGGGGTTTTTAATATTCCCCAATCTCTATTTTTCATCGATATAGATTTATTTACCCTTTCCTTAATAGTCTGTCTTCTTCCTTTTAATGCTATACTTATATTTCTTCTATGTTCTTCTGTATGTTTTTTACCTATTGAATATTCGTGATAACACGCTTTAGAACAAAACTTCCCTTTGCCAACCTTTATCCTTGCCGGTCTTGTATAGAACCTATTTCCACACTTTTTACAAATAATTACTGTCATCTATATAGTGTTAATTTTCCATCTATCCATTTTTGCCAGTCTATACTTCCATCTGTTTTATATGGTATCTCAATTCCAAAATTCATACATAGACTTTTTAATGCCTCTGGAGATAAAGCCGGCAACCATATTCCAACTGCTGAACTATTTTCGTCTTTTATTATTTTTACATTTTTGTTTGACATAATGTTTGATTTATTATCCTTATCAGTGTATCCCCAAACTCCACTGACGGATTTTATAAAATAATTAAGTTTTAATTTTTGCCATCCATTGTTTCCTACTCCATTCCCCCAACTGTTTAAGTTTCCTATAAACTCTTTTCCGTCTTTATCTAGTTCTGCTATTCCTGCATATAGTGCATGACCCCAAGTATATTTTTCTGGTGGCTGAGGATATTCACTTCCCCAACTTCCGTTATTAGAGCCTAATACGCTAAAATATGCACCAAAATTCATTAAGATAGACCAAGCCATGTTATCCATCAACTCTTGTCCTGATCCAACTACCTGACTAAATTTTAGTCCTTTTAATGCAGTCCTTATTGCTTTTAATTCTTCTGTCTCTTCTGGCTTAACAAGATACTCATCTTCTGTCATTGGACGTATTGCTTGTTGTCCTCCCGCATCATATTTAACCATACTAGCTACAAGTTCTTCTGTTCCTACTCCTCTTGTAATTGCTAGGTTAAGAGCATCATATAAATATCCTCCCTTGTGTCTACCTAAAGAAATATAAGCATAAATATCTTTAGGAGATATCTCAGTCCAGATTCCAGTCTCAATATAATTTAATATTGTCAGATATTTTGCTAGTCCATGACCAGTGCATGAGCTCGATGCTCCTTGATTATTTGGCGGTATAATAAAATATGGAATGTTATTATCCTTAACAATTTTTTTTATTTCTCTATATCTCTCTATTCCCCATCCCTCACGTCCACGCCATCCGAAAAACTCTTCTTGATTTTTACAAGTAGCTCTAAAACCTAAAAGCAACTGAATATTAAATCCAGTTTCCCAGTCAAAAGGAACGCCTGAATATGAAATAGGTTTTGTCTCATCAATTGATCTTTCTTTATCTAGACAACCTGTTCCAAACAATTCATTGTTTATAATTACTTTTTCCATATATTTTTTTATTATTATAGTGGGAATTGCAAGATTTGAACTTGCACCTCCGTGATCGATTCCGGCGGACTGCCAAATTATCCTATCTCCCCAAAATTGGTAGTTATTCAAGCAACACTACCAAATGCTATTTTTCTTTGCTTATTTTAGTAAGCGTATTACATCTGATACATTGCTTATATTCACTCCTTGTTTCTAAATCAACCCCATATTCATGCAATATAGTTTCGTTGCACTTAACGCATAAAGACGGCTTTATCAGCACAAACTTAATCTTCATTTCTTGTCTCCTCTAGATATCTTTCTATGAAATTTATATTTCCTCCCCAGAAAGTATTTACTAGATAATGCAATATTTCTTCCGGTATTCTGTTCTGGAATAGTTGATGATACTTGTCGTGCTCCCAGTGAGTTATCATCACTATATTATTTCTTTCTGTAATTCCATTTCTTGATCTAGGAATTACATGATGTCTAGTGAGTTTACTATCTTTCACGATTCCTCCATAAGGCAAGATATACAAGTTTCTTCAATTACTATGTGCTTATATTCTGCAAAAGATACAAGCTCATAAGATACATTCATACGAATATGACACATATCACATTCCGTCGTTATGCTACGCTCAAAGTATATTTCATCACAGTGCTCGCAGAAATATGCTTTAGCCCGAATGGATGGAACAGAAACAAGCTCACATCCACACAAAGGACAAAAAGTCCATTCCATTTTAACCTCCCTTTATTTCAAAATGTTTTTTAATACTAAAAATGTTGTTATTCCGGCCACCATCAATGATGTGAATATCTGAGTTAATACATTTTTCCAAAACCATTTGCCAGTCTTTACCTCTATTACATTACAAACCTTAGCTTGAAATACTTTGTCATTCAATAATTCTTCTGTCTTCTTTATTGCATATCTTTTATCATCCTCAGTTCTAGCCTCTTCTAAAGTTCTTTGCTTTATTATTTCGGCCTCTAAAAGAAACCTATCAATAATCTCTTTAGGCAACCTTTCTAACTTATTTTTTATTTCTTCTATGTCTCTTTTCATAAGTTGTATTGTTGTTTTATTTTCTAATTCTTCTTTGGAATATTGTTTATTTCCTCCCATGTGATTATTCCTCCTATTTCTTAAATTTGTTTATTAGATCAATAACCCAATAATATGTTCTTCTCAATAGTCCAAATAATGTTATCCCTGCATTTATAATAGCAAATATCTCTAGTATTACGTTTACAAATAATTCTGTGGTGGTATTAACATCAACAACATCTTTATATCCAAGAAGAGCCAACATTGTTGTTATAGTTAATAAAGCACCTTTAATACTCAAGCTTAATTCTTGAGAGTTAGGAACGGATGTTTGTAATAGTTTTATGTTTGTTTTTATCATAAATATTATTGATTATTTATTAAATTAAAATCTTCATCATTTAAAATTGTATCTAAACAATTCTCACATAATTCTAATCTTTCTGGAACTTTACTTTCATACTGAACACCATCTACAATTTCTCTTTTAAATCTTTTAACTTCAATATCAATTGTAGTTTTATAATTACTATCCGTCTTTTCTTTTGTTATTATTTTTCTTAGTGGATTTAAACTCTCACATAAAGAGCATTTTTTTATTTCCATATATTTTTATTTAAATTGATAATCTATTAGTGAGCAAAAGAATTCTAAATCAGGTGATGTTAATGTTCCATAAACATCTCTAAAAAGAACATACCCAGATCTACTATCATCTCTATTCCAATCTAATACAGTTTCTTTTATTTTAACAGTATAGTTATATGTAATAAACATTGTCTCAGGACTTACGAAAATATTTACTGGACAATGTATCATTTGATATGTTCTTTCTTCATCGTCCCAACCCCATATAGTAATTTCAATAACTCCTGACTCTGAAACTTCTAATGCGCTTCTATAACTAAAATCTAATCCACATATAGTTCTTTTATCTTGGTCAAAATGTTTTCTTGCTAAATCTATACCCAATACTCCGCCACCATTATTTATATCTCTCGCAGTTGCTGCATAATGATCTCCACCAACATTATAACTATCACTTCTTTGATTTTTATATATTCTTTCTTTATGATGTCCTGTTTTTTCATTATCTCTTGGATAATCTACGCCACCAATTCTTACTAAACTTGAACCTTGAACAAATTCAGATTTTGTATAAGCGTCTGATATATTACCGGCAATAGTTGATATTGAACTTAATATCGGTATCATATCATTATTGCTACTTCCAAAATTTACAGGTGTAAATCCGTCTGGAAGTATAGTATATCTTAATGACTGATTTAAATTTGAAGATATAGCATACAATCCAACATCAGCAGTATCGTAAGAAAATGATATCGATTGCCCAATATCAAGTCGTATAAGTGATTTATTGCCTGATGCATAAACATCATCTTTACCTATATATATTGGAGCTGTATTACCTGCCATACTTTGCAATACAATAGTTCCTTTACCATTTGAAAATGGTATTGAAACTCTTGCAGTTCCAACAGTTAATCCGTCTGCCGTTGTAATATTTTTTGGAATGACAATAGAGTTTTTTATCTCAATAAGAGTTTCCTCTCTAGCTGGATTTATTTTGTCCCCTAATATATTTCTTATTTGGACTTCTGTAGTATTTAACATTATTTTATAATTATATTTGATCTAATGTATATCCCATTCTTTTTGCTTTTTCTTCAAGGGAACTAGTCTTAACGTTTACTATTCTTTCTCTTTCATCTATTGATGCTATCTGTTTTTTCTTATCAGATAATATAATTTCTATTTGTTCCTCTTCCTTTTTAAGGACTGATATCGTATTTCTTAACTCAGATATAGTTTTATTTGATTCGCTTGTAGCAATTACGTTCTCTTCTCTTGTTTTTTGCAAGACGTCTATCTCTTTTATCAAATTTTCCTTGTCATTTTTTAGATTAAAGATAGAGTTCTTTAGTTTTTCAACATCTAAGTTATAATTTTCTATAGCCTTAACAAGAAAGTCTTTCTCTTCTGTTAATTTATTTATAGAAATATTAAGAGGCCTTACCTTTTCTTCCAAGTCAGACAACTCTTTTGTCTTATCGGATATTAAACTTGACAAATTATTTATTTCGTTGTTATTATTGTCTATTATTTTTTGAGTTTCTATGACATCTATATCAAGTAAACGCTTTTTTTCTTCTATATCGGCCTTATAAAGCTCTATATCTTGATTATTTTTATTTATTATGTCAAGTTTTTTACTATTTAGAGACTTTAATTCTTTTTCAACTCTTTTCATTTCTTGTTCCAAAGAAAAGATGGACTCTTTTATAGAATCCTCTTTCTTCTTAGTCTCAATAATTTCATTTTTTGAGACTTTAATTCTTGACAATAACTCATTTAAAATGTTCGTCTGTTTCTCTATCTCTATTTTTATAGAGTTTACTCTATCTTCTTTAGGCAATTTGTCTTTTTTATCTGTATTTGTGTCTTGATAATAAGACCTTTTAAATCTAGACATAACTTTTATAAGTTAATATTATTTTGTTGATCTTGAAAACCCAGTAATATCAATTGATGTCTCTACTCCACCTGTTAATTCGTATATTTCTACACATACGAATGATAATCCATTCATATCAAGCTCAGCCACCTTTACATCCGAGTTTGTATTAACAAGTCCAGTAGCCCCAACTACTCCAGTTTGAGTATCTATTGGCGTTAAGTGAACATAACTCCATACATTTGAATCGCTTTTTGCTGCTTGAAAATTCACATCATCAATATCTTTAACAATTGCCCCCAATACTCTAGCCTTTGATGATCCAGTTCCAGTGGATGAAAAAGCTATAACTATATCTTCATAGTCTTTACATGGGAATACTTCTGAATATCCTCCAATTCCTGCAGTTGCAACTCCTACTCCAGTAGCACCATTTAGATAACTTGCTCCTGAAATATCTGTTCCAACTGTTCCTGTAGATGTAGACAATACTGATACTTGCGAGCTTGTTCCACTTATACCGGATGTAATTGTTATTTTGTTAGTTCCTGAATCAAATGAGACAACTTCGCTACCACTTGTAATAGCCCTTATTGCTGCTTGAATTGTTGCCGCAACATCTTCCATTGTTGCATCTCCCGTAAAGTTAATGGCATCAATGTTTCTAGCTGTTCCATCAATTGTTAATCTAAAGCTACCATCTGTTATTGCAGCCCATGTTGCGGGAGTTGTAGTTCCTAAAGCTCCAGTCAACAATGTTGCAAATGTTCCTATGTTTTTATTCAATATTCTTTTATGGTTTGTATCTCTCATAGTTTTTGTTTTTTAATTTATAAGTTTATTTGATTAAACACTATAAAGAGGACGACAAGTCGTCCCCTCAAAGTATTTAATCAAGATCAATGATTAAAAATTTAATTGTGTAAGCTGCGTTTAATGCTTGTGATGCGTGAACATTTCTTACTTTAAACACTGCTTGACCTGCAGAGCAAGTTATCTCTTCTAATACTGGAGCACCGTTTGTGCCTGCGGTTTCAACGTTTGCCAATATGATAGAATTAGCCCTTACGAATTGATTTGTCATTGTAATGGCCTGAGTAGTTGCTGCGGCTAGAGTAGTTGTAGAAGATTTTATTACTCCTGATACTGAATTTAATGTAATAGCCTGAGACTTATCTGTCCCAGTTGCTCTATCATTAAATCCTAGCTTACATCCTTTACCACTTATTTTTACACTCCTATTAAATATTTTCATGTCTTTGTCCTTTCTATTAGGAGAGTGGGAGCGTAATGCCCCCACTACTTACCTATTAAATTATGTTTAAGCTAATGTGCTTAAATCAATGTTGATGTCGATAAGAGCATCTTTTTGGTTGTTAAATGTTTTCTTTCCATATAACATCCAAGGCAATACATTAAGACCCAATTTAAGTTGTGGTTTTCTGAACTCAACTTGTGGGAATCTTTGCATTACTAAATCAATTGCTCCCAATTCTCCGGCTAAAGCATGCATTATTGTTGATGACCATGGATCAGCAGTATCTGAAGTTGCAAGAGCCATTTCTCCAGCTCCTTTAAATACAATAGAAAGATATGTTGTTCCATCTGTTGCCGTCATTCCACCATTAAATGCTGCTTTTGTAGCTGCACTTTGTGCTGACCAATTTGCACCTGCTGCTACTCCATTTAGATAATCTACTAGATTATCAATAGTATTAGCTGTGGCTGCACCAATTTTAACCTCATCTTCTGCACCTGATAAAGTCGTTTTAAATGTAATTGTTCTTCCATTGATACCAATTGTTTGTGCATCTGATGGATTATTTGCAGGAGTCCATACTGCTTGAGATGTTAGGTTTGTAGATAAGAAAATCTTAAATCCAAATCTTTTTCCAACGAATCCATTATTTCCAACTTCATCACCGAATTGAGTGTCTTTGTTAGATAGATATAGTTGTAATGTTTCAAGCATTGTAGGAGAAATAACTATAAATCTCTTTCCAAGTTTAACATTTTTATTTGTTAAAATTGTGTTAGCCTTTGAAAATATCTTATTGATATTATCTGTTCTAACCGAGATAGGAGTTGTTGCTCCAACTTCTCCAATTGTAGCTGCATACATGTCTGTAGTAGCGTTTGCATACTCAGCTAAAATGTCTGCATCTACGATCTGGTTTAGAGCTTGCATTGCATCATCTCTAAAGTCCATTTCTGTATCAAAAGAGTTCTGAATTTCATCTACTGAATCTACATAAAAAGGAGCTACTTTAGCTGTATTAACAACTAATGTCTCATCTGTAGCAGAAACATCTTGTAATGAAACATCTGTTCCTTTTGTGTAGGTTTGACCTGATATAGGCGATCTATATGGTCTGTGTGCTGTGTCCCCATCTTTCAATGAATCTCTCAATTCATTGTTTGTGATGGCCATTGCAACTAGCTCTTTATAACGAACTATTTGCATTTTTTTAGCCCATATCGCTTTATTTAGGGCTGTTAATGAATTAGCCATTTTGTTTTTGTGTTAATTGTTAATCTTTTAGATTAACCCTTTCTTTTTCTTTTTCTTGTCTTCAAAATACTTATCAGCCTCTTCAATTCCCATGTTAAGAATCTGCTCGTCTGTTAGATCTTCTCCATATCTTCCTTTGTCTTTCTCAGACTTGTTATGTGAATATCCGTCTGCCCCAGACTTCGCTCTATTCTTTTCTTCACTTTTAACTACATTGAAAATGTATGATAGTGGTTTTTTGACATAGTCTTCCGAAAAAGCAAGAGTTTTAATTCTTTCTTTGTGTTTTTTCGCAAATGATATATCTTCTTTTTCTGTAAAAGTCTCAACTAAATTCTTTTGAAAATCTTTCTCAAAAAATTCAGCTTGCTTTTGCATTGTTATAGAATTGTCAATTTGCTGTATCTTCTTGCCATATTTAGCGTCCATTATATCTAAAGCAACTTTAACACCGCTTTTTAATATTTTATCTGCAAAGGCCTTAGCATTCTTTGGATCAACACCAAATTCGCCTGCTAAGTCTTTTAATTCCTCTTCGTCCATTTCTGGAATAGAGTCCATGAGCTTTTGCTCTTCTTTCTCAGATAATTTATCAGTGAGTCTCTTGACTTCGTCTCGAGCCTCTTTTAGTTTTTGCTCAGTCTTAAGATGCTTTTTTAAACGAACATATTTTGGCTTTCGCTCGTCTTCTTCAAAGTCATCATCCGGATCATCTTCAGACTCGTCCTCATCTTCTGAGTCTTCGTCTTCTTCTTCCTCTTCAGATTTCTTCTTAGAATCGTCGCCCTCCTTATCGTCCTCCAAGTCTTTATCCTCAGCGTCTTCTTCGCCTTTGTATTCTCCTTGTTGGCCGATTTCATCTCCTAAATCATCATCAATGATTTGGTTTTTGTTTGTGTCTTCCATACATAATATGGTTAATTATTATAAAAAGCTCTAATATAGAGCTAATTTTATTTAGTTTTACCTATTTGCTTTGCCTTTCCTATTTCTTCTTTTCTCATTTTCTCATAATCTCTTTGCTTTTTATCTAGCAGTCCACCTTGAAATGATGCCTCTCTTCTGGATGGAGTCATCTCTTCTCCGTATTTATCTGAATATCTTTTTAGAGCCTTAGAAATTCCTAGTTGCTCTTGCATTCTAGATGTTTGTCTATTTTGTTTTGCAGTATCTATTTTCATTTTTCCTGTATCAACTGCATCTTTTATGTATCTTATTAGTTTTCCCATAATTTTGTTATATAAAAAGGCCTCCTTAAAAATAAGGAGACCTTTATTATTCTCAATGGACGGCTCACATTGAAAACAAAGCTCTATATCTTCAAGGAAGCCGTCTTATATATTGTTAACAAACTAGTAATAAAACCTTTCACAATATAATTATATCACAGATAAATAATTAAAGCAAATATTCTATTACGAATACTATTTAATTTCCCATCTGTCTAGTCCTGTTGCTTGTCTTGATTTCTCTACAAGCTCTTCTGCCTCTTCTCTTGTATCAAATTCTTGAACAAGATCGCCACCAATTGTCTGGCCTATTTCGTCCATAGATAGTTTTGTGTAAACACCAAACTTACCATTTGACTTTTCTTCTTTTTTATCTTCTTTTGGCTCTTCTTTTTGAGCATCTTCCGGAACTTCCGGAGTTTCTTTTTCTACAGATTCTTCTGTAGATTTTAATTCTTTTTCTTCTTTAAGTCCTGTTTCTTTTGATGTATCAACAGGCTTAGTTGCTGTTCTTCTTGGCATAATTTTTTTATTATGTTAATTAGTTAATACTATCTTCGTTTTCTATCGCTTTTTCTTCTTCTGATTCTGGATTATAATCTTCTCCCAATAATGTAATAAGAGTTGTTTCTATTGTTTGAATCTTAGTCTCAGACACCATTATATTATCAACTATACTTACTAAGGCGTTAGCTTTAGCAATATACTTGATCTTATCTTCTTCTGATACATCATCACTCAATATGAGTAAAAATAATTGGACTAGTTGTTCTCTAAAGTTCTTTATTATAAACTTACCTGCTGATGAATCTGATATCTCCTTATTATTTACCAGTTCTTGAATGTATCTTTGTAAACTCTCAATTGTTGACTTGGTTGTTGAGTCCTGCGTTTTCTGGTATTTGCTCAACACTTTCTCCATTAGGTAATGTATTTTCATTTTGATTTATATTAGGTTGATTAGTTATCTGTAGCATTTTAGCTTGGAATGCGAAGTTCTTTATGGATATAGGTATTTCAAGCTTTATATGCTCATATAAGGCATCTAATTGCTCATCTGATAGATATTCCCTATTCTCATCAATAAACTTCAAGTGGTGGTTTAAATGGATGTTATTAGCACTTTTATTTGGAGTAGCACCCTTTCCGGATATAATATTTTGATTATCTTGACTTGCGGATATTATTGAGTCTGCATGGCCATTTCCTGATACATCCATAATCTTTTCTATCTGTTCTTTGCTTGCACCTGCTGTCTCTAGAATAATCTTATATGTTTCTTTCTTGTTCACAAAATCAAAGTTAATTCCCTCTGCTATAACTTTAGATATAGACTGATTTAACATTTCCTTTGCTTTTGCCTCTACACTTCCTGACTTAATTATAACACCTAATTTACTAAATTCGTTTACATCTTTTCTCTTCAATTCTACAGAAGATATTGCATCCTCTCCAAATATTGTAATAGCTGTCTTGTTTGTATAGTTAGATACTAAATTGTTAAGCCATAGCTTACCCAACTTCTCATAATATCTCTTATAAGATTTATTTAATAATCCCATTCTATCAGCTACGCTAGCGACATCTCCCTCGTATATTCCTACCTTTTTATCTTTATCACTCATTCCTTGAGCCTCTGGAGTTATTCCTGATTCCTTTGCGTTTATATTTCCTAAAACATTAAATAAAGATTCTGTATTGCTAAATAGATTATATCTAAATTGGAATATAGCATTATCCGCTCTCTTGCCTTTCAAGTCCATAGGAACAAGTCCACGAGGACGTGGAGTGATAAGTGCCGGATTCTTAATGACTGATGTATCATATCCTATCATTCCATAATTCTGATAGTTTCTATTATCTATTTCCTGATTTATCAATACGCTCTGAGACTTAATGATATCTCTTAGTCTATCTGCAGGAGATGGAGAATAAAACTCAAAAGGATCTGGATATATTGCCCATGTAGCAAAAGGCCAATAAGGTTTTCCAGTATATGGATTTATTATCGGGAACATGTCTACAAGCTTTTCAACTCTTACAGGAATCTTATCTTTATGACTAAATAATACATAATATCTGTTTCCCTTATACGTTGTGCATAGTAAAGTAAACTCTGTTGTTTTCTCTGACTTTAAATATTGAGATGAATCAACTCCTAGACTCTCTCTACGATTTAATTTCTCTTGATTCTCTCCGGAGTTCTCTACTATTGTGTCTCTAGATATCCCCTCAAATATCTTTTTTACATTTTCTTCAATGTATATTTTTTTATTATCAAAAGAATATTCACTTCTAACTATATTATCAATTCCGATATAATCTGCTTTCTCTTCATCAACCCCACCTGCTGATGGATCTATCAATGAGTCATATATATCAACAAGCTCATAATGATGTAAATATACTCCACCTACTTTAGTCGCATAAATATATGACATTGATCTGCCATATATAGAGTTCATCTTTTTAGTTAAGATATCTTTAAATGCCCAGTCTCCCCTATCTGGGCTAGAATCAAACTCCCATGCTTTCTCAGCTTTCTTAGCATTGTTTATGTCTGCTGTTTCTTGTGGAGAAAAAGACAACATAGGAATATCATCTGTTTTAGATAAAAGAGTATCTATAAATCCGGGCATTATCGGCAATAGATAATTACTCATGTTTGGCAATACGGGCTGTTTTCTCAAATAATATAAGTCTTCGTTTTCTTGCCAGTCTTTAACTCTGGTTTGTTTTACCTTGATAGCGTGGTCTCTTTCATTACAACATTGATCAATAAGTTCTAGTAATTCTCCCTCATCAAGGTTTATTTTTTTTAATAATTCTGTTTGTTTCATAACGGCTTTTTGTTTTAATTATTACATCATACCGGGATATAATGGCTCTTCCCGATATGTTTCTGTGCCGTCTTCATTTCCTAAATCTATTTTTAAATCACTTCTTTCTTCCCCAATTCTTTTTGGAAGAGAGTGTAATATTTGCTGTTCTTGTCTAAAGTGGTCTCCCTCTTTCTCGTTTGTCATCTGATCTTCAACTAAAGCTGTATATCTTAACATGTCCGCTCCATGAGAAGTCCAGTCATGCACCGCTTTATCACTATATTTTAATAATATTTCGTCCCATTCTCTCCTGTATTGACTTATAGCATTGATAAATTCTTCTAACTTTGAATCTATTATCAGTCTTGAGAATAACAGTCTTGTTCTTTCTATACCATCATCAAAGCCAACTTTTGGAACGTTTATAAATTCTATACCCAATTCTTTTGCTGTCTCTTGTCTAGTCTTTCCAGTCGATAATTCTCTTTGTTTAATATCATGAGGAGCAAAGTGTTTTCCGTAGATATATGGTTTTTCTTTCAATAACTTTATGTAATATGGGAGTCCTTGTCCTGAGTCCTCAATATAATCTATCATTCTCAATACTCCTTTTGTTCTCTGGAAGAATCCTATTGACATTGCATCATCTACGCCTAAGTCCCATACTGTATGGACTAACAATGCCGGATCATAAGGAGTTAATGTTATTCTCTGTTCTGCTCTCATCTGCTTAATCATTGCAGTATAGAAAGCTCCTTTTATTTCGTATTCATCCCAACTACCTAGCCTCCAATATTCCCTTAGTCCATCTGGTAGTCCATCAAGAAATTTAATATATGTCGGATCTTTCTCCATAAGATATGGATTATCATCTACCCTAGATGGAATAAATACTCTTTTTCTTCCTGTAGTCTCATCATCTGTTATAACTGGTTTATTTGGTATTCCTGATAAATTCCATCTCTTTTTAATCCAATTGTGGCCTTTTCCTCCGGGATTAGCTGTTGCAAATACCTGAGGGATTAACCCATCAGCCGTGCTACGACAAGATGATATAAGTTTTAAATATAACTGTTCTGATGGTATATGTTCTAATTCTTCAATAAGTATTTTAGGATATTCATGACCCTGATATTTCTCATAAGCATTCTCATCCTTTAAATGACCTAAGATTATATTTCCTCCCTTAGGGAATTTAATAGAGTTTTGAATGAAGTCTGCTCCAGTTCCTCTAAACATTATCTTTGCTCTAGATACCCAGTCGTGTAAATCGTTTGAGTTCTTTCTGATAACTAAAGCTCTATATCTTGGATGGTTTATATCATACAAAAGCCATGCTTGACCTGCATCAGTCTTTCCTCCTCCTCTAGCTCCGCCAAACAATATTTCAAATTCTGTTCTCAATAAGGCCTCAGTTTGCTTTGGAGTTGGTTTCCAGATTATCTCTTGTTGCTGTTCCATCTTCTTTTTGTGCCGCCTGATTATTTAATAATTCTTTTGCCGGTAAATATACTACTCCACCCTTTACATTTAGATCCTGTTCCGTCTTCTCATTCATTCCATGATTAGCAGATAAAACTAATTTAGCAATAGTAGGATTATAATCTCCAGAGAGTCCATTGTTTAATAATCTTTTTTGCTGTTCGATACTTATCCTTTCTAAAGCGTCCGAAAACTCTTTGTATTTTGCTCTCCATTCATACACAGTGCTTTTACTTACTCTTATATAAACTGCAAAACCCTCCACAGTTGGAAGATCTACTTTTAGCTTATTTTTATATAGTTCTGTTCCTTTGGCAGACAAGCCGACTATTTGAACCTCCTCTTGATCTTTACATAATTCTAGATACTCATCTACTAATAATATTATATTTTTACTATACAAAGTTGGCCTACCATTTTCAGATTTTTTAACCTTTGGTTTCCTTATAGACCTTTTATTAGATTTTTTAACCTTTGGTTTATTTCTCATATTATTTTCTTACTTTTATCCTATTGTCTTTCTCCTTGTAAATTAAAATCTTATTTTCTATAACTCTATCAAAATAAAATTTTATGTTCTTCATCCCTATTGGTGTAATATATTCTATAAAACTGACGATTCCTCTATCCATGCATATATCTTTGCTGTTAGTAAATCCCTTTTTATCTACGAGTAAAACGTGATAACAATAGCTATCTGCTAACATAGAATATTTTTTAGATTCTTTAAGAATCTCATTTTCTACTATCTTCATGGCTATTAAATCAGATTTGTGTGCTTTCGGAAGTATTATCCCCAACTTGAAAGGCTTTACTTTACCCTTATATTTATCTTTAAATTTCTTTTCTATCATCTTAATTATAATTTAAACTATTTTCCACCAATAATCATAAGTTTTTTTATAAAATCCTCCACTTATAACCTCTCCTTTAAATCTTCTGAATGCTTTTCTAGACTGAATCTTATAATATCTTGAGTGTTTTCCCATAGACCAGAGCCATTTATTCTTTGATCTATAGTCTTTTCTTGTTAAATAATTTCCTATACGCAAGCCATCTTCTGGCCATTTTAACTTAGCCTTTTTATAACACATAGCATAATTTTAATTATAAATTATGCTTTGTTTTTCCTTTCATTCTTTTTAATCATCTTTTGAATAGTCTTGTCTAATTCATTTATGGCCACTCTTGCATTGTCAGATTCTTTCTTTCCGTCCTCATCAGCCGTTTTAATATAAAAAGACAAAATCTTCTTTTTTGATTTTGTCCCATAGAATATTATAAATAAATCCGTGCATATACTTACAAAGTTTCCATCCCCTGTTATTATCATTGGGAAGAAATATGATAGCTTTTCCATTTTAAAGTCTTTCTGGATATGATCTCTTATATCCATTATATTTTTCCATATAGAGACTTTTGTTTTGTTTAGTTTATTTGGCATCTTCTTGTTCTCCCTCACTGGCCTTTATGATTTCTTCGGCCTTTTCCTCAGATATTTCTTCCTCTGAAGATATTTCTGATTCTTTTTGTGCCTTGACTAAATTATCTCTTTCTTCTTTCCAGTCCTGAACTCTTAAAACTATCTGAGCTTTTGTTGCATCTCCATTTATGTTTTGAAATGTTCCTATCATCTTGATACCAGTATTCATTGTAAGTCTTTGATATCCATCTAAAAATGATGATATTCTTATCTCTAAGTCTTTTTCTTTCTCTTTTTTACTATTTTTGAACAATTTTGAAAAGTTTATGCCCATATTTTTATTTTTTTAATGGTTTTTTTGTATTTTGTAATATAATTATATCACATTTATAAAAAAATAGCAAAAATATTTAATCTTTTTTGCTATTAGAATCTTTTTTATCTTCGTCCAATTCTCCATCTTCTCCTACAATTACAGCTATCTCATTCACAAAAGACAATAATTCATTATGGTTGTCTACTAGACGATTAAATAATTGTATTATTATTTTAGTAAGAGTTCCTGTTCCTATCTTTTCGTCTATCTTATTAACCGGCTTTAATTGTTTTATCATATACTTATTTAGCTCCTCCATAATATGCTAAATCTTTATCCCGCACAAGGCTAGACAAGGCTAGAATATTTGATCGGGCATAAAATAGAGGAGCTTTTATATAATAACCCAAAATAGACGAGTTAGCAAGATTATAGCTTGCTACTGTCCTTAACGGGTATTACTTTGTTAATTATCAAATAACGTATTCCTTTTTTCGTCTTGATATTCTTCTCTCTTTTTCCATGAACACTCATCAATGCTCTTGATAAATATAAGTCTAGGCTGTCTCTTATATTTCCACGCTACATGACTTGTATTCAATATCTGTCTTCCTAGAGTCATTGCCATATCTAAACATGGTATTTCTGAATATATGAACTTTATACCATCTGGAGTAGGATACCATCCGTCTTTAGTATGTCTGACTAAGAAAAAATACTGTAATTTTTGAAAGTTGTTATATTGATTCTTTGTTAAATCTAAATTCTTTTGTAAATTACATGCCGTCTTATTTATCTCATAAAAATCTACTAAGGCTCTTAGGGCTGAAACTAACGGCTTATTTAGTTTGTGAGCGTATGCAGTTGTTATATTTCCGCAATGCTCACATTTTTCCTGATAGTTTGCCATATATTTAGTTTGTTATTTAATCCCCATTTTAGCTTTTAATATGTTAAGCTTTCCGTTGCTTTTCTCTTGAGACTTCTCTGCACTTTTTATATCTTTTAATATCTCGTTTGTCTTTTTATACCCCTCAAAAACTCTCTCTTCTTTGATATAAGATATTTCTAGATATTTTTCTAGACTAGATAACCTCTTTCTAATTTCTGTTATCTTTTCATCTAGAGATTCGATATCTTTAGACATAAATCTTAATTTCATATCTGTAAGATCTGTATAACTCTCTATCTTAATACTCATGATAATTAAGATGATGCTAACTACTAATACTCCCATTCTTAGGCGACACATATTGAGGATCTCTTTCTTTCCTTTCCTCTTCTATAGCCATTTGTTCTATAATCTTTTCCCTCCTCTGCTCTTTTGTTCTACATGTTTTACATAACATAAAGTCTTTAGTGGATATAACATTTCCTAGATCATCTGTAATTATGTATGATAACTGGACTAGTCTAGGCCAATTATTAGTATCTATAGCCGGAGCATAATAATTCATTGGTAGTCCTGTAGTTTCTGTATCAAAAAATAAATATTTCATAATTTTATCTTAGTTTTGTTTTTATAAATTCTGTAAATGTTTGAGTGGCTATTCCTTTATTCTCCTCTTCTTTTTTAAGTGTTTTTACCTCTTCCTCTTTTGCCTTTACATTTGGAGAATATTGCCATCTAGACATTTTAGCTAAAGTAATAATTCCTAAATCGCTTTTAATACTTTCTAGATTATTTTCTTTAAACTGTTTAATGATCTTCTCCTTTAAAATGTCTTTCTTTTGTGATAATAAATCTATTTTCTGACACAAAGTAATGTATTCATCATATAATGTGTCATCTAAATTAGTTTGTTTTTTTGTCATGGTGGTTTATTTTATTAAATAAATAACATCCTATTTTTTCTATTGCCATATTTTCTATCTGTCTTATACGCTCACGAGTGACTCCAAATTCTTGCCCAACATCTTCTAATAAATGGTTAGTTCCATCTGTAAGTCCAAATCTCATTTCTAATATTTTTTGCTCTCTTGGAGATAGTTCTCTAACTGTATCGATTAAGAGCTTACTAAACTCATCTTTTTTTTCTCTTAATATAATTGCTGTTAATGAGTTTACGAATATATCTACATATTCTTGTTTCATAAATTTATTTTATTATTGTTGTTTAGATTCTATTTTATACTCAGAATTATTTATATCTTTTCCAGTGAAATAAACTTCTATTCCTGAGTCATTTGTCCTTGATTCATATTCTCCGTGCAATGTCTTTATTATCTTGTTTCTTGCCTGCTCATAAGAATCAAATACGCCTTTCATATTCCACGTATAATCACTCTTTTTTAACCTTTTTACTATAAATAATTCTTTCATACAATTGTATTAAAATGGGATATCTGAAATATTTATTTCCTCTTCTTCGTCCTGAACATTATCTTGTCTTTCTTGCTTATTGCCTGATGGACTGCCCATAAATTGAACGCTACTAACAAGGATTTCTGTTATATACTTTTTATTTCCATTTTTATCATCCCAACTCCTAGACTGTATTTCTCCCTCTACAAATAGCTTATCTCCCTTATGACAATACTTTGAGAATAAATCTGCAAGTCCTTTCCACGCTACTAGATTATGAAATTCTGTCTTTTCTTGTTTATTTCCTTGCTGATCAGTCCATTTTTTATTTGTTGCCAGTGATGTAGTTGCTACATTTACTCCACTACTTGTTGTTCTTATCTCTGGGTCTTTTGTTAATCGTCCGATCAAAGTTGCTCGGTTCATATTATTTGTTTTTAATTATAAAATTATACATATTATTTAATCCATCTTCATTAAATTCCTCTTTATCATACTCATTAAATAAATCACTTAATAACTTTCCGAATTCTATAGTTGAATAATCTAATTCTTCTATTTCTTCTATGGATGTGCCATTTTTTATCATTGACGCCTTAAATCCGGCAATAAAATAAGATATATTATTCTTTTGTGTCTTTATGTTTCTATCAAATGTTTTAGATATTATGCTCATATATTTTTTATTTAATTATATTTCCCTTACCTTGTTTTGCTAATTCGTCTTTTATTATTTGCCCGCCTTTAGATAATTCTTTTCCGTTTGCCATATCTACATCATCTATAACCTCTCCCTCTATTGTTTCTGGCTCTTTTTTTGGCTCTACTTTTTCGCTTATCTCTTCTATAATCTTGTTTAATTTATCTATCCATTGATTACCTTGATCAAATGTAAAGTCTTTTAGAGGTTTCTTCATCAAGGTTTCAATAGCTGATATTTCCTTGCTAGCTAAAAATGCTAAGTTGTGTATCTCATCTATTTGCTTTTCTGTTATCTTAGCTATACCGGGCTTACTTGGTGGAGTTGGCTTACTAGGAGCTTTAGGAGCCTTGTCTTTATTATCATCTACATTTCCGTCAGTATCATCATCCCCAGTCATTATTCCAAAAGCATTACAGAAAGCGTATCGTTTAGCGAATGTTAGTCTTGCTCCATACTTTTGAACATCAGACATATATTCTTCTTTGCCAATAGGAACAGAGAATGCTGATGATTCTGAGTGCCCTAAAATATGTTTAGCAACACAAACTACATTTAACATATTTTCTAAATTCTCAGTTCTTATAGAATATGACAATCCATTCTCACTTAGAATACTTTTTATTTGAGAGATTATAGAATCAAGAGGAGCATATCTATACCTCTCCTTTCCGTTTTTATCATTTACAACTTTTTCTTTTTTAATTGTAGGGCATTCTCCTTGAAATTTTGACATGGCCTCATCAAATGCTTTCTTTGCCTGTTCTGCCATAACCTCTCTTCTCATCAATAAAAACTTCTCCATAGTTTCTACGGGAAGTTTCTCTTTTATTGCCTGACTTATTAGATTCTCTATTATGGAAGTATTGGTTATGACAACTTCCTTTTTTTCTTTTACCGCTATAGCGGTTGTTTTTTTGCCGTCTTTCATAAGTTTAGTCTTTTAACTTTTTAATATTTTTAATGTTGTTGTTAATTATATCTACTATTGGAGAGATATAATCAACGCCTAATATATGTTTTATCTTTAATAATGTTCCTACATGAATGTGCATTCTTTGATAATCAGACATGTTCTTTATCTGTCTTAATGTTTTGTATGTGCATCCCATTCTTTTACACATTTCTCCATAAGTCATTTTCTTTTCTATCTTGAGTTGTTCTAGTGTTTTTCTCATAAAGTTATCCACAGGTTAATTTTTATATCTTAATTATATCATTTTATTTTTGATATTGCAATATCAATTACATTCTATCTTTTTAGATAACAAATCTTTTATATTTTTGTCTATTTCTTTTTCCATTATTAGTAATTCTGATACTGAATATATGTGCTTTTTTCTAGAATCTTTTTCTAATTTATCTACCCATTCGATACCATAGTCTTTTATAAGATGACTTTTATATACAGATAAATTTCCACTCAAATGATCGTTGCAGTGAATACACTGGAATTTATAATTTCTTTCGTCGAAATCTAACTTGTTATGAATGAAATGCCCGGCATTTGCATTCTTATAATGCTTTATTTTTCCACATGTATAACATCTTCCGTTTCCATACTTATCAGAAAGTTTTAATCTTATATACTTCCTGAATTTTTCCTCCACTCTTTTTTCTACTTTTTGTCTAGAGTTTTTTACTCTATATTTCATTCTCTTTAACTTTTCTTTTTGCTTTTTCTTTTTATCTCTTACCTTTTTAAGAGACCATTTTACGAGATCATCTATCCTCTTACATTCTCTGCATAATGATATTCCCGGAAGTCTTTTATTCTCCCCGCACTCTTTGCATGGACGATCTTTCGTTTTTATATACATATATTAAATTTAATAAACACCTTTTAATCCCGCTTTAAGAGATTCTATTCTTACCTTTACTCCAGACAATAATCTCTCATATCCTTTCATTTTGTATTTTATAGACTTTATTACCATATATTCCGTGCTAAGCTCAAACTCTCTTTCAAACTCTGCCATTGATTTAAGCTCCTGAGACTTTAATTCTTTCTTCTTATTTTGAACGCTCCTTATAGAATATATCATCTCGTCAGATAACATTGCATAATCTTCGCAACATAAATAATATAATTCCTCTAGCTCTGATAAATTATTAAAACTTTCCTTTATGCTTTTAATTCTTTTTGTTATATCCATCTTGTTTTAATTTTAAATTGTTTATTTCGCTTATAATATATTCTATAAAATATTTATCGTATTTGAATTTTTCAAAGTCTTTAGTTATCTTATCTATTCCGGATGATATTCTTTTCAAAACGTCTCTATCTTCCCATATTATTTTAAGGCCATGAAATATGTCTATATGCTTTCTCATAAGATCAATAAGTTTTTTATATTCTATATCATTAAAGTCTTTCATAATATTGCTTTATATAATTTATTTTTTGTATTAAACACTTTTTACACACAAAACTTTTGCTACCACAACTTGAGCAACTTATCCACTTATTATTTTCTATATCTATTGGGGCTTGACTATAAGGAGAATTTATTATATCTTTTTCTATTTTTTCTCTTTGTTGTTTTAAGAGATTAGACACCAAGACTCTTAATGAGTTGGCTATTATTTCTTTCTTTAATGATATTGGATTTTCTATATGAAATTCTGAACTATCGTCAGAACATTTATTTATCAATTCTGTGAATGACTTAATTATTGCACAATTATTATCTTCAAAACATTCAAACAATTCATTATATTTTTCTTTTCTCCAGTTAGTTTTTTTCATAGTGTTTACAATAATTTATTACTTATAAATGCTTGTTCTAAGATATATTTACCAACCTCTGGATTTACCATATTTCTAAGCAGTTTTCTCTTGTCTTTATATTTATAATCTTTCAAGTCATATCCATAAACTATTGATGAACCCGTTATGTTGCTATGTTTTCTGTCATCCGGCATATCACTAATTGGTATAGAAAAGTTTGTCCAAAATAAATGTCTATTTATTGTTTGAGCAGGTATTAGCAGATCATAATAAGGTTTTACGTTTTCAACTACCCACTTACAATTTAATGGAGCAAAATGTTTTAATAATATAATTTCTTGATATAAACTCATCTCTGGATATAGTGCTTTATATTGTCCTGCATGAACACCGCATCTTCTAATATCGCTATGAGTTGGGCATGGTGGACTACTCCATATAAAGTCAAATTCTTTGTAATGGTTTAGCAGGTATTCGTGAGCATCTGTAATTATTACTTTATCATTTGGAAATAAATCTTGATATATCCTTGCTATTTCTGGAACATTCTCAATAGCTGTGATGTCATGCCCCCCCCATAACTTCCTATTACCGCCTATACCAGAGTATAAATTTAATATCTTCATATTATTACCTTTCTAAGTTAATAATTTCTTATTCTTCTATTTTTCATTTCTTCAACTACCACATGATAATCAACTTTATATTTATCTAAAAAATGAGATATTAGACAGTCTAAAAAAGAATAAAAAGCATGTGAATATATTGAATTATCGGGAATATTTATCATTGGTTTTTTTAATTCAACTAAATCGCATATAAAATTTATTTTTTCTTCCATTTTGTTTGTCCCTTTCTTGTTTTAATTATAAATTATTATTCACTCGTCTTATTACCAAATATTTTTTCTAACATTTCTACAAAGTCTGATAACGTCATATTATCATGGAACATATTTAATAACTTATTTACGATCTTATCTTTTTGACTTTCTAACCTAAGATCTATGATTTCCTTATCTGCTTTCTTTTGCTCCGTAATACCCACAATTCTACCATCATTAAATGCCTTTTTTGTTTGAGCTTTAAATATGTCTATAAGTTCGTTGTATAGACGACTATTATTTTCTATAGACTCCTTTATTTTGTGAATTAACACTTCGTTTCCCATATATATATTATTATTTGTAAAATTATTTCCCCAACTGTCTGGAATGCCCATAGGAACTGCATGATGATAGCTAATATAACACGCCTCCTTTAAACGCTCTTTAGGAACTTCGTTTGCATCCATAATCATTTTTTCAATTTTATTCATATATTATTACGTTATATTCCTGCCTACCGAATTGTATTGCCTCAATAACTTTATCTCCGGGCATAGCTATATCAAAATACTCACATCCGTAGCGACTATTCATCCTATCTAAAACTACGAATCTTCCCAGTCCCTCAATTTCAACCTCTGTATTTTTAGGAAGACAATTATTTGCAATTACTTTAATTCCATTTTCAAGTAGTTGACAAATATTATCTCCGTATGCTCCAGTGCAATAATCTAGATCTGTCTGCCAAGATACTAGATTATAGGCACTTACAATACCCTTAGATTCGCTCAAAATAGGGGATAGTTTGATAGTTTCTATCTCTACATGAGAGTTTATATCATTTTTGATGTTTTTAATCCAAATAAGCCCTATAATGAGCCATACAAGAAGAATAAATATACCTAGCCTACTTGTGTATAAATTGTTCTGATAGCCTATGTGTCTTTTTGGTAAATGTCTTATTGGTATTTTTGGCTCTGCATACCAAGCACTACCTCCCAAATACTCCACCTCGTTATTAAACTTATTTTTGTTTTTCATTTTTTTATTTTAATTATAATTTTTCTAACCTATTTAAAACGCTATCAACAAACTCTTCGTCATAATCTTCTTCATAAGCTATCTTTTTTAAATCAGTTATAAGTCCTGTAATTAAATAATGATCTGCATCTTTTATCTTATCTACAATTATCTGATCTTTATAATTACAGTGCCCATCTTGATATGCACCATTGTGAGTAGACTGATCATCATACCAGTCCTGTATAGAATCTTCTACATAGCATGCACTTTTTATTAAGTGTAAACAATACGATATTTGTTTGTCTGTTATCATAGTTTTAGTTATCCACAGTTAGTTAATATAATTTAATTATAGCAAATTATTTATTGTTATTCAAGTATCAATATTATTACTTAAATATTGTCTATACAATTCATGTGCATTGCTCAGATTAAACTCTTTTTCATTCAATATAAATGTATGTATTTCTTCATGACAATTCCTACAAACTGGAACGACGTCTTTTTCTGTCTCTCTAAATAAATTATCATAATTATTATGATGCAATTCAGTAGCATCTTCAAAACAACAATAACAAGTTCTGGTATGATTCTTAAAATAATTTTCTCTAAACTTCTTCCAATGTTTAGACTTTAAATAAGATTTATAGTCTCCGTTATAATTTTCTCTTAATTTTTCGTTAGATAGATATTTTCTAAACCTCTTGATTCTTCTTTTGGATTCTGAAATATCTATGCCCAAATTTTTTAAACACTCAAATTGTATTTCCATCATCTTGATCTTTAATATTTGTCTTATTATTTTTTATCAACAACAAAAAGAATCTGTTCCAAGATTTATCTCCTTTTAAGTCTGTTAATTGTTTTACGGTTGTATCGTCTAACCTAAAACAATAGGGTTTATATGTTTTATTCTTCATAATTATGTATTACCAATTGTATTACATTATACGCCCCTATCAACTCTCTCCATTTCTTTCGGAATATTAAAGTATAAATATATGTTTGAATCTGATTAAAGTGCTTTAATAATGGCAATATAATGATTTATACGTATTAAAAAGGAATTATCTATTTTCTCTTCGGCAAGAGAATATGTCTAATTCTTTTGTTTTTGTCAATGATCTTTTAATTCTTTTTGTTAACATTCCGCTTAGAAACGGAGCCGAGCGACATCTTCCCTCTCTTTTTTACTTCCGAGATTACCAGATGTATGGTGGGCGTAGAAGTTTAAGGAAAACAAAAAACCCTTAGAATATAAATTCTAAAGGTGTTCTTGCGATAAATAAAGCTACCAACTTTATGTTTAAAGAATTGAAATACATTATCTCTGAAGATAATGATGCTATTCTTTGGGCATTTTTCAATGCTTTATGCATAATATTGACAGTTAATTTATTTATCTAACTTAATTATATCAGATGTATCATATTTGTCAATACATCAATAATATTATTGTATTAACAATTATAAATTAAAAAAATATTTCTTGCAAATATAAGTTATCCACAGTTTACCCCACCACCTCACTCACTATATATTTATATGCAAATAAGTGTATACATTTAATTGCCAGCATAGATGCAAACAGAGATCATAAATCCCTGTTAGGCTATAAGAAAGTTTTATAAATGTTGGCCTATAATTTTGTTTTTGTTTTTAATCTACCCTTTTGATTTTGTTTTTGTTTTATAGACTTATTTTATTTTGGCCAACATAATTTATTTAAAACCTAGATATAGTTATGAATATAATACACACATTATAATGAATAATACTAATAATATTGGTATATAATTATCAGACTTCCTTAAATATTCAAATGTATTTTTGAATGGATTTCTTTTAGTATCTACATGATATAAAAGAGCTCCTATAAGATACATTATGAGTATTACTCCGATACATGCTAAATATTCCATTTTATTTTGTGTCCTTTTTTATTGCCTCTTCAATAGCCGTCTCCCCAATAATCTTAGTTGAAAGTAGCATTATTATATAATTTTTAAATTCTTCTTCTGGAAGATTATTTTTCATATCTAATATAATTTCTCCTTTTTGTTTATTAGTTGTTGCATAAATAAGAGAATTTATATATGGATCATTTTTAGTTTTTAATACTGACTTAACAAAGTCTTTTTCTAGGTCTAATATTTTTTCATCTTTAACATTTTCCTGATCTCCATATACATCAATAGCAAGTTCTTTAAATATCTCTTCTATGTCTGCATCTTTATCATCAACAAATTTATTAGTATATTTTATTAAGGCATTCTTTTTCTTCAATGATATTCTAGCCTCTTCTTTTTCCTGTTCTGATGTTTTTTCTGATAAAGATTCTGATAATCCTCTATTAGATATTTTGAAGAATCTTCCTAATATTGGAGTCATGCTTATTGATTTCTCAAACCTATTAAGGTCTTTTATTTTGTCTCTAACATCAATTCTAGATAATCCTAGTTGATTAAAAGTCCACTTTAACATTGGCTCTGTTTTATACCATCCTCCGGCTTTCATCTCTGTATCAGATACAATATCATACCCTCTAAATGTATCTCTAGGAGGTCTTCCATTTAAAAAGTTATTCCACTGGACTATCATTCCTATTGATGGAGAAAATGACGGAATCTGTCCTCCGGCAAAGCTAAATACATCAGATAGTGTTTCTGTAAACCTCTGTTTTTCTTTTGTCATCATTCCGGATGCTATTTTCCAAAATATACCAGATAATAATCTTCCTGTTTCATCTGATGGTATTCTCATGTATACAGTTTTTCCATTATATTTTCCTAGTGGTAATGTTGTGTAGTTAGTTTTATCATACTCAGATATGTTGTCTATAAGTTCTTTAATTTCCTTTCCAAATAATCCTGCGGCCATTAAAGCCATTATAAGTTTTGGAACAATATCTTTCTTAACTGTCTTCCACCAATACCCACTTCTAGTTCTAGGATCAACAAAAGCTGTTTCTATATCGGCTCTATATCCCTCTTTAAATATATTAGAGAATAAAAATACGTTGTTATACATATCAAATAAATTTCCTTTTCTTGTAAAGTCTGGAGTTCCAACTCTACTTCTAACTATGTGAGAAATTTCTTTTATATTCATTCCCTGTTCTTTTAAATGAGTATATGTAGCAACTTTAGGCAATGTTTCTATTACATCTCCAACAACTTTTATCTGATGCAATAAATATGCTAGAGGTTTTATGAATTTATTAACTAATTTCTTTTTGTCAATAAGTCCATATCTATTTAACATTTGCTCTACTTGATTAAGTTCGTCTCCGTCTGATCCGGATATTATATCGTTATATGTTAATCCAATTGCCTTATTATTTTCCATTTCAGATATAAGTTCACTATATTTTCCAAGTGCTCTTTTTTTAGCCTCTGGAAGTGCACTAACATATTTCTTAAGTGTTTTAGCAAGAGTTAAATCTGGATTAGCTTTCCATGTTCTAGAGAAATCTCTTAGTAAGTTAAATGACTGAAACCCAACATTAAATGTTATATAAACAGGTTTGAAATAATATCTATTTAGCACTCCGATAGTTTTTCTAAATACCTCATTAAATTCTGTAGTCTGATTAGATAAGGATTTTTCAATATATGGATCTACATAATATGCGTAAGGTTTACCCGCCACTTTATATTTTAATACACTCTTAAATGGAATATCTTTTACATATCCAGTTTTATAGTTTACCTTTGCTTTTTGAACATCATCTGGGAAGTTTTCCACTAGCCAATTAGCAACGAATCTTCTAGTTTCGTTAAGTCTAGCGGCCTTTCTCATTACAATAGCTTTTATAAGAGTTGATGTTAATGGATTAGCAATTGTGTCTAGAGTTCCTACTTGATGAAGAATACTTGAAGATACATATCCATCTAAAATATGTTTAAGAGTAGCGTATGTTCCATAAACGCTTTCTTCATTCATTATCTTATTATATGTGTCTTCTTTTATTAAATCTCTAGCGGGCTCTAAAACTTCTTCTTTATATATTTTTTGAAATTCATCTACTGCCTTTTCTAAAACAGAATATTTTTCTAGCCCTATCTGTTTTCTCATATAATCTAGTTGTGCTTGTGCTGTCTCTGGATTCTGTCCTAGAGGATTAGCAAGCCCCGATCTGTCTCCTAAAACTCTTTTTAAGAATAGCATTTTTCCCATGTCTTCATCTGTTAATCCTTTAGATAAATATGTCTCTCTTATAGGATTAAATTCTTCTAGAATTGCCTTAACTTCATTTCCTAAGAAGTTATTTTCTTCAAGCATATAAGATACTTTATCTTCTGGATTCATCACTATACCCGCTTTTTCTTTTCTATTTATAAGTTCTTTTTCTTTCTTCAATAATTCAATGTTTTTATCATAAAAAGCATATTGAATATGATACCAGAGAGACTTTCTTTGATTCTTAGCTATCTCAGCCTTTGCTCTATGTAGTGCCTCTCCATCTTTAAACATCTGATCAATGTCTTGTCCTCTAGCCTCTAAAATATTATCTGTTTGCCCTGTTAAAAAGTCCATTAAATCAAAATATTTCTTCTTAACTTCTGGCTTTCTATCTAGATATTTAAAAAATTTATCATAGAATAAAGGAGTTCTTTCTGGTAATATTTCCGGATTATTAAACAATACAGATATAAAGTCTGCATATAATTCTGGAGACGATTTTCTATATGCCATGTGTGATGGGGATGCTCCTGTCTCTGGAAGTGGCCTATACCAAAAACTTAAATCCTCTAATTCTTTTCTAAAGTCTTTTTCAAAAATAAGTCTGCTATTTATTTCGTCATATTCCGACAATGCTTGATTATATTTTTCAGCTTGTTTGTCTGTTAATTCTCCTCTATCCTGTAATTTTTCATATCTTCTTATCCTAGATAATACTTTCTTTCTATTAGCAATATCTTCTTCAGCACCTAGTATTCCTTTTCTTATATCTCTTATGACAAGAAGTTTGCTTATTAACTTTCCTTTCATTACTTCATCAGGAAGATAATCTATTAAATGCCCTATTTCATGTGCTAGAGTTTTTGCAACTTGATTAGGATTTCTAAATATAGATGGATTAAGTCCTATTCTAGGATCTCCTTTTTCTCCATAAAACATACCAAACGATCTAGCATATTTTCTTAAAAATACCTTACTATTGCCTGCGGTTGCCAATAATTCGTTAGCAAGTTTTAACATCTCTGGCATTTGTATATTAGTTATTTTATTTGGTATATCTCCAGTCTTTGAGTTAATTGCTATATCAGAAAATTGATCATAGGATGCGTGTCTAGATCCTCCTGATGGAGACTTTGTAGATGCCTTATCTGTATTTAGTTTTAAATCTTCACTCATAAATAATGGCCTGAAATCTTCTTCAGCAAAATACATGGATGCTTTATCTGCGTCTATTGTGTTTAGAGCATCTAATAAATAATTTGCATTATAAAATAATCCCTCTTCTTGTTTTATTTGCATGATTAAAGATCCATCATTTACAACTTCTGGCTTAGTATTTACATTAGTTTTTTTAGCTTTTACATTTATAGATTTTTCTATCTCTCCCTTTGATACAGATAGTTTAATATTATTATCTGATAATTCTACTTGAACCTGTTTTGTTGGAGTGTCTTTATAATATGGAGCTAGGTCTTTTAATGCCTTTATCATCTCGCTTTTATCAAAAGAATATCCAGTTGTATATTTTGGTATTATTTGTTTGAAATCTGGATATGTTCCTATTATTCTCTTTACTATTATGTCTCCCTTATCCCCAGACAATTTTATTAAATCATCATTAAAACTTAGATCTATTTTATCTCCTATTGTTCCTAATAATTGAGAAACCTTTTTTGGATTATGTATTATTATATTTGATTCTATATTTGATTTTATAGGTATTTTTTTCATAAATAATCTGTAGCTATCAGTTCCTACTAAAGTCAACACTCCATCTGATGTTTGCATGCTTACCCCTGTTATTTCTGGTCTAGCATAATCTTTAGAGTCTATGAATGATGATGCTTTTTTAAATATATCAGATATCTCTTCAGAGTTTATGCTATATACTTTTGGCTCTTTTATCTCTGGTAATTCTGGGAAGTCTTCTACTGGATATTCTCCCGGTAAAATATCATTTCCTATGGTCTTATAAATACCATCTTTCATATCAGTTTTTAATGATAACCCCACCTCTAAATCTGTTGTTATAAGTTTTCCATTCTTTACTAAAAATTCATTCAATATTGGTAATGTCTTATTTTTAGGAGACATCTTTTTTACTATTTCTGGTATAGATAAATCCTTTTTAGGTTTTTTAGGAGTAGTTTTCTTAGCTGATTTTTTAGAAGATATAGTATTAGACACTCTAGGCTTTGTGATTTTTTCTGCAACCTCTTTTGATTCTTTTATTGTTTTTGAAGACTCTTTTATGGTCTTCTTAACAATTTCTTTTTGTGTTTTTTTATCTGATGTCTTTATATTATTTAGCACATTATCTATAGCTTTTTCTATGTTTTCGTCTCTTCCAGATTTAGCAACAACACCACCCGCCATTGGTTTATTTATTTCTTTTTTTATAGATTTATATTCTTCTATAATATCATTTTTAATCTCTTCAATAGTTGGCTTGTTATTATAAAATCTTGTAATTATGTCTCCATTTTCTCCTAGACTTTCTGTCAATCCAATATCAATAGACCACATATCATTTTCTTTATTCTTATCTGGAGACTCTATTTTTCTTATTTGTGCATCCAATTCTTGAATGTCTTGCCATTCTTTTATTTCAGAGTTTTTATCCCAAATATCTTTTGATATACCATCTATAACTTTAAATGTTTCTTCTTTTCCAGTTAATGAAATTACTTTTGGATTTATTACTACTAATTCTTCTTCTCCGCCTCCAATATATACTGCATCTACGCCATCTTTCAATAACTTTGGTATAATGTCGTTTAATTCTTCTGCATATTCTATTCCGTCTATTTTGACGATATTAGCATCACTATTTATTTTAGCCTCTAAAAGTCCTCCGGTATTAGAAGTTCCAGTAAATCTTGATGCTATCTTTGGATTCATACTAAAACTTATACTATCTTGTAGTCGTCCATATCCTCCACTTCTAAACGCATCTTCTGGTAGTTCTGATCCAAACTTGAATCCCTCTTTTTTAATAATTGGTAAAACATCTGCAGATGTTCCATGATATATATTATACGAATCTAATTTTACTGGAGTAGTTTTTATCGGTTTTTCTGATATAGGCTCATCTATTATATTTCTATTTGCTATCTTTTCTATATACGCCTTGTCTTCTTTAGAGCCATATTTATATATTCCGTTTTTCATATCTTCTACAGAGTCATTCCCGAATATTCTTTTTAAGTATTCTACGTCATCTTTGTCTTGTAGATTTAAAGTTCTATCATATTTTTTAGTGGCACTCTCTGACTTAATCTTTCTATAAACAGATGCAAGTGCAAGAGTAAAGTCCGCCTCTGGATTTTCTTTCATCATTTCAACTCCTAGATTATTTATAGCTGTCTCTATTTCTGGATTCTCTCTCATAATCTGAATAGCCTTATTTGTATATTCCGATAATGACTCAGACTCTTTTGCTACGTTTATGAGTGGCTCTATATCGCTTGTTTTTGGGCTTACAGAGGTTTTTTTAGGATCAGACGACACTTTATTCATCTTTGCAATTTGTGTAGCTCCTGCGATAGCAGAAGAGGCCACAGATGGACTTACAGATGGAGTAGGAGTTATGCCGTTAGTAGATCTAACTATATTCCAGTCTATATTTTTTGGAACAATATCTGTCCCCGGAGTTATTGGAGACTCTATTTTTGGAACTTCTCCTGATGGCAATGCCTCTCCGCTTTTAGCTATTCTTAATTTTTTGCCAATATCTTGAATAGGCATACCAAGTTTTGTTTTGAAAGATGGCTCTGCCTCTATTGCTTGTATTTGTCCTTTTCCGGGAATTTTTGGAATCTTAGATGTTTGCACTCCCGTCTCTTTTGTAATTGTAGTTTTTACTCCATTTTCAAAATCTACTACGCCAAATTTTTTTACTTTAAACTCTGGATTCTTAGATGCCTTAGAGCTTAAATTAGCAGTTGCCAAAGATGCAATTGCATACATGTCTAAACCTGTATTTAAAAGTGAGGCATACCAAGCTTTGGCTATCTCAGATTTATCTGTTCTATTTACATCCCCATCAAAATTTCCAGTAGTCAAATAGTTTCTAGCCTGATCCTTACTTATAGGAATAGCCTTTTTACCTGTAAATTGTTCTGCTGAATGATATTGGTTTATAAATTCATCTGCGACATAATCTAAGAATTTTTCTTCTTTACCAGATACTACGGCCGGAACGTTTCCAATTACTTTTACTGTAGTCTTTAATGCTTTAGGGAATAATGTTGTCCCACCCTCTCCAATACTAGCACCAAAATTATAAGCATCTTTTGAGGAATTTTTTGCATATTCAAGAGCTTGTTTTTTGTCTCCAGTTCTTGCATATTCTAATGTTCCCCCTAAAACAAAATTAGATGCGGCCGCCATAGCACCGATTATATAAGATCCTGCTTTTCCTGCATATTCTGTAGCCTTGTCATATCCTTTTTCTGCACCAGATAAAACTTTTGGTATATTGTTTTTTACTTCTTTGCCCGCTAAATTTATAGCCCTAGACCATATATCTTTTGAAGACGGTTTATTGTCTCTAATAGATTTTTGTTTATCAAGTAATTCTAGTGCTTGCCATTGATTCAATTCTCCATTTTGATAAGCATCAATAACTTTTTTTTCAAATACTAAAAGACCCCCCTGTCTTTCCTCGTCTGGGAGTTCGCTTGTTTTTGTAAAAGGCTTTTTAAGTCCTAATATTCCTGTGTCTGCTTTTGTAGTTTTTAAGTTTGATGGCTCATTTGTTCCACCAATAGATATAGGAGCTAAATGATCTAGCTCCGTTTTTAATACTCCAAATATATTTTTTCTTTTTATGTTATCTCTTTGTGCAAAGGATTCGTATTCGTCTTGACTAAATTCTTTTCTTTCTGATTTCATTCCCTCTTTTCCATAGTAGCTCTCTGCCTTTGCAGTTCCTCCAGTTTTTGGCATTTTTATTGTTTTCATTGGAGTTATCTGACCATAAGAAGACTTAGCACCATTCATTGCCTGCTCTGGAGTTAATCCTAACTTAATAAGAGAATTATAATTATCTTGTGCAGATTTATCAA
>Ga0208040_1000845_pt1 | contig 33834 bp, 32 predicted proteins | sample AD_UKC083_MetaG_FD_184431 | JGI IMG/M metagenome (GOLD analysis project Ga0208040, IMG submission 184431) | Active sludge microbial communities of municipal wastewater-treating anaerobic digesters from USA - AD_UKC083_MetaG (SPAdes) (version 2) | ecosystem: Engineered > Bioreactor > Anaerobic >...
ACAGGAGATTTGTCTTTTAAAGCGTGTTCATATTTTATGGTGATGTAGTGGAAAACTAATGTTCTCAAAAACTGCAGGGCTCCTGCCCCGTCAGTCAATGCATGATATACTTCAAAGCTTATTCTCTTCCTGTAATACATAACCCTGAAAAGCAGAGTTTTATTGTTTTTATCGTACAAGGTGGAGCATGGAGGAATGTTTTCTTCTGTGACAAGAGCCTTAAAGTGGCTTTTTTCAAAATAATACCAGAAAAGACCGCTCTTTATCACTGACTGATACAGGGGAAATGCTTCCAAAGTAATATCAAGTGCCTCCTGAAGCACCTGGGGGTCTACAGTATCAAACAGTTCACATGCGAATCTGAATACTTTGGTATCGCTTTTTTTGCTGTTGGCAGGAAATATTTTAGCCGCATTATCTAATTTGCTCCATTCAGATATCTTTTTGTTTTTCAATTAATCCACCTCATAAATAAACCGATTAATTATATCATAACATAATTTAACCTGAGGAAACCTTGGAGGAAGTGCAAAAAAACCGTGAAGGGCGTCTTTAATCCTGTATATTTCAACATAATTACCTGCCTCCCTCAGTTTTCTGCCGTATTCTTCACCTTCGTCGCGCAAGGGGTCATATTCTGCAGTTATAATCAAGGTCCTTGGCTGCATGGACAGGTCATTTGAAAGCAAAGGTGCAAAATAAGGGCTGTATACATCTTCTTCCCTGGACTTGTACAAGTCCATGTAGTCTCTTATTCTCTTTGAAGTAAGCAGATAATCCGTCCCGTTTTCCATAACAGACTTAAAAGGGGACTTGTCCGTGTGGTCATTGTAGGTTGAAGGATAAATCAATATTTGTTTGTTAACGGCAAATTCTTTTCTTTCCTTTGCCAGCAAGGATAAGGCTGCCGCCAGGTTTCCTCCTGCACTGTCCCCTATCAGTATTACTTCCTTATCATTGATTACATCATTTGTAATAAATGCCTTGGCTGCATTATAACAATCCTCCAAACCGGCGGGAAAGGGATTTTCCGGTGCCAGCCTGTAGTCCACGGAAACAACCTTGCAGTCCGTAAGTCTTGCTATATTTATGCAAACCTTGTTATAGGAGTCAATATTGCCTGTTACCCATCCGCCCCCATGGAAAAACAAGAGGACAGGAAAGTCCGAATTTACATGATTCGAAAATATCCTGACAGGAATGTTGTAGTTTTTTGAACCGATTTTATAGTCCCGTGTTTTGAACAAGGGTTTTAAAATTTGCCTTCTGGTCATGTTTACAAAATTTCTGTGCATCTGCAAGTTTTTTTTAATATCAAGTTCATTGTAGGACAAAGCTTTTAAGGCAGCCCTTACAACCTTGTTTATTGCCATATTTCCCTCTTATTTGTTTGTTTACACTATTATATATATAAATATTATATGTGTCTATCAAAATAATTATGGAAGAATGCCCTTTTCTTGTTTAACAGCTTTATTATTCGATCAAATAATCAGAATTAGCATGTATTATTTTAAGGTATAAGGTCATGCCCCGGTTATGACATATTTATTGGAATGACAAAGATAAGATGTATATTTTTTGTAAAATTTGTCTTTTCTAATTGACATTAGGATAATATCATTTACAATAATATGTAAGCTACATAAATTTGAAGGAGGATAACTATGCAGAAATATGTTTGTGATGCATGCGGTTATGTTTATGATCCGGCAGAAGGAGATCCGGATAACGGCATAGCTCCCGGCACTTCATTTGAAGATCTTCCGGATGACTGGGTTTGCCCGTTGTGCGGAGTTGGCAAGGACGAATTTTCACCTGAATAGGCAAAAAAAATGGCGTACCCGCCATTTTTTCTTTGTCTCCTTTAAAAAACCTCATCAGTTTTAATAGCTGCTACATAAGGCGGAAGGAAATTATACGATTGTCCCTCCGCCTATTACTATATCACCGTCATAAAAAACGACTGCCTGACCAGGTGTGATTGCACGCTGCCTGTTGATAAACTCAACCACAATGGTGTCTTCCTCCTCAGGATGAATTATTGCCTCGGTTTCCTTCTGGCTGTATCTTGTTTTAACCTTTGCCTTCATGGGGGATGTAAGATTTTCAACAGCTATCATATTCAGGTCAGAAGCTTTCAGCGTTTTTGAATACAAATCTTCTTCGCCCCCTATTGTAACAGTATTAGACTCTTTATTCTTGCTTGTTACATAAGCAGGCTTTCCTAAAGCAATGCCCAAGCCTTTCCTCTGTCCAACCGTATAATGGATGATTCCCTTATGCTCGCCTATTATATTGCCTTCAGTGTCTATAAAATTACCACTTTTCGATTCAACTCCCATCTTATTTTCCAAAAACCCTGCATAGTCGCCGTCCTTCACAAAGCAGATGTCCTGGCTGTCAGGCTTTCTTGCATTTACTAAATCTCTTTTTTCCGCTATTTCTCTTACCCGGGTTTTCATCATTTCCCCCAAGGGAAGCAGTGTTCTTGACAAATCATGCTGGCTGAGGACGTAAAGCACATAGCTTTGGTCCTTTGACAAATCCGCTGCTCTTTTTAACAGGTACCTGCCGCTTGCATTGTCAAATTCTATTCTGGCATAATGGCCTGTGGCAATAAAATCTTTTTCCATCAGGATTGCCCTTTGAATCAATTTGCTGAATTTTATATATCTGTTGCAGTCAATGCATGGATTGGGTGTGCTGCCTTCCACATAGGCTCTTTTGAATTTTTGCATGACCTGGTCCTGGAATGCTTCCTTAAAATTAAATACAAAATGTTCAATCCCCAGTTTGTGGCATACACTTCTTGCATCTTCCACATCCTCCAAAGAACAGCATGTTAGTGTTCTGCTGCAGGATGAAAGCACATCTTCATCGGAGAACAATTTTAAAGTTGCTCCGCATATATCGTAACCCTGATCCCTGAGAAGGACAGCAGCAACTGATGAATCGACTCCCCCGCTCATGGCAACCATAACTTTCTTCTTCATATATCTCCTTTTTCATTTACCGGTATATAATAGGGGGACATTCCTTCAAGGGCTATTTAAAGTGACTTTCTCATTTCGAAGGTTTTCCCCCCTTCCTTGTATCTATTAGTTAATTTATTATATAATTACAGTATGCCCATGTCAATAATTTAGAAGGCATATGTTAGTTACCGTTCACATCCAAGGCTGTCATACGGCGAAGCTTTGCAATTCATGCCAAGTCACTTAATACTGATTATGAACAGTAATAAAATTTTGCAAACTTAGCTGAAAAATTTTAGTTTTATGATTTAAATTAAAGATATATGGTATATTAAGTAATACAACTAATACAAGTTAAACTTCAGGAGGATAACATGTTAAAAATTACTGATACAGTAAGCTGGGTGGGTAAAATCGACTGGGAATTAAACAAATTTCACGGGGACGAATACTCAACTCATAAAGGTTCATCTTATAACTCTTATTTAATAAGGGATGAAAAAACAGTGCTGATTGATACTGTGTGGGAGCCTTTTTCGAAGGAATTTGTCGCTAATTTAAAAAAGGAAATTGACTTAAAGGAAATTGACTACATAGTAGCAAACCATGCAGAAATTGATCATTCAGGCGCCTTAGCCGATTTAATGAGGGAAATTCCTAATACCCCTGTATACTGCACCAAGAATGGGGCTAAAATCATTAAAGGCCACTACCACCAGGACTGGAACTTTGTAGAGGTTAAAACAGGGGATACATTGGATATAGGCAAAAATAAGCTTGTCTTTGTTGAGGCAAGAATGCTTCACTGGCCGGATTCAATGATGACATACATGGCCGGGGAGAATATTTTATTCAGCAACGATGCCTTTGGTCAGCACTATGCATCAGAGTTAATGTACAATGACAAGGTGGATAATGACGAGCTGTACAATGAAGCAATAAAGTATTATGCCAATATACTGACTCCCTTCAGTAAATTTGTTGTAAGTAAAATTGAAGAGGTTGTTGCTTTAAACATACCCATAGATATGATTTGCCCCAGCCATGGAATAATCTGGAGAAAAGATCCTCTTCAGATAATTACAAAGTATATGGAATGGGCAAAAAGCTATCAGGAGAACCAAATCACTCTTGTTTATGACACCATGTGGAACGGCACAAGAAGAATGGCTGAAGCAATTGCAGTAGGAATACGGTCAAAAGACAAGGATGTTGATATTAAATTATTCAACTGTGCACAAAAGGATAAGAATGACATAATTACAGAAATTTTCAAGTCAAAAATGGTTCTTCTGGGATCATCAACAATCAATAACGGTATTCTTACCGCAGCAGCAGGAATTTTGGAAATGATAAAAGGTTTGAAGTTTACAAATAAAAAAGCTGCAGCATTCGGAAGCTACGGCTGGAGCGGAGAAGCTGTAAAAATTATTACAGATCAGCTGAAGGAAGCAAAGTTTGATGTGGTTAACGACGGCATTAAGGAGCTTTGGAATCCTGATGAGGAAGCCTTGGAGAGATGCAGGGAATTTGGAAGAAGCCTGGTATAGCCTTGTTCCTAAGTGCGTAGCCCGTATTATTCTACATCAGCAGTATGGGGGCACTCCAAAATAGGTATAGGGACACACCTTCAATGAAGGGTAAGAGCTTTGAATGTAATCATTGAAGGAATGTCCCTAAAATGTCTATTGTATATCTCTTAAGTTTTCCATATCTGTAATAATAATTTTTCTTTGACCTTCAAGCCTTATAAGACCTCCATCCTGCAGGAGAGATAGTTTCCGGCTGAGGGTTTCTTTTGTTGTTCCCAGCATGGAAGACAAGACGCTTTTGGTTACCGGCAGGTTTATTACATATTCCTTATTCTTGCCTTTAATATTGTTTTTTTCTACTTCTGAAACCAGGTAATTGGCAATCCTTTGTTCCACTTCCCTAAGGCCTATCTGCTCTATAATCTCCTCCGACTGTTGAATTCTTTCAGTGTATTTTTCCAGAAACTTAAGGGCGATTTCAGGCCTTTGCACTATAATTTCATGAATTTTTTCATTTTTTATTATGCAGATTTCAGTTTTTTCCATAGCTTCAGCAAAATTAGTCATCACAGTATCTTTAAAGAGGGCTAGTTCACCGGCGAAATCTCCGACTTCAAGAATTTTTAGTATTTGTTCCTTGCCCATGACAGAGATTTTCGATAACTTAACTCTTCCTTTATTAACTACGAATAAGTAATCAAAGCAATCTCCAGGGCTGAATATCATCTCGCCTTTTTTATAAACCTTATGATCGGATGATTCCATAATGCTTTGTTTTACTTCAAAGGGCAAGTCCACAAAAATGGGAATATTATCTATACAATATCCATGGCTGCAGCTGTGGCCGTTGCAATTGCATTTTTCCATGTGCTCCTCCTATTGATATTTTTCTTCTAATTTTCTTAGGAGGTCCAGATAGTATTTTTGAGTTCCTTTTTCTTCAGCCGCCTTAAAAAGAAATTTTTCTTCCTTTTATAAACTCATCTCTTAAGCTGTAATAGTTCTTGTGAAACTCTTTCCTGAATCCACCCGTGAATATTTGTAACTTCTATTGCTTCATCAAGGGGTTTTAACGGTATGGGGACAAACCTTTAAGGTAACTATCCCCGAACTGCTTTCTTAATAAGAGAGCATGCCGGCATGCTCTCTTATGTTAAATTTATTTTGCTGAGCTTAAATAAGCATTTAACTTGTTAACAAGCTCATCTGCATTGAAACCATGCACCATTGCTGCATCTTCAAGCGATTCCATTTGTGATGACGGACATCCGAGACAGTGCATTCCTGCTTCCATCAATAGTCCTGCCAAACCTGGGTCTATCTGTAATACTTCTCCAATATACATGTCCTTTGTTACTTTTTTTGCCATATTAACCTCCTATACTCCTATCATTTCCAATCTATTAATTTAAATTCATTTAAGCAGTTACTGTTGAGTCCCTCAAAAAGAGCTTTATGTCGTCTTCTACAGTACCGATTCCTGCTATGCCAAAGTTTTCAACCAGCACATTAGCAACATTCGGTGATAGGAATGCAGGCAATGTTGGTCCCAAATGAATATTTTTTACTCCTAAATATAGGAGAGCCAGCAATACTATAACTGCTTTTTGCTCATACCATGCAATATTGAATGCTAATGGAAGATCATTTATATCTTCAAGCTCAAATACCTCTTTTAATTTTAAAGCAATTAAGGCGAGGGAATATGAGTCATTGCACTGACCTGCATCAAGAACTCTCGGTATTCCTCCTATATCTCCTAAATTTAGCTTGTTGTATTTATATTTTGCACAGCCCGCTGTTAAAATAACCGTGTCTTTTGGCAAGGCGGCTGCAAAGTCTGTATAGTAATTCCTTGATTTGGCTCTTCCATCGCAGCCTGCCATTACGAAGAACTTCTTGATTGCTCCTGATTTAACTGCTTCGACAACCTTGTCAGCTACTGCAAATACCTGCTCGTGCGCAAATCCACCCACTATTTCGCCTGTTTCGATTTCCGTTGGAGCCTGACATTTTTTAGCTAATTCTATAATTTCAGAGAAATCTTTTTCTGAACCGAAAGTTCCTTCAATATGCCTGCATCCCGGATATCCTGCTGAGCCGGTTGTAAACAATCTGTCCTTATAGCTGTCCTTTGGAGGCACAATACAGTTTGTAGTCATGAGAATAGGTCCGTTGAATGATTCAAATTCTTCTTTTTGTTTCCACCAGGCATTTCCGTAGTTGCCTGCCAAATGTTTATATTTCTTCAAGTGCGGATAGTAGTGAGCCGGCAGCATCTCTGAGTGAGTGTAAACATCCACTCCTGTACCTTCTGTTTGTTTCAACAATTGCTCCAGGTCTCCCAAGTCATGGCCTGAAATTAAGATGCCCGGGTTTTTTCCTACTCCGATATTTACCTTTGTGATTTCCGGGTTTCCGTAAGTGCTTGTATTTGCCCTATCTAACAGTGCCATTCCGCTTACGCCGAATTTTCCTGTTTCCAGTGTCAAGGCAACCAGTTCATCAACTGTCAATGAATCATCAAGCAGTTTTGCCAGTGTGGCTTGCATAAATATATTTACATCTTTGTCATCATAGCCAAGTACATTTGCATGCTTCATATACGCCGACATACCCTTTAACCCGTAGGTTATAAGTTCTCTTAAGCTTCTTACATCTTCATTGGCTGTGGATAAAACGCCCACTTCGGTTGAACTTGCTTTTACTTCAAACTCATCTGCATCACCCGTCCATAGTGCTGCTTCCGACAATCCTTCTTTATTTGACAATTTTTCTGTCAAATCGGCTTTAACTTTTAAAGTCATTTTAATTCTGTCTTTAAAAACATCATTGTCAAAGTTTGCATTTGTAATAGTTGTAAATAGATTTAAAGTTATTAAGTGATCAACATCTGCTGATACTTCTTTTCCTTCATTTCTTAATTTAGTGGTTACTTCAGACAGTCCCTTTGATGTATAGATTAACAAGTCCTGTAATCCTGCCGTATCAGGTTTTTTCCCGCATACCCCCGCCTTTGTGCAGCCTTTATTGCCTGCAGTCTCCTGACACTGCCAGCAAAACATCAAGTTTTCCTGTGTACTCATATTGTTCCCCTTTCGACTTTTTTAATTTATTTATTGACTTAATATTAATGCATTTCAAAAATCATTTCCGTAACATTTGTTACAAACATTCGAATGCAGTATAAATTATCATCCTTTATTCTTATACCCTCTTATAAAGGCTGTAAACAAATTAATATTTGCGTTGACAAGATGGATTAATTAATATATTGTTTGATTTAATAAGATTCAAGCATCTTACATGCTAAAATATTCTATTGGGGACATTCCTTCGACCATTAAAGACTATCCCAAAGCAGAAGGTGTGTTCTATAAGAATGCTGAAAAATTAGGATTAGATTTAATCCGGAGGTACTATGGACTTTAAATATGAAAAAGACAAAATATATTTAGAAAATGAAAAGGGAGAATGTGTTGCTGAAGTAACTTTTCCACTTATATCAAAGGATAAGGTTAACATAAACCATACTTATGTAAACCGAATCCTGAGAGGGCAAGGCATCGCAGATAAATTAGTCAGGGAACTGGCTGTATATTTAAGAGAAAATAATATGAAAGCAGTGTCAACATGCTCCTATGCCAAAGATTGGTTTGAAAACCACCCGGAATTCCACGATGTATGTAAATAAGAATTTTAGCTGAAAAAAATTTGAAAATAGCTCTTTACAATTATAAAAATTTATGTTAATGTATTTTAAATGATAAATGCTGTGACAAGGAATAGTAGATATACAAGTTTTTAATAGAGAATGCATGGCAGGTGGAAATGCATAAAAACCTATATTGAACACACCTTTGAGCAAATGGATGAAATAGAGTAGTCTTATTCGGAAATGCCACCGTTACAGGGCAAGAGTATGATAGTACTTAATGAGGCTGATGCTGTGAAGTATCAGCAAAAAGAGGTGGAACCACGTGAATTTCTCTCGTCCTCTAGGATATCCTAGGACGAGAGTTTTTTTATAGACTTGACCCAATTTATTTGACCGAAGTGAAAAGAAATTGTTGGTAAGTCTTACGCAGCGCAATCCCAATTTGCATGACCAGAGGGAATGAACAAATTGGTGATGAAGCCTGCGAACCACATGTTTTCTAGCCATTGCGAATAACAGACGGCTGGCAGGTCAAACTCAACGAGTTCCCGGTTTATGCGACGTTCAAGGTATGGGGACATACCTCTACCGGAGGGATAGTCTTTGCAGTCAGAGGAATGTCCCCAAATAGATAAATTGGTGAACGGAGACTGCGCTCCAACATATACGAACCCAAAGTGAGAAAAATATTTATGATGGAGCCTGCGTTTATAATAATATTAATTAAATAAGGAGAAGAAAAATGAAAAAAAGTGTATTGAAATCAATTTTAGCAGCAGTATTATTAGTTTTAATAGCAGTAATGGCTGCCGGATGTGCTCAGGAAGCACAAAAGGAAACTGAAGAATTAGTCATGGGACTTGATGACACATTTGCACCTATGGGTTTCAGAGATGAAAAAGGAAATTTGGTAGGATTTGATGTGGACCTGGCAAATGAAGTTGCTGAAAGAATCGGTGTAACAATGAAGTTCCAGCCTATTGACTGGTCTATGAAGGAAACTGAATTAAACGGAGGAAATATTGATTTAATCTGGAACGGCTACACAATAACTGCCGAAAGACAGGAAAAAGTAGCATTTACCAAACCTTATCTGGAAAACAGCCAAATAATAGTAACAATGGCTGACTCGGATATTGTTACAAAGGCTGACCTGGCAGGTAAAAATGTTACCGTGCAGGCCGAATCAAGCGCCCTGGATGCAATAAACGCTGAACCTGATGTAGCCGCCTCATTTGGAGAGCTGGTTGAGTTTGCCACAAACAACGAAGCGTTCAGCGACTTGGAATCAGGACGTTCAGATGCGCTAGTGGTAGATGAGGTTAACGCAAGATATTACATGAAGCAGGCAGGTGAGGAAAAATACAAAGTGCTGGAAGAAGACTTTGGTGATGAAGAATACGGTATAGGCCTAAGAAAAGACGATACGGAATTATTGAAAAAAATAAATGATGCAATGGACGAAATGAAAAGTGACGGAACCTATGATGAGATTTATGAAAAATGGTTTGCTGAAAATTAAAGGGATACCATGGAATCAAAAGTATTGACCATGCTTGTACCTATGGCTACGGAAGGGCTGAAGGTAACCTTGGGAGTGTTTGCTCTTACCCTGATTATGTCCCTTCCTTTAGCCATAGTGGTTGCAAAGCTTAGGATGTCAAAAAATAAAATAATTTCAAAAATTACCGGAATTTACATTTATATAATGAGGGGTACTCCCCTATTATTGCAGCTTATGTTCATATTCTTCGGATACTACCGGGTGCCCTTGATTGGTTATCCCTTCAGCAGAGGACAGGCTATAGTCATTGCTTTTGTTTTAAATTATACTGCTTATTTTGCAGAGATTTTCAGAGGAGGAATTAATTCCATAGATATTGGCCAGCATGAAGCATCCTTGGTTCTGGGCTTAAGCAAAACCCATACCTTTATGAAAATTATTCTTCCTCAGGTCATAAAAAATGTTATGCCCTCAATCGGAAATGAAGTAATTACATTGGTAAAAGATACATCCCTGGTATATATTTTAGGCTCCAGTGACATTTTAAAGGCTGCAAGGTCAGTATCAAATGTTTATGCAGCTTTCAGCCCCTACATCTATATTGGGCTTGTATACCTGGTTATAATTGCAATTCTGACAAAAGTGCTTGATAAAATCGAAAACAGGTACGATTACTACAGATAGGAGAATATTTATGGTTTTAACAGTAGAAAATTTAAGCAAAAGCTTCGGCAAAAGTATGGTCTTCCATGATATCTCCTTTTCTGTAAATAAAGGTGAAATTGTATGTATCAGGGGCAAATCCGGCGAAGGCAAAACAACCCTCTTAAGATGCCTCACATCGCTGGAAACTCCAGACAAGGGGTCAATTAAAATAAATAATATGTATTTGTGCAGGGAAGAAAACAGCCAGATAAAGTATGCTCAAAAGGGCGAGCTGCAGGCAATACGGCAGGAAATCGGACTGGTATTCCAGGATTTCAATTTGTTTCCTCATATGAGTGTAATGGAAAACTTGATGGAAGCACCGGTCTTTCTTAAAAATGACAGTCCTGACAATATTAGAAAAAGGGCTCTGGAGCTTTTAAAAAGTCTTGAACTTGAAGGAAAAGAAGACAGCTATCCCTTTCAGCTATCGGGAGGCCAGCAGCAGCGTGTGGCAATAGCCAGGGCATGCATGCTTAATCCTTCAGTATTGTGCTTTGATGAGCCCACATCTGCCTTAGATGAACAAACAAGAGGACAGATATCAAAAATAATCAGGTATTTGTCTTCGGAAGGTATCTCAATAATCATTGTCACCCATGACAATGCATTTGCAGATGAAATAGCACAAAGAATAATTACAATGAAGGATGGAAAAATTACAATACAAGAGCAATAGCTCTTTTTTTTTGATGGTCTTCCCGAACTTTCAAAAAAGCGCTGATTAGCTCAGCGCTTTTTTAGTCAATGCTGTAGTCTCTATATGCAGCCCTGTGAAAAGTCCGGGTGGCATACAATTTCAATTTCTTCATTTCGAAGCAAGCTTGCTATATGCCCGTCTATTTCTTCAGCAGTGATGTTCGGTGCAAATCTTGCAATGACATTTCCTTCTCTGTCTATGAGGAATTTAGTAAAATTCCATCTGATATCATTTTCTTTTATATCGGGAGTGTATTTTTTAACCCTGCTGTAAAAATCAACACTTCCCTGGTTTCTGAATTCTTCAGCAGTTGTTTTTAAATATTTGTACAAGGGGTCTTCATTGGGACCGTTAACTTCTATTTTTGAAAATTGTTTAAATTCCGTTCCGAAATTTAATCTGCAAAAATTTGCTATTTCATCATTTGTACCGGGAGCCTGCTCAAGGAACTGGTTGCTTGGGAAGTCCAAAATTTCAAACCCTTCGGGGGCATACTTGTCATATAGCTTTTGAAGTCCGTCATATTGAGGTGTAAAGCCACAGCCTGTTGCACCGTTTATTACAAGCAATACCTTTCCCATGTAATTTGACAGGGACACATCCTTATTGTCCATATCTTTAACTGTAAAATCATATATTTTCATATTATCCTTTTTCCTCCTGTTTGATCTATAATATATTAATACCCCCTTTTATTGTCTTTAAGCAGAATTTTTGATTATAGACCTGCTTATAAGTTTCAGATATAGTCTATCTCAAAATAGTTAAGCAATTATGAAAAAAATATAACAAAGAAATGTAATAATTTTTGTTGAATTATTTTGTTAAATCCTATATAATATTTATTGAAAACGTTTCAACTTTTTATATTTAACTTCTATTCAGAAATCTTTTATATACTCAAATGCTAAAAGTTGTAAACGTTTATCATATTATCCGAAATGGAGGGATTTGTTTGGAAACACTGATGAAAATCAACAGCACGGTTAACGGTATTGTATGGGGGCCACTAATTATAGTTTTAATTATTGGAACCGGAACTTATTTATCAGCTATGACTGGATTTTTCTCAATTACTAAATTAGGCTACGTTCTAAAAAACACCTTATTTAAAATGTTCACAAAAGAACATAAAGGAGAGGGTGAAGTTACGGCATTCCAGGCAGTTGCCACAGCTCTTGCAGCAACAGTCGGAACAGGTAACATCGCCGGAGTTGCTACAGCAATAGCTCTTGGAGGCCCTGGAGCGGTATTTTGGATGTGGCTTGCTGCAGTTATGGGTATGACTACAAAATTTGCAGAAGTTGTTCTGGCTGTAAACTACAGGGAAAAAACTCCAGACGGCCGTTTTGTAGGCGGTCCCATGTATTCCATTACAAACGGTCTGGGTAAGAACTGGAAATGGTTAGGCGTTGTGTTTGCAATATTCGGTGCCTTAGCATCCTTTGGTATAGGCTGTATGGTTCAATCAAACTCAGTTGCCTTTGCAATGGAAGGTACATTTGGTGTAAGTCCTATCATTACAGGTATAATATTAGCCGTAATAACAGCAGTTGTTATAATAGGCGGTATTAAGAGAATCGGTGCCTTCACCGAAAAATTGGTTCCCTTTATGGCAGCAGTTTATATAGTCGGCGGTCTTTGGGTGATTATAGCTAATGCCGGCAAACTGCCTAATGCTTTTTCAATGATTTTCGGTCAGGCATTCACAGGAACAGCTGCAGTAGGAGGTTTTGCAGGCTCAACTATGATGCAGGCAGTCCGTTACGGTGTTGCACGTGGTATTTTCTCAAACGAAGCAGGCTTAGGAAGCGCTCCTATAGCACACGCCGCTGCAACTACAGACCACCCGGTTCGTCAGGGATTGTGGGGAGTATTCGAAGTATTTATGGATACAATTGTAATCTGCTCTATTACTGCTCTTGTTATTTTGGTTTCCGGTGTTTGGGATAATGGACAAAGCGGAGCGGTTCTTTCTGCAACTGCATTTGATGTAGGTCTTCCGGGAATAGGCAAGTACATAGTAAGTGTCGGTCTTATATTGTTTGCATATTCAACAATTATAGGCTGGGAATACTACGGTGAAAGATGTGTTGAATACTTGCTTGGAACAAAACCGATAATGGCATACAGAATATTATGGGTTGTAGCAGTTGTAGTAGGATCTATAGGCGGACTTACATTTGTATGGGATTTGGCAGACACATTAAATGCTCTGATGGCATTCCCGAACTTGATAGGTGTCCTGATGCTGAGCCCGGTAGTATTCAGGCTGACAAAAGAATTCTGGGCAATGGAAAAAGACAAAGCAAAATAATAAGGATTATAATCCAGAAGGCGCTGATTAAAATAAAAATCAGCGCTTTTTTTATTTGCGGTAAGTTGCAGTTTATTCTGCAATTTTTTTAATTATATAACTGAATTAACTTAATTATTTAGGGATATATTTTGGTATTTTGAAAATAATATAATCGGAGGTGTTCGAATGAATTTTACAACTAAAGAACGATTTTTTTTAGAAGATCAAAAATCCCAGGAAGAAATTTGTGTTCAAAAGTACACAAACTATGCCGGAATGGCATCATGTCAGGAACTGAAAAGCATTTTCCAGCAAAACGGGCAGAAGGAGCAGGAGCATTACAACACAATTGACCAGTTTTTAAAGGGTCAGATGCCGTCAGTGAGTCAATCCGGCAGCAAGCAGTCCGGGAGCCAGCAGTCAGGGGGTCAGCAGAGTTGGCAGATGAAGTCCGGCGGCCAGTCAAGCAGCCAGCCCGGTGGTCAATCAAGCAGCAAGCAGTCGGTCAGCCAGCAGTCAGGTGGTCAGCAGAGCTGGCAGATGAAGTCGGGCGGGCAGTCATTCCAGCCCCAGCAGGGAAGTTCAGGCTACAATAATTCCGACAAGGACCTTTGCACAGATATGCTCATGACTGAAAAATATGTATCAGGTGCATATGATACGGCAATATTTGAATTTAGAGATCCCCAGGTAAGAAGTATCTTAAACCATATTCAAAAGGAAGAACAGCAGCATGGTGAAGCTATATTCAAGTATATGGAAAGCAAGGGAATGTATCAAGCGAAATAAAAAAGTGGCTCAGCCACTTTTTTTAACCAATAAAACAGAGCTGCTTAGAAGAGATAGACATTTGCAGCTCTGTTGAATGATAAGATTGTCAAATAATTATTTTTAAACAACTCCCCCTTAGAGTTATCTAATGATAATTTAATTATAGTTTAATTTTTAAAACTTAACATCACTCAAAATGATATTTTTTTATACTACTTTAGTAGTATTTAAGCTGTATTCTCCTATTGGGGACATTCCTCAATGCATACCTCATAGACTATCCGCCATTAAGGTGTGTCCCCACACCTTTAATTTCCATTTCTGTACAGAATATAGGAGTAAAGAGCCGGTATAAAAACCATGCTCCCTATTATTATAAAGAATACAGGTGTCCAGTATATCTGCAGAAAACTGTTAACAAACATCACTACACCCCCTATAATCCACAAATATCCTGCCAGACGGTGTGTTTTGTTCCAATTTGTTTCATTATCCAAAGTCCATGGCAGTTTTATCCCAACAGTATAGTTTTGTTTGCTCTTAGGCAAGTAATTCCCAACTATTATAAATAACAACCCGACAAAAGCCGGTACAATTCTTTCAATGGCTATTTCGTATCCCAAACCGGCAAATATGGTTATTGGCAGCAAAGTAAGAGAAAGGAAAGGTATGGTCAGTTTTCCGATAAGCTTTAAAATTTTTGAGGAATTTGCTTTTTTGGGATCAGTATTCAATCCAAAATGGGTAATTAAATTCAAGCCTGCCATCATTAAGGGAAGCCATATGGCAGCAAAGGCTTTAGAACCGTAGCCGTCAGGGTTGCCTTCTATGTCCCAGTGGATGGGCATTGTGTCAGGCAGTTTATCATACACAATCAATGACAATATTATAGGAAGCAAACAAATAAGAGTACTTATTATCAATAATTTGTCTACCTTAATTTTCATTTTCAATACCTCCAAACTGTGTGAACCACAACATTAATTCTTCAAATACTGTAACATTGATTTCGTAATAAATGTAATTTTTATACTTAGTTTCAAACAACAGTCCTGCTTTTTTAAGCTGCGACAAGTGATATGAAATTGTAGCAGGGGACATATCAAACTTTTCTGCTATTTCTCCTGCGGACATTTTCCCTTCTCTCAGCATTAATAATATTTCTCTTCTTACCGGGTCAGAAAGCGCTTTAAATGTTTCTGCAAATCCCACAGTATCACCTCTTTCTATTTCGAATTATTTCTAAATAGAATATACTAAATAAGAAAATAACTGTCAATACCTATTTCGAAAATTTTCGAAATAATATTTTTGTAACATGCACCCATGCGGGAAGACTATCCCAGCAGGAACATTCCTGCATGACCGGTCTTATTGATTACTTGCCAGGAAGGTATGCCCCGTCCTACAAGAGGTGTTCCCTTACCTTTAGATGAAGAGAATATGCGGTTTCGACATAATATGATATCATACAACAATTTTTAATTGATTATTCTTAGCTAATGTCTTACAATAAAATCAAACAATATCAGGCAGGTTATCATGTATAGATTGTTTCCCAAAATAGACTATTTGAATATTGAAGAAGTTAAATTATTGAATACTTACAGGTATTTATCATGGATTCTTACTTCAATCGTATACTATATGAATTATCCTTCGGACAAGCTGATAAAGCTTGGGATAATAGCTGTCTTATTTGTAACTTCAAGAATTGTTGTGAATGTATACAAAAGATATGACATTAATTCAAAGGTGGACTCAGCTTTTGTTTTTATCGAAACCATAGGAATTACTTTAATTCTTCTACCTACAGGGGGTTTGGACAGCCCTTTTATATGGTACGCTTTAAATCCTGTGCTTATTTCAGCCTACTTTTTTACTAACTTATTTTGCTGGTTCAATTTATTTTGTTATCTTTCCTGCTCTACGGCAGTATCTTATTTGTTTTTCAATACTTCAAGCCTTAGCCTGATTGGAGTTATCCAAGCCAATTCCCAGCTTATACTCATTTTCATACTTATTACATTTGCAGTCCAGCTGCTGATGTTTATGAATAGCAAAATAAAATATAACAGTGAACAATTAATGGAAATTAATAATAAACTAAATGAAGCAAATCAGCGGATTCAGGAATCAATGGAACAAATAATGTCAATGTATCAGGCAGTGGAGATCCTCACATCAAGAGATGATGAGCTTAGTTTTAAAACTTTTGCTGACAATGCATTAAAGCTTACAAAAGCAAAGAATGCCTTCTTCTATTACAGGCCGCCTCAACAAGATTCGGGAATAATGGCGGTAAGCGGTATAATGGATGACAGCATAAAGGAAGAGCTGATTAAGAATATTGAACTTAAATATTATGAATATCTGCGTTCATCCAGAATGATTACAAATGTATTCAAGCGCCGCTATATTACAATACCGGTGCAAACTTCATCAAATTACTACGGCTTGGTAGGTGCTGATGCAGAGAAAGATTACATTGAAAAAGATGACTTGAAGATTCTGGAGTTTATTGCCGACTTGAGCGCCATGGAACTTGAGAGATTTGAATTTGACATGGTTTCTGAAAGGCTTACAAAGGCTGAGGAGCAAAACAGAATTGCCAATGAAATGCACGACAATGTAGCTCAAAGGCTTTTCAGCATTTCATGTGCAACACATTTATTGGCAAATAACTATAAAAAACTTAATGAAGAACAAATGGAAGAAAAACTTAACAGTCTGGAGGAATCATCCAATGCCGCTATGAATGAGCTCAGGTCAACTATTTATAAGCTAAGCTCCAAAAGGAGCGGCACTGCATATATTGACGACATAAGAAAATACCTTCATAATATATCAGATTTAAATAATGTTGCTATTGACTTCCGATTCAGCGGTGATGAGGAGTTGCTTGATATACAAAGAAAGAACGGAATATACAGAATAATAAGCGAATCAACAGGCAATGCAATACGTCACGGCCAAAGCACATCAATAATGATAGATTTAGCAATAGGGGATGATGAAACTTACCTGGTTGTAAAGGATGACGGGGTTGGATTTTATCCGTCAACTGAAAACGAAGGCTTGGGATTAAGGAATATGTCAAGGCTTGTTAATTCATACAGGGGTGAAATGGATATTATCAGTCAAATAGGAGCAGGAACTGAAATAAGAATACAAATTCCAAACACAAAGGCATTAAAATAAGGAGGGATGAGTACATGAAAATAATCATTGTAGATGACCATCCATTGGTTAGACAAGGGCTTGCTTCATTGATATCAATGGAAAGCGACATGGAGCTTATTGGTGAATGCTCAAATGTTCAGGAAGCATTGACAATGATTGATGAAAAAAAACCTGACTTGGCAATAATCGATTTAAAGCTTGGGAAAGAAAGCGGTCTTGAAATAGTATCAGCCGACAAAGAGCATAAATGCAAATATGTAATTTTAACCTCTTCAGCTGCTTATGCTGATTTCAAAAAATCCGAAGAAGTAAATGTTGACGGTTATGTGTTGAAGGAAGCCTTGCCTGAAGAACTTCTTTACGCCTTGAGACTGGTAGGCAGGGGCAGAAAGTACTATGACCCTGTACTGTTGGAATATAAGCTTCAAGAAGGAAACGACAACCTTACCTTAAGAGAAAAGGAAGTGCTCCAAAAACTGGGACAAGGCTTAAATAATCAAGAGATAGCAGACGAATTATTCATATCAGAAAATACTGTAAAAAAACATGTGAGCCAAATCCTTGCAAAGCTTAATCTACATGACAGAACTCAGGCAGCCTTGTATGCCAATAATATGAATATATAAACCGCCATTTGGCAATAAAAAATCCCCATAAGGGGAATTTTTATGTATTAGTATTTTATGAATTTTGAACCCATAACACCGCATATAAAACATCTGTCAGGAACAGATTTTTCTATATTGCCGCAGACAGGACATAAATAATAAAATACTTCTTCTGTTTCATCAAGATTATCCAATGCTTCCTGATATAGTTTTGCATGAACTTCCTCAGCCTTCATTGCAAATGTAAATGCTCCGACAGCTGCATTATTCCCTTCAGCTTCTGCAGCCTTTATAAACTCAGGATACATACTTTGATATTCGTATGTTTCCCCTGCTTTTGCATCTGCTAAATTGTCTGTCGTATTTCCTACTTTGCCTGCTAATTCAAATTCTTTTTTAGCATGAAGCTTTTCTGCATCGGCAGCAGCCTTAAATAGTTTTGCTGCATTGTACTTTCCTTCTTTTTCAGCTTTTGCTGAATAAATTTCATATTTTCTTGTTGCCTGTGATTCTCCTGCAAATGCTGCCATTAAGTTTTCAAGTGTTTTGTTTTCCATTATTAACTCCTTCGTTTTATTTTGTATTTATATTAGAAAGGCATCCTGGACAGATTCCCTTATAATAGACTAATTTTTCATTTACTTTAAAATTATCAAGTTTTTTTGTATCAATTGAATCCATATCTATATCAAAATCATAAATTTTACCGCATGACCTGCACTTAAAATGACCATGGCTTTCCTTGACAGCATCAAAATGAGCCTCATTTTCTTCTATTGCCAGAACCTTTATAAGATTCAGCTCTGACAAATAATTTAATGTATTGTAGATTGTAGTTTTAGACAAGGACGGAACTTCCCTTTTGAGAGCATTATAAATCTGCTCAACGGTAGGATGGTCCTTGCTGTTTGACAAGTATTCCAATACCTTCAGCCTTTGATGTGTAAGCCTTATATTATTCTTTTTTAATTCATCTGATAATTCTTCCAGTGTTTTCATATTAGCTCTCTTTATAATCATTTTTTAATTGTAATGATTACAATATAATCCTATAACATGATTTGTAATTTGTCAAGGGGAAATTTTAAAAAGCAAATACTCAAAACTGAATATTTGCCTTTTTTCTCTTCTTTATTTGCTTTCTTTTTTATCGTCCTTGTTTTTGAAGGTATTGTTTAATTCATACCGCATATATGGGTTTTTGCCGGTTTGGTCGCTGCTGTTGTTGTATATTTCCTCATTTTTGTCCCTTCGGGCACTTTTGAAACTGGTATAATCATTTTTCATCTTTTGATATTTATCATTCATATATTCATATTTATCTCTTAATTCCTTTTGGCTTTCCTGCTTTTGCTGAAGCTCCCAGTTTTGCATCTGCTCATGAACATTATCATTAATGGGCATAATATCATCCTTTCATCAAATATTATTTATATTATTTGTATGTTTTAGATATTTATTAAGAGTATAAATGTAAAATCTATAAAAATTTACAAAAAAAAGAGAGCTGCCTGCAAACCCTCAGTGTTATAAATCCAATCCGGAAGATTATTCCGGTTCGTTTTGATTTTTCCTGCATAATCTGAATTTTGAAAAATCAATTTCCATGATAAATATACTGGCAACCATAAGTACAGCCCCTACATAGGACTGGAATGAAAGAACTTCATGGGCAAGCACAAATGCAACAATCCCGGCAAAAACAGTTTCCAAGGAGAATATTATACCTACATGGGATGCTTCAGTATATTGCTGGGCTACACACTGAACAATAAATGCCATGCCTGTGCAGAAAATCGATAGAAACAATACAGGTCCCCAGTATCTAGGTTCTGTAGGCAAATGAGGGGTTTCAAATATAAGGGCCAGTATTAAAGTAAATACGCCTGTGGTGCCAAGCTGTAAAACTCCCAGATGAAAGGCATTTACATCTTCAAATGTCACTGCCTTTTCGGTGATTAAAAGATGGACGGCATAGGCAAAAGCACACATAATACATAAAAGGTCTCCCAATAAATTGTCATAGTTTATGGAGAAATCATCTTTTAATGTCAGCAGCGCTATACCCACAAAGCTCAATAGAATTACTAATGTTTGTTTTTTGCCTGGCAGTTTCTTATAAATTACAGCCGATAATATAGGGGTGAAAATTACGGTGAGTCCGCATAAAAAACCTACATTTGACAATGAAGTGTATTTAGTGCCAAAGGTTGCCCCCAGGTAAACAAATACCAGTGCCACACCCAAAATAAGGCTGAATTTAAATGTATGTTTTGAAATATTTTTTAGTTTAGGAAAAGCAAGTATAGAAGCAACAGCAAATGCTATTAAAAATCTGTTTGAATTTAAAGTGAATGGACCCATGTCTTCCAGGCTCAAATCAGTTAAGTAGTATGATATGCCCCATCCAAGCGTAACCATCAAGAGTGATAAGTCAGCCTTTAATTTTGTCACAACAAGTGCCCCCTTTTATTTCATACTATATTCTAATACAAATTTTCAAATTAAGCAATACTATCGCCGTTTCTTAAACTGGTTCTCATGGAATTTATTATTTTGTCCATTTTTTCCAGTTCCTTTAAAACTTCTTTTTCCTTGGTGCCGGTTTCTATAACCTTATGGATTCCTCCGTTTTTTATAACAATTCTTTTATCTGCCATTAAAGCGAGACTGGGGTCGTGGGTTGCCATAAGAACTATCTTTTCTTCATTGACCAGCACATTTAATGCTCTTTTTCTGTCAATACCCGCATTTTCTATTTCATCAATCAATACTATGGGTGAGGTGCTTAATATTGCCGTATCAGCAATCATTAAGGCCCTTGACTGCCCTCCGCTGAGGCCTGTTACAGGTGTATCCGGATCAAATTTCTCACCGGCTAATTCATTGGCTGCTTCCACAATTTTTAAGACTACTTCTTCCTGGTTTTCAACCATTCTGCTTTTAGCATGAAGCTCCAAAAATTCTCTGACGGTTAAATCCATTATGAAGTTCATATTTTGGGACAGCTGGGCAACAAGCTTGTTGCTGGTTGAAAATCTCATACTGTAATCAGGTTTTTCCCCGTTTATCAAGACCACCCTTTCTGTAGGTGTATCTCCGTTCGCTGCCCATTCAATATCCGCCAGCAGCCTGCTTTTTCCGGAACCTGTTGGTCCAACTATTGAAACAATTTCACTTTTATTAATTGTCAATTCATTAAAGTTTTCTCTGTTGCCGTATTTATCCCTGCCTGCCAGAATAGTAATTGAATCTACAGTTTCTTTTTCCAGGCCTAAAAACTGAAGCATTTGGTTTACATAAGCCTCCAGGTCGGATTTTATCTTAGGGATGTTTATTGCCCATTCTTCGATTTCTTCCTGGGTAAAATGGTTTAAATATTCAATAAATGTTGAATCCTTAAAGCCTTCAACGCTTAATTTATTGTTTTCAAAGAAAGATAATACAAAAGGATATTGAGCTTCCAGGTCTTTGATTTTTTTCATTTCCAATTCTCTAATGCTTGTCATTTTCTTCTCCTATATTCATCTTTCTCACATTCCCCATCTGGTATTCTTCGCCTATCCTTGTTTCTCCCAGGCAGTATGAGCAAAGCGCTGAAGGCATGGGAAACTTAAGCTCACTGCCCTTTACTGTTTCTATATTTGCATTTTTGTCATAAATCAATGTGCTCAGTTCAAATGCCCCCTGTCCTGTAAGTCCGTTAACAGACATAATTACTGCCTGAGGATTTACAGAATTGACTCTTGATGCAAATACTTCTCTTTCTGCCTGAGAAACAATATCTCCTTTTGTTATTACTACGATGTCTGCCGTTTTTAGCATGGGGCCGATTTTTCTGGGTGTGTTTATACCGCTTAAATTATCAATTACACAGACAGCCTTGATATTCTTAATATAAGGTGAACACCTGTTGCACAGTCCTGCACTTTCAGTTATCAATAATTCCAGGCCTTCCTTCTTCCCCCATCTTACAACCTCTTCAATATTGCTGGCAAAGAAGTGGTCAGGGCACAAAGACCCTGAAAGTCCCTTCTTAACTTGGATTCCCGCCCTTTCATACAATATATCATCGTCTGTATAAAGGCAGTCAAATTTTACTACCCCTGCATTTATACCTCTTTTCTTAATTGCTTCTATTGTTTTTAAAATTACTGATGTTTTACCTGAGGAAGGAGGTCCTGATATTATTACTAAATTCATATTCCGTCATCTCCTTTAAGTGTTTCATTGAATATATTCTCGCATTTCTTTATTAAGTCTGAAATGTCATTTTCCTTTATGAAATCCCAGCCAAGCCAGATATATTTGTTTTCCTTTGGAATCTGATTGTCTACCTGTGGATTTACGCTAGGCATCTTGCCCTTGTGGGATAAGATTTCTCCTGCTTCTCTGGAAGCAAAAAAGTCCGCTATTACTTTTGTTTTATCCTTTGTTTCCCTTTTGCTGAGCATGAAAATTGGGCTTATTATGGCTCCGTCCTTTGGCCATACCAATTCCATAGGGCTTCCTTCCCTAACCATCCAGGTGAAAAAATACGGCATTATGGTAATAGCAGGTCTTTCTCTTTTCATATGAGACTTAACCATTTCAGAAGGATGCATATTCTTTTGGAATATTCCTGCCAGCCTTCTTATGCCTTCCTCTCCGTACAGTTTGCAAATATTAAGCAATAAGGCATTGAATAAATCAAAATCGCTAATGGGAAGGCTCACCTTGTTTTCATATTCACCTGACATTAACTCTTCCCAGCTTTGGGGGGCTTTTCTGCCTTTAAGCTCATCCTTGTTTACAAGAAATACGGCAGGAACAATGCCTAGCATTGAATATTGGCCGCTTGGGTCTTCAAGATTATATTCTTCGAAATCCTGGTTATATTTTTGTAATCCCGTAATATCTTCAAAGAGGTTTTCTGATTTGTATTTTCCTAAAAGGTTTTTGTCAAAAAACAAGTCAAAGCCTGCGGATATGAGCAAATCCGGAACCTTGTCAGAATTTTTAAGCTCATCCTTTATCCAGCCAAGACCCATGGATGCAGCTTTTAAATCATAGTTTAAATTGAAATCAAAGTTTTGTTCATCAAGCCACTTTTCAAAAGTTTCCATCAGAGGAACTTTAACAGGGCAAGGAAGCACTCCGGATATTTTTATTGTGTCCTTATATTTGTTCTTAGCTGTATCATTATCTTTAATTCTTTCCATTAACTGATTTACGAACTCATCCACATTTATCTTCTTATATTTCAATGCATTTTCCAATGAAACAGAACTTCCAAAAATCTTTCTAAGATTGTCATCCTTTAAATTGTCAAATCCCAAAGATATTAAAAGTTCTGCTGCTTCCTTGTGTTTTTCGGTAATGTTGAACAATGTATCTTTTATATCTATCATGGTTTCTCCTTTATATTCATCTCTTGTTTCAGTTGACATAAATTACATTATGTTAATAAATATAATCGTTTCAGGTAACATAATTTACATTATGTTAACAAATGGATATTTGATTTGTAGTTTAGGATAGTCATAATAAATTTTAACACAGTATCCACAAAATTATTGTAACATTTGTTACAAACTTCTCTTTATCCACTTGAAAAGCTCCATTGGTATGTCTATATCAGATACCTTAGTGATAGTTCTAAATCCTGCATTGCCGTTTACCTCGCATACTGTGAATGAATCCTTGGTAAAAAGCAAGTCTATTCCGCAAAAGTCAAGTCCTACAGCTTTGGCGGCACTTAGAGAGATCTCCTTGATTGAATCTGTCAATTCAAATTTTTCAACCCGCCCGCCCAAGGAATAGTTGGATTTAAAGCTGCTGTCAGAAATCCTTTTTACACATCCCAGGACCTTGTTCCCAAGCACATATACTCTAAGGTCCATTCCGCAGCTAAAGTCAATAAACTCCTGGCAAAAGTATTCACCATTTATTTCCAGGTATGTACTATTGTAATCTTCTTCGTTTTCTATCAGATAAACTCCCTTGCCCTGGGATCCTTCTAGAGTTTTCATTACAAATTTTCTTCCGTTAAAGTAATTATGAATTAATTCGTAGTTCTTTTCTTTTGTAAATAAAAAGTCCGGTGTACTTACATTGTTTTTAACCAAAAGCTGGGCAGTTACTGCCTTGTTTCTGGAATTAAACATGGACCCGGTGGAATTAACAACCTTTATGCCAAGATTTTCAAGCTGCATGCTTACAGCATAATTATAGTCTCGCATAATGACAAAATCCGGAAGGCTTAAGGTCTTTCCCAAATACATGAATTCTGTTTTCTTATTGTTGTTTAGAATTATCAAGTCATCGCTAAAAATGATATCAATTCTGATGTCATTTCTCAATGCGCTTTCTTTCATCCATTCAAATGCATTATTCCCGAATTTATTATTTATAGTATCTTTAGGGTAAATTATCCAACCGTAATTCATAAATATCTCCGTTAGTGTTTTTTCGTTTTGTATTTCTTTTAGGATTCGCAGCCATCTCACAGTCTCGCTGCACAATTTTGTTTGCTTTTTAAGTCAATTCTATGGTTCCTGCATTTAATTCATAATACCGTCCCTTTTGAGCCATAAGGTCATCATGGTCGCCCCGCTCAATTATTTCTCCGTTTTCAAGCACCATTATGGCATTTGCATCACGAACGGTAGATAACCTGTGGGCTATGACGAAAGTAGTTCTTCCTGCCATTAATTTATCCATGCCTTCAGCTATCAGCTTTTCTGTTCTTGTATCCACCGAAGACGTAGCCTCATCAAGTATAAGAATTATGGGGTCGGCTATTGCAGCTCTTGCAATTGATAACAGTTGTCTTTCCCCCTGGGATAAATTTTGCCCGTCAGAAGTAAGCACTGTATCATAATCTTCAGGGAGATGCTGTATAAAGTAATCTGCATTTGCAAGCCTTGCTGCTTCCACTACCTCATCATCTGTGGCATCCAGTCTCCCATACCTTATATTTTCCTTCACTGTTCCCTCAAACAAATGAACATCCTGCAAAACCATGCTCATGGTGCTTCGCAGGTCAAATTTGTTAATTCTTTTTATATCTATTCCATCATAAAGTATAACACCCTCATTTATTTCATAAAACCTGTTTATCAGGTTTGTAACAGTTGTTTTTCCGGCTCCGGTTGAGCCTACAAAAGCTATCTTTTGTCCTGGTTTTGCATAGAGGTTTATTTTGTTTAGAACCTTCTTTTCAGTTGTATAGCCAAAGTCCACATCTTTAAATGCAATAAATCCCTTCAGTGGTACTTCATCATTGCCTCCGTCAGTCTTTGGAACCATCCAGCAAGGATTTTTTCTTCCTTCGCAGTCTTTTAATAAGGTGACATCTCCCCCGTCTGTTTCAAATTTTTCATCCAATACGTCAAATATTCTTTCTGCTCCTGCCAATGCAGCAAATAATGTGTTAAGCTGATTTGAAACCATTGTTATCGGCCTTGATATAGACCTTGTATACTGCAAAAATGATGCTATATTACCTATGCTAAGGAGGTCAATCATAACCAGATAAGCTCCTGCCATTGATATCAAGGCATACATGACAAAGGACAGGTTGCCCATTAAAGGCATCATCATTACTCCGTAGGTTGAAGCTAAGGTGCCTGCATTCCTTAATTCCTCATTTTTCTTGCTGAATGTGTCTATGGCTCTATCCTCATAGTTAAATACTTTCACAACCTTTTGGCCTGACATCATTTCTTCGATATAACCGTTCATATCTGCCAGTGCAGCCTGCTGCATACGAAAGTTTTCTGCAGATCTTTTCCCTACAAATCTTACTGAATAGAGCATAACCGCAAGCATTACCGCCACCACAGCCGTTAAAACCGGGCTCAAAACAAGCATCATTATAAATGTACCCACAACTGTTACAGATGTTATAAGAATTTGTGAAACACTCTGCTCAAGAGATTGATTGAGCATATCCACATCATTGGTAAAGGTGGACATTAATTCCCCGTGAGAGTGTTTGTCAAAATATGAAACAGGAAGTTTTTCCATATGTGAAAACATGTCCTCACGTATTTTATGAACTGTCTTTTGTGCTAATTTCGCCATGGACAGGTTGCTTATATATTGAGCAGAAGAAACGACTGCTGCCATTGCCGCCATAATAAGAAGATATTTTATGAAAAGTCCCCGGTCATGGTCTCCAACTAATGTGTCAATAACTGGGCTCAGCATTCCGTTTATTCCGATTTCAGCCAGGGAGCCGATTATTATAAAGAAAATGCCTCCAAAAAATAATGCTAAATTATATTTAAAATAGGAGAATAATCTTAAAAGTGTTTTTTTAGGGTCTCTAGGTCTTAACTGCTTTTGTTTCATGGTCGCACCCCTTTCTGCTGAGATTCGTATATTTCTCTGTATACGGGCGAACTGACAAGCAGGTCTTCATGTCTGCCTAAAGACTCTATTTCTCCCTCATTCATAACAAGCACCCTGTCTGCATGCTGGATGGAGGATACTCTTTGGGCAATTATTATTGTGGTCACATCACTCAGCTCATTCTTAAAAACTCGCTGAATTTTTGCATCTGTTGCCATATCTACCGCACTGGTCGAGTCGTCTAAAATTACGATTCTAGGAGATTTTAAAAGGGCGCGGGCAATTGTCAGCCTTTGTTTTTGCCCTCCGGAGAAGTTATCCCCCCCCTGCTCAATCCTGTGGTCAAGCCCGTCCTTATAAGCTGATACAAATTCCCAAGCCTGGGCTAACTTAAGCGCCTTTATAATCTCTTCATCTTCTGCATTTTCATTTCCCCATTTCATATTTTCACGTATGCTGCCTGAAAACAAGGTATTGTTTTGCAGCACAAAAGCAACATGGTCGCGGAGCGATTTGATATCATAATCCTTCACATCCCGGCCTCCTACAACCACACTGCCTTCCATTGTATCATAAAGTCTTGGTATGAGCTGTACCAAGGTTGATTTTGATGAGCCGGTGGACCCTATAATTCCCAAAACCTCGCCTGAATTTATATGGAAATTAATATTTTTTAATGTTTTTTCGGTGCTTCCAGGATAACAAAAGCATACGTCTTTAAAGGATACAGACCCGTCTGTCAATTCTTTTACGGGATTTTCAACTTCCTTAATTTCTGATTCAGTATCCAGTATCTCCACAATTCTCGTGACAGAAGCAGAAGCCCTAAGAAGCTGCATGAAAAACATGGACATCATCATAAATGACATTAAAATTTGAGTTATATAGGTAATGAAGGATATTAATTCTCCGCTTCCCATTGAACCTGCAACAACCTGTCTGCCTCCAAACCAGAGTACAGCGATTATTGTAGAATAAATGATTATATTTAATACAGGCATTAAAAAAATAATAAGAGTAATTGCCTTTAAGGCAGTGTCCATTAATGAATCATTTCTCTCCTTGAATCTTTTTTCTTCATGACTTTGTCTGTTAAATGATTTTACAACTCTTATTGCAGTTAAATTTTCACGTATGATTGCATTTACTCTGTCAACCCTTGTCTGCATCTTCAAAAAAAGTGGCCTTGCTTTTGTTAGTATTATAATTATTGCAAGGACCAGGACAGGTATGGAAACCATAAATACACTCGCCAGGGAAGCATTTATGTTCATTGCCATCAAGAGTGCAAATATCATCATAAAAGGCGCCCTTACAGCCATTCTTAAGCTCATCATGGTTACCTGCCCCAATGTGTTGCAGTCATTTGTAAGCCTGGTAATCAGGGATGCAACTGTAAATTTGTCCAAATTTGCAAAAGAAAAGCCCTGTATCTTTTTATATGCTTTCATTCTTACTTCTGAGGCAAAGCCAAAACCGGCCTTTGCTCCGTAATGTGAACTCATTACTCCGAAGGTCATGCCTAAAAAGGCTGCAATAATCATGATAAGCCCGATTTGTATGACATATTTAATATCTTGATTTGCAATGCCCACGTCCACTATTCTTGACATGAGATATGGTATTGCTATATCTGCTGCAACTTCCAATACCATTAGTATTGGACATAAAACTGCATATTTCATATATTTCTTCATTAAAGGCAGTAATTTTTTCAATATGTTCTCCTTTATCTGTTTATTAATTCTTTTTCTATGAGCAGGCCTACCATTTCAGCAAACTTATCCAGGGTCAGTATACGGGTGAACTTTTGTCCGTATATTTTTTTAACCGAAGGAATATCCTCATCTCTTCCAGTAAACACGCACAGAATGGAAACTCCTTGTTTCCAGCCCTTCCTAACCTCATTTGCAGTATCGTTCACACCGGTTTCAGCCGAATATTCTTTCTGAAGCGGTAAAAATCCTTCAGAAGCCACGCCCAGCATATCATTTGGTTTCACATCCGACAGAACAATTAAAATCTTGTGGTTGTATTTTGAATCCCCCATCATATGAAGAGCTGTCCTTAGTGCCATTCCATCCCTGTTAAAACCTGCTGCACCGTAACTGAATATTCTGTCGTTGTTGTTTATTTCATTGTAATCACGGAAAAGATTCATGACTGTGTAGTCTCTCATATTGCAGAAAGAATAAATCCTTACGGGAATATTGCAGCGCGTAAGGCTTTCGGCAATTATATAACCTTCTTCCGCTATGGTTTCCTGCCGGTTAAGCTGGGAAGCTGAAGCATCAAGCATAATATCAACAGAGATATCCGGCATTTCATCTTTGATGATTTTAATGAAAATCTTGCTGTCATTCAGTATGGTTCTCCATGTTTTTTCTGTTGCCAGCTTTCCGGATTCAGATTTCATTGAATAGGTGTAATTGACAATTATTGCGTTTTTTATTCTTTGTGTCAGTTTAGCAATGTTGTTTGTGTTCCGTATATAATTTTTGATATAATGTTTTTTATTTTTATCTCTTTGTACAGAGGTTTGTTTCTGCCTGAAAATAGCATCGTCGGTGTCATCAAATTGTCCCCTTGTAAAATGAAGGTGGCAGCTTTCATGAGCTTCATCACAGAGCACCTTTTCCAATGCCTTCGTATTTGTTTCTCCTATGGTGGAAATTCCGAAATAATCTTTAATGAATTCTCTCTCTTTATTGTCAGATTTTTCTTTTAGCTTAAGCAGGCCTGAGAATATTTTACCGCCCTTTGCGCCTTTACCTTCATCGTTACCTATAAGGGTTAAGGTGCCTCCCTTGATTGACCTTCTTATTGAAGGGTGTTTTCTTCCGAAAAAATGTAATAGTCTGTTTCTTTTTATCTTTTTAATATAAAATTCATCATTATATTCAGGTTCGAAATATTTCTTTATTATTTGTTCCATTTTAAAAACTAATTGTCCGGTACCAAGACTGATGTCAAAATTCAGGTCATCCAGCAGGCTGTTTATATTATCCCTTATTTTTAAGGTATAGCCATTTACCCTGCTGAAGTATGCAGCTTGGATTTCATCGAATAATTCAGCTTCGTCCCTGTTTTCATATGCCTTTTTACCGTACTCAGAACGAAGACCGGTTAATACCGGTCTGTTTTTACTGTCTTTTTCAAAGATGCAGCCTTCCAGTCCAAGCATCATTATTTTCTGATAAAAGATATAGTCCCTGTCATACCTGAGAGTATCGAAGAATTCGCTTAAAAGCCTGTAGTCAAAATATTTATAAACGGCACCGATTATATAATTCCAATATAAGTCTGCCTTGCCTCTTTCATCGTATGCCGTAATATCCGGTGTAAGAGAGTAGTCTTTTGAAACACTCCATATTATATTCCATGCTCTTTGTTTCTCGTTTGATTTTCCCATTTAACCATTACTTCCTTTTAATCCTTGTGTCCGTTGTTTCATTAACGGTTTATTTGAACCTGACCTCATAATTTGGAAACCCCTATTGCCTATTCTTCTTTCTTAACATGTATGCCCGGCTTAATTATCTCTGTTCCATACTTTTGACGCAGCTTATGAATAGTTTCTTCCAGGTTGTCAATTTTGTCATCCTGTTTTTCTTCGCTTTTATCCATTACCTGAAAAAGTGATATCTGCTGAGTATTTTTATCAAAGCCGCTGAGGCTTATTCCCAAAAGCCGGACGGGCTCTTTGTTCCAGTTGTTCTCAAGAAGTGTCTCTCCTGCAGCATATATGTCCTTCACATTGCAGGTTGGATTTATGGTTGTCTGTCTGGTTATTGTATTAAAATTCGAATACTTGATAGTAATTTGAACAGTATGTCCTTTTTTCCCGTGTTTTCTTGCAGTCATGCCCACATCATCTGAAAGCTCCATCAATATTGATTTTGCATATTCAATGTCAACTATGTCACATGGCAGGGTGGTTGACCTGCCGATGGATTTCATATCTTCCTTGTTTTGCTCCACAGGGCTTGTATCTATGCCATTTGCTAAAAGGACCAGTTCGGCACCGGTTTTACCCAGTCTTTTGTATACATTATCCTTGTTTGCCAGAGCTAAGTCTTTAATTGTAAAAATACCCATTTCATTAAGCTTGGCAGCTGTCTGCCTGCCTACTCCGTACATATAGCTAACAGACAGAGGCCACATCTTTTCCTGAATATCTTTTACCCAAAGCTCTGTTATGCCTAAGGGCTTTTTCATTTCAGAAGCCATTTTAGCTAAAAATTTATTCTCTGATATTCCTATGGAGCACCATAAATCAAGCTCCGTCCTTATTCTCTCCATTATACTTTTTGCTGATTCCAAAGGCTTACCAAAAAGAATTTCGCAGCCTGTCATATCAAGCCAGGCTTCATCAATGCTGTTCTGCTGCACAAGGGGAGTATAGTCTGACAATATCTTCATCACTTCTTTGGATTTCATTTCGTAGAAACTATGGTCGGGAGGAATTGTAATTAAGTCCGGACAGAGCCGGAACGCTTCCCTTAAAACCATGGCAGTCCTTACCCCATATTTTCTGGCTTCGTAATTGGCAGTAAGCACTATTCCCGTGCGGTTTACAGGGTCGCCCGCCACTGCTGCCGGCTTGCCTTCAAGATCAGGGCGGCGTGTTTTTTCGCAGCTTATATAAAAGGCATTCATGTCAACCAAGAAAACTACCCTCTTCATATTATCACCCTAGCTTGATTTAAATCCCGATAAATTGAGAAGTTTTATGCCCAAAAATATGTCCAGGTCGATAACAACTTCGTTTTTAGGCATTGCTACTGAATTGGATACATATACGTCTATTCCGTCAACGGTGAATAATCTGTAGTTTTCCGGAACTTTCGGTTTTCTTGCAATTATTTCCGGTATTGGTACAAGGACACTTTCGCTGCTTAGGCGGTTCTCGGGAATTTCAATTGAAACCTGGAGCTTTCCTTTTTTATTAAGATGCTTCTTAGCTTTTTCAGTTATCCTTATTATATTTTCATCATTCAATCAAACCACTCCTTAAATTGCCATCCCGTGCGAATTAAAAGTTCCCCTCTTCCAGAGTATGATTCCCAACAGGTCCAAAATGACAGGGGCTGCTCTTATTTATAACATATAGCCGGGACATTCCTCATGAAAACAAAAACTCTCCCTTGGGACAAAGGGCATCCCTCTTTCTTTTTAATGAAGGTGTGTCCCCTTCGTCTGTATGCTATGTAAACATAAAATACGCCAATACCAATATGCCCAGAATAATTCTATACCAGCCGAACACTTTGAAATCATTATTTTTAATATATCTTATCAAGAATCTTATGGCTATTACAGAAACAATAAAGGCAACCACCATTCCCGTTACCAATACTGCCAGTTCTATACCTGTGAATTCAAAACCGAACTTTACCAGCTTCAAAGCACTTGCACCGAACATCACGGGGATTGATAGGAAAAATGAATATTCAGCTGCTATATTACGGGATGTGCCAAGTATAATTGCACCTAATATGGTGGCCCCGGACCGTGAAGTCCCCGGCACCAGTGACAATACCTGAAAAAAACCTATGATCAATGCCGTTTTATAGGACAGGTCCTTAAAACTCTTTATTTTCGCCGGTTTTCCTTTGTTTTTATTTTCAATGATTATAAACAAAATACCATATAAAATCAATGTTACTGCTACTGTTTGATAATTATAGAAATTTTCATCAAACCAGTCATCAAACAGGAATCCCAGAACAGCTGCAGGCAGAACACCAATTATTACCTTAAACCATATGTCCACAGTATCTCTTTTTTGTTTCTGTGTCTTGCTTGGAGCAAAGGGATTCAGTTTGTGGAAATATAGGAGTACAACAGCCATAATGGCACCTAATTGTATGACAACCCTGAACATTTCCATAAATTCCTGGGAAGCATCAAATTTTATAAACTCCTCAACTAAAATCATGTGTCCAGTACTGCTTATAGGCAGCCATTCAGTTATGCCCTCCACAATTCCCAGTATTATTGCTTTGATTATTTCCATTTACATTTTACCTCCAAGACTTTTTAGTTTTTATAACATATGAGATTATGCAGTTTCGCATACAGATTTTCTATTAGTGGACATACCTCCTGCAACTGAGACTCTCCCGGTAGTGCCCATACCTGTATTCTCGAATAAATTCTGAGGCTCATGGCAATGATATGATGCTATTTCATTATATATTTTGTTGTATAGATTTTCAATTATATATTATTCTAAATCACCGGGGATAACAAACACAAAGCTTGTTCCCTCACCGGGCCGGCTTTCTGCAAGTATCTCAATATTATGCCTTAAGGCTATTTGTTTTGCTATGGTAAGTCCCAGTCCGGTCCCGGTTTTGTTTTCACCAGAATTTGCACTGTAGTACCTGTCAAATATATATGGAAGGTCTCCTTCTGATATGCCTGTTCCTTCATCTTTTATAGTTATTCGATTGTTTTTTAATGTAATATAAATGCTTGTGCCCTCATAGGAAAATTTAATTGCATTATCTATAACAATCAAAAACATTTGACGAAGACGGCCATAATCCCCGTTTATTAAAAACACATCCCTGTCCAGACTGTATTCAATTTTTATGTTCTTCTGCCTTGCCAGGTTTGAAGCACTCCTTGCAGAGTCCTTCAAGACATCACAAATATTAAGGTCCTGCTTTTCAATTTTAAAGTCGGTATTTTGCAGTCTTGACAGCTCTAAAAGATCATTTACCAGCCTTTCCAGGCTCTTGCTTTCATTCAGCATCTGTTTATGGTATTCCTTGACCTGGTCCGGCTCACTTACAACTCCGTCTGAGAGCGCTTCTAAAGAGCCCCTGATAACAGTTACGGGAGTTCTTAACTCATGAGATATATTTGTTATAAAATCCTGGCGCTGTTTTTGGACTCTGTTTCTCTCTTCGTCTGCATCACTTAGTCTTTGGCTCAATATGTCCATTGTTGCTGCCAGGTCGCCTATTTCGTCATTTTGTCTGATACCGGTTTTCCTGCTGTAATTTCCCTCGGCGAGAAAAGCCGCAGTGGTTTTCATCCTATTAATCGGTCTTGTAAATGTTAGAGCCAATGCAACAGATAAAAATACGGATAAAATGAGTGCGGTAACAATGCTGAACAATAAAATCCTGAAGCCTTCACTAATTGCATCATCCATACCTTCAATCGGTGAATGAATCAAAAGCGCTCCTATAATTTCGCCGTCTGAGGTAATAGGGGTGCCAACAGTCAAGGCAGGTGATTCCAAAAGCCTGCTGAAGCCTTCGCTGAAACTTGTTTTGCCTTTAAACACATCTTTAACAACAATATCCGCATCCTGGGGCAGGTCGGCATAAGAGTACTGCATCCGGGCCATGCTTCCGGTAATTAGAAGATTCATCTCCTCATCAACAATCCATGCATCTGCCATTGCAATATCATCTAAACTGCGTATATATAAACCCAGACTCCCCTGCATGCCCATCATGCCGCCGTGTCTGCCCATACCGGGACTAAAGTCCAAACTGGTACCATCCATTAACTGAGAAATTGTATCCGCAATTGTCAAG
>Ga0208040_1000847_pt1 | contig 33785 bp, 29 predicted proteins | sample AD_UKC083_MetaG_FD_184431 | JGI IMG/M metagenome (GOLD analysis project Ga0208040, IMG submission 184431) | Active sludge microbial communities of municipal wastewater-treating anaerobic digesters from USA - AD_UKC083_MetaG (SPAdes) (version 2) | ecosystem: Engineered > Bioreactor > Anaerobic >...
GATTTTCGAAATAAATTATATAAGTTCCTTCTGGCAAACCGTTTTTAATTTGCATTTCGAGTTTAAGTGTTTTGTTTTCGTAATATTCGCGATAATCGCCAGTGTATAGCTCGTTTTGTTTTTTATCACGATAGTAAACACCTTCGTTTTGATATATTTGAGGAGTTTTTTGAGCTTGCAGGCTAAATACCACCAAAAATAACACTGTAATTAAAATCAATTTATGTCTCATTTGTTCCTAATTTATTTTATAGAACAAAGGTATCTCGATTTTTCGAAATACCTTTGATTTTTGCTTAAATTTTTAAAGTAAAACTAAAATGTATATCCTGTCCAGTCGAAAATATTTGTTGGGCAACCTGTATTACCATTTTCAATTTTTACATTATCATATGTAGTTCCGTCTTTTTTGGTTATTTCGTTACCACTGATTGGTGTTGTTAAAGAATTAGTTATAGAAATTGTTGCGTTTCCGTGTCATTGTCATTTTACTTTATTTCTTTTCTGTCGGCTGGTGTGTCGGCGTTTTTTATTTTTTTTAAGTGTCGGCAAATTTTTTAAAACAATTTCTCTCGGTGCGTTGGCTTTGCTAGCTCTTTGACAAAGTTTTGGTTAGATTTTTGGCTCGTGTGGCTTTGGCAATGTGCTTGCAAAATGCGTTGGCTAATTGCAAAGTTAGTTATATTTTCTTTATCAAAATCTTTTTCTTAAAAATGTTCGTATATTTGCTTTCTATTTGTTACAGAACAGATTGAAAACGAACTGAATTTATTTACTTTTAAAAAATAACAATTATGAGCATGAACAAAGCACAATTAATTGATGCAATTGCAAAAAAGGGCAATATCAAAAATGCAGAAGCAAAAAACGCTTTAGAATTAACTTTAGGAGCAATAAGCGAAGCTCTAAAATCAGGTGAAAGTATTACTCTTATCGGTTTCGGTACTTTTAAGATTGTCGATATTGCTGAACGTACTGGAAGAAACCCACAAACTGGTGAAAAAATTCAAATTAAAGCAAAAAAAGTGGTGAAATTTAAACCAGGTAATGAATTGTCAGGCCATGTAAAGTAATTTTGTGAATGCAACTTGATTTATAGTCTTTTAGGCTTAAAAATAATAGCATTGTGAAGAATTCAATAACATGTATGACTTTATTATGGAGAAAACAATAAGACTAAACTTAATTAACTATCTTTATAAAGTATTTCTTTAATAAACTTAACATTATTAGACATAAAAATTATTGATACAATTTCTTGTTTTGATGTTAAGATATTCATTTTTTTAAAATAATTCGACTTGTTATAATGTTTAAACCAAATGTTAAATAAGCGATAACGAGCTTTATCAAGATAATCTGCATTATCATAAACAATGAAGATTACTCTTTCAGGGTTAGCTGTTATGAAATTATATATAACCTTACAAATTGAATCTCTAATTAGTTTATTGTTTATCGAATTTTTATCCAAACTTTCTGTTTTATCAAATTCAAAAATAAATTTATCACCACCTAAGTTGTTAAACAATAATGTATATTTACATTTATCTGTGGCATTAAAACAATAACCAAATCCTTTCGGATTGACAAATTCATTTATTTCGTATTCATTATGCATTATAAGTCATCAGGATTATAAGGATTGTAAAAGCATGGGCTTGTTTTTATCCATTCTCCATTTTCATATTTTAAAGGAATATTATCAACACACATATATCTAAATTCACAGTCTTGGCAGATTTTTATTTTATCATTGTTAATATTCCAAAGTAACTGAAAATCATTAGTCTGAACAATCCTATCAATACTGTCTAAATTTTTTACATAACCAAAAGTCTTATTTAGAGATAAACAATTTTTTATTTCTCCTTCTTTTGTAATGCAAACTTTTCTGTTATAATAATTATTGAAAAATAAACTTTCACAAAAAAGAGTAATATTGACTTTAAAATAATATTTGTTATTAACATGAAAATCTGAATGTTTTTCTTTCATTTCACTTGAAAATACAATCTTTTGTCTTTCTATCTTATTGTCTTTTAAAACTTTGTTTTTTTCTGCTCCATAAAAGTATAAAAGTCTTAGTCTTTGATGATTTTTTAATATACTAATTAACTTATCAATATCGTAATTTCCCCACTTTGATATTATTTCAATATAATCAAAGTCTTTATTATTAAGAAACGTAAGTATTGCTTCTATATAATTTAAATTTAAGGTATTAAAAGCTCTAAACTGAATAAATCTACATCCTAATTTTTCTAAGCTCAATAGAGATAAAGTTAATGTGTCATTTTGCATAGGAAGTTCTAAAATTGCATTAGAGACTTGACCAGGGTAGTCCCATGCTGGTTCTAAATCAACAAATAATTCAAGTTCATCTTCATCACAAAAAAAGATAAATTCATTTTCAATAAGCATCTTAAAATATTCATCAATAATTGAATGTTGAGTTTTTTCAAAGTCTCTTTTAACATCATCGATTGTATTGGTTTTGTATGTTGATAAAATATCATATAAACCATTAGGAATTAGTTTGTACGAGTTACGAGGCAAATCGTAAATAGCACTTCGTTTATTGCCTTTGACTAATTTGCATTCAGCAAACAATTTAAAATACTTACTTTCAGAATTCATTTTTAAGATTTATGATAGGTGAAATGATTTTATAAAAGTTTTGCGGATAATAATCACTTGTATTATTTGAAGCTTTGATTATTTTCAAATGATCATCTTTCAACTTTTCTTCTATTTTAAGAAATTGAACATTTGTTGGTAGCTTGTCAAAATCTTTATCGTATAAATCTTTAATACTCTTACTTTCCATTTTTAAAATATTTAGCGATTCTTTTTTCTAAATAGAAATTGCAAGGGTAAGAAACTTGATAAAACTGTCCTATTGGATTGACTTCCAAAAAATAATATCTTTTGTCCTTGCCGACTAAAATGTCTATTGAGCCAGATTTCATATTTGTTTTGTCCATAAATTTTATAATTGCTAATTTTAAACTATCTGGTGCTTTGTAAGGAGGTGTACGGTTTGGTTTCTGAAAATTATAATTGCGAAAATCAATTTTTGTCATTTCGTCCAATTGAGAAAAAATTGCGGAAATGTATATTTCCTCTTTAAAGTAAAAAACTCTAAGCTCATAGGCTTTGTCAATGTACTCTTGAAATAAGGTTGGAGCAAAAGTATCGGGAAAATTATTTATTATCTCTTCAGTAAATAAATAAGATTGTCCAGAAAAACATATCTCATCATTTTCATAATATAAGCCACTTTGAGTTATGGGTTTTGTAAGTAATATTTTATATTCTTTAATAATGTCTTGAACTTCTTGTTTATTTGTCAATATCCAAGTCCGTGGAATATTCATACCACATTTATTTGCAATTTTAAGATTAATAAGTTTATTGGTATTATTTTCATATATATTTCCGACACTCTTTTTAATATTATGTAATTCATTATAAATAAATTCAGTAATTGCATCAAACTCATTTAGTAAAAATCTATTAGTTACTTCAGAAAGGTTTAAATATTTTTGTTTTCCAACTGCATTTACATTTAAAGAAAGTTTCCCTCTACGGTACCAATAACCTGTAATTTTACTTAATTGAATTACTGTATCATCATGTTGACAAACAAAATCAATGTTACCATCGGCATTTATAGTAAGTTTAAAAAAATCAAAAACATTAGTATTGTTGATACGTAAGTATTCAACATTATAATATTTTAACCAATTTATTACACTATCAGTTGTTGCATCATCAGGTTCTGAAATTATTAATATCATTGTTAAAAACTTATAAAAAATTTATTCAAGCATTATTTCATCATTGGCTTTTTTATTTTTTCTTCTTTCTCTTTGTATTAGTTCATTTCTTTTTTCTTGCTCCACTGTGTTTAGTCCCACTTCTAGTCTTTTTCTATTTGTAATGGTATCATTACCATAATAACTTTCATAATCGGTATTTTTACTATGTCTATAAATATAGCGACATATATTTGCGTATTGAAATGGAGTCATGTTTCCATTTATCACATTTTGAAATAATGTATTTTTAAAATCAACTGATACGTTACGCTTTGTTGAAAAGTAATGAAGCAACATAAAATAGGCTTGCCATTCTCTAATATAAGGTTCCCAAAAACTAATATATCTTACTGTTGATACAGAATCTTCGTAAGTTTTGGGCAATCCTATAAGTTTTTCTCCGGGAAACCCATATTCTTTGATGATATTATTAATTATTGTAAATTGCTTTTTGTTATTTATTATCCATTTCAAACCAAATATAGTATGCCTGAACAGGATAAATCCATCATTTACCTTTTGTGTATATTTTTGATCTATTTCAAATAAACTGTCTATTTGATTTGCAAGATTTAAATTTATTGATGCTTTATAAATAGAATAAAGACTATCAAAATCTTGGATAGTTTCCATAGTAGTAGAGTATGCGAGTGATTTTTTTGTTAACTCGCTTGATCTTATAAACCATATCGAAATTCCTTGCGTAAAACACTTATTAAGCCACTTATTAGCCCTGATGCTATCATCAACATAACAACAAATTTGTAAAGACTTAAAACAGTGTTGTGCATAAATAAAATCATAATTTGTATAAATACTATCCAAACGTAGCAGGGCTAAATTATAATTTTCTGACAAAACATCTTCATCTACTCGGTTAAAAGTTTGATGATAGTATATATAATTTTGTCCAAAAGAACATAACGATATAGCTGAAAGGATCAACAAAAAAATCACTAATCGCATAATTACATACCTTGTATAGCAAAAAAACGCATCATACCACCTTTAAAAGTAGTTTGAGTAAGAAATAATAACAAAAATATCATTCCCATTGTAAAGAAAATTATTACTAATAATATTCTTTACAGCAAGGTCCTTCATATTCCATCAAGTCTCCAGAGACAACTCCATTGGAGTTTTTATTATAGTCGTCAATTGCTTTTAAAACAGCTTGAGCTGCTTGTTCATTACATCCATCATCTTTTCTTATTGTATCAGTTCCCCCCTCAGGTCCTGCAGATGAATCTGTCCTATACTTTGATGTATCATTAGAGGCACCAGTGCAATCATAAGTACAACTTGAGCAGTCTTCATTTTTTGATGTAGCTGGAGTTGCAGCTCCACCAACTACTTCTACAAGTTCACGCAATTCATTTGATAAAATTTCTTCAGAATTAAATAATTCTTCGTTTAAACTTTGTAAGTCTTTCTTTTTCATAACGATAAAATTTTAAATTAATAATAGAAAACACAAATATAAGAATTATTTGCGATATTTGCAAAAATTATTTTTTATTTGGTATTTTTTTGTACTTATAATTATTCTAATTGAAAAGATTCAAACACATTAAACAAAATGACCATAATGACTGTGGACCGACATGTCTAAGAATTGTTGCCTATTGGCATGGGAAAAATTATGACATAGATTTTCTCAAAAAAAACTGCAATATTAACAATGATGGTGTCAATTTGCTAGATATTGTCAAAGCGGCAGAACTTATTGGATTTAAAACATTATGTGTAAAAATTGACACAAAGAAACTTGATAAAGTCTTAGAAATTGGACCTTGCATTATACACTGGCAGAAGAAGCATTTTGTAGTACTTTACAAACAAAAAAAATCATTTTGGAAAAGAAGTAAGATTTATTATATTTCAGATCCTGCCAGAGGTCGTTTAACTTTTAACGAAGAAATCTTTAGTAAATCATGGAAAGGGAATAGTGCAAAAGGATATTGCTTGTTATTAGAACCAAAGGAAGATTTTTACAACTTGAAATTTTAAATCAATGAATTAAGATAATAATTTTTGAAAAATTTTCGAATAGGCAAAATTTGATTCTTTTATGTGTGATGTAAAATGGCATTTATTTAAATTCTTTAATGATCTATTTACATGTAAAACGTGCGTTGTAAAAATTTGGCTCTTTGACTTTTGCGAAGTTTTGGCACGTGTGTCGGGCAAAAGGCAATGTGCCAAATGTGGGCAGGCATTAAAAATTGTTTTAAAAAATGTGCGTTGGCAAAAAAATAAAAAACATCGGGTCGGCTTGTGTGTCGGCTATCTTTTCTTGTCAATATTCCTTTTTTCTGTCCTTTCACAATGGTTTACTTTTCAATTTATCGGTGTCTCTGTTTTTTTTCTACACTTGGCGGTAACTGACTTACTTTTTCCTAATTTTTAAATTTTGCCCAATTCGTAATTTTGAGGGGTCGGTAATTCTGTTTAGTTGCATTATGCCATCGGCGGTAGTGCCAGGGAATTTTTTAGAAATAGAATATGGATTATCTCCAGCTTGTACTGTGTAATATTCGTAAGCAGGGTCTTTTTTCACTTCTGTGTTTGTTGAGGTGGCGGTTGTGCTAACTCCTGCTAATCGTTGTTTGTCATCATAACTCATTTGGTCAACACCTTTGTAAGTTGAAACAAGAGCATCTTTTACATAAACTTTTAGTTTTTGTCCTATAGAAAGTCTGGTAGAGCCAAGTCCATTCCATGCCATGAGTTCATTAACCGAAACTTTATACCACGAAGCAATTCTGCCAAGCACATCTCCTGATTTTACTGTGTAAATAAGCTCTGTTGTTCCTTCTGGTTGTTGGGCTAATACCGCAGCTTGTTTGTGGTCGTTATAAATATCGAAATTTTGGTGTTTATATACTTCCATTAAGCTGTCGTTCCATTGTCGTAAATAAAACTCGTCTGGTAATCTGGTGGCGTATAAATAACGACTAACATAGTATGAATATTCAATAAAATTTTCAATTACCAAACCTGCATGACTTGCAGAGTGAATCATAATAAAAGAATCAGGAACTTTTTCAATTACCATTGCAACATGACCTATTGTATTATTTATTGCAGAGCGAGTTTTAAAATAAACCAAATCACCGGGTTGCAGGCTGTCTATATGAACTCTATCGCCCATCATGCTTGAATATTTCGACATTCGTGGCATTGGTAAATTAAAATGTCTGTGAATATGATATATAAAACCGCTACAATCAAAACCAGCAGGAGTAATTCCAGCCCAACGATATTTTAAACCTACAAAAGTCTTTGCATAGTCAATAATTGAATCTATAAGTTGCTCTCTAATTATTTTAATAGAGTCTTTATCTAATGTTTGTGTAGTATGATGCTTATTTTGACTCTCTGCATTTAAACTATCGCTTTGTGCAAAAATATTGTTAGCTGAAAAACAAATAATAAAACAAAATATTATGCTAAGAAACTGTGTTTTCATTTTTAAAATTTATGTATATTAATATAATTCAAATTAAGTTTCACAACTGCAAATATAGAAAAATTTTAAAAATTAGTAATTTTATTTAATTTTGCTCCGGTTAAATATTAATGAAATTTTTAGAATTTATAGCATTTAGAATTTTGGTAGCCATATTTTGGCTTTTACCATTTTGGGTAATTTATCTTTTATCCGATTTACTATTTTTTGTTTTATATTATGTTGTAAAATATCGTAGAGCTGTTGCTTATGATAATTTGAGCAAATGTTTCCCAGACAAGTCAGACCAAGAAATAAATAAGATGAATAAGGAATTTTTTCATCATTTAATGGATATTACTTTGGAGTCGGTAAAGGGAATGAGCATTAGTCAAAAAAAGATAGAAAAAAGATATATACTTAAAAATACAGAAATTATTAATTCGTATTATTATGAAAATAAATCTGTAATGTGTCTTACCAGCCATTATGGAAACTGGGAATATGGAATTTTAGGTACAGATTTGGGAATAAAGCATCAGGCTGTGGCGTTATATTTACCTTTAAGTAATAAATTTAGCGAAAGATATGGTTTAAAACGCCGTCGTAGATTTGGAATGCAAATGGTCGAAGTTAGTAAAACAAGAGAAATTTTTGCAAACATTCCACCAAAACCTGTTGCTATAATTATGGCTGCCGACCAAAGTCCTGCAAATGTTGAAAAAGCTTTTAAAATTAAATTTTTAAATCGTCCTACTGCTTGTTTATATGGACCCGAAGCTTATGCGAAAAAGGTAGGATTACCAATTTTGTATTTAAAAATTTCAAAACTTAAAAGAGGATATTATTCATTAGAATTTGAAAGATTGATTGAATTGCCAAAAGATTTAGAAGCAGGGGAGGTAACAAAAATTTACTTTAATAGATTAGAAAAAGATATACTTGAAAAACCTGAATATTGGCTTTGGTCGCACAGGCGTTGGAAACATAATTTAGATAACTATAAAATTGAATAATATGGCAAAAATTAAAACTTTTGTTGTTAATGATTTTCAAACTAATGCTTATTTGCTTTATGACGAAACAAATGAAGCTGTAATAATTGATGGAGCTGCAAATTCTAATTATGAATTTGAAAGATTGAATAATTTTATAACAACAAATAATTTAAAACTCAAATATATTCTTAATACTCATGGACATTTAGACCATATTTGTGGAAATTTTCATTTAAAAAATACATATAATGTCCCAATTTTAATGAATTTTGAAGATAATTACTTGGTTGATAATTCTTTAAACTTTGCTTATGCCTATGGTTTTGTTATGGAAAAACCACCGCAGGCAGATTTAGATTTAAAAGACAAGTCTATCATTACATTTGGTAATACAAATATTGAAGTAATTACTTGTCCTGGACATACTCCAGGTGGTGTGGTTTTTCATGTCGAGAAAGATAATATTTTAATTGTAGGCGATTCTTTATTTCAGCAAAGCATTGGTAGAACTGATTTGCCCGGCGGAAATTACGAGACGCTGATAGAAAATATTAAAAACAAAATTTTTACTCTCAATCCACAAACTATTGTTTTCCCCGGTCATGGACCTGAAACTACTATCGAAGATGAAATTAAGTATAATCCTTTTTTTTGAATTAAGAATTTATAATTGAGAGTTAAGAATTTCTCAATTATAATTATTCAAAAAAATGTAGATATATTGTTGATTTTTCTTGGACGTTTCTTGGATGTTTCTTGGGTAGTATTATCTGTTTCTTGGGTAGTATTATATATTTCTTGGGTAGTTTCTTGGGTAGTATTATATATTTCTTGGGTAGTACTTATATATATCTTGGGCTTTTCTTTGGCTTTTTCTTTGGCTTTTTCTTTGGCTTTTTCTAATATAAATCCCTCTTCTAAATATTTTTCAGAAACATTTTCTATTACTCTAAAAGCAGTTATTAATGAAAAATCGAATTTTGCTTTACCATTTCCATTTTCAATTAATTCTTTTTGTACTCTATCTACACCACGACTAAATCTATTTACGTAGCCTAACACTTTCATAGCTTCGGCGATGAACGGATTACGGTAGTCGCTGACATTTGGGAAGTTTTCTGGAGTTACTTTTCCGTATAGTCCACCGGGATTTTGTACTTCAATTCTGTCGTCATATTCGTAGAATTGGACAGGAGCGTTGGTTTCGTAATCGCGGTGCATAATTGCGTTCATTAAAAGTTCGCGAGTAGCCCAGTATGGATATTTTGAAAAAGTTTCTTCACGAAGTACGCTTACTGGAATAGGACGTTTTTGTGCTATGCTGGTTTCGATAAACGTATCAATTTTGGGAAGCTCCCGACAAAGATTTCCTGCGAATTTATGCTCATTAATAATATCTCCAGCACGGTCTTTTCCTTTGAAATGTACATATTGAATATATGAGCCGTGTAGGTAGCGTTCTGGATTTTTTCCAAAAAGTACAATAGCTCCATTAGTTGGACAGTTGTAACGCAAATCATAAAATCCAAGCGAAGCAAGTTGTTCTTCTATACAACGATTGTCTTCGGCGAGTATATCTTCAGCTACTGCTTTAGGTAAATATTCTTTTTCTATAATTTTTACGTCTAAATCGTTGATGTTTGTTCCTAAGCAAGGCATGGCATCGAATGTGTGAATGTTGGATAAACGGCGTTCCATTAGGATTTTTTCTTCCGCTTCTGTTGCTGTGCTTTTTCTTGGACCAACTCTTACCCAAATACGTCCTCTATAACGCACAGGAGGAAATTCTGAGGGTTGAACTTCGACAACCAATAGCTCGCCATCTTCAAAAGAGAATTTTTCTACACTCATAGTCGGCTGAGGTAAAATATTGCCATCGGTGCGAATGTTGGATATCTTTAATAATAACTTATCGTCAACTTTTAAGCCTGATAATTTCCCGTCATTGTGTGCTCCAATAATTAAATAGCCATTCTTTCCACTTGACGAAACATCGTTGGAAAAGGAACAAATAGCTTGACAAAATTTATCCATATCGTTGGTAGATACGATGCGTTCTATATGGGAACTTTCCGAAGCAGAAAGAATTTTTGAAAGACTATTTTTTGTGAGCATAAACTGTATTTTATGCAAAAATAAAGTTTTTCTAAACTTTTAGCAAACAATTTACTATAAATTAAAATGCAAAATGCTATTCATTTGATATATGCTTATTAAGTAAAGTTGAAATGTCTTTTATTTAAACCAAAAAAATATTCAAATTTTCTTAATTATCACTTCATTTTAAAATCTTTATTCATTTTTAATTTTAAAATATTATATTTGCTTTTGTTTAATTCATAAAATGAACAAATGAGTAAAAGAAAAATTGAAAATAAGGGTGTTTTTATTTATTTAGTTATTCTTTTTGTTATAAGCGTAAGTTTGGTTGTATTTATTTTTCCACGAAAAGAACAATTTCAATACTCTTATGAACCGGGCACACCTTGGCTTTATGAAAGTTTAGTGGCAGAAACTGATTTTCCTATTTATAAAACTGAAGATGAAATTGCTTTAGAAAAAGATAGTGTAGTAAAAAATTTTATACCACATTATATTAAAGATAGTTCTGCAATTGAAAAATATAAATATTTAATGCAAACTAAAATAGAAGAAATATTAGATTCGCTAAAAACACGTAGCAATAAAATTTTTATATTGAGTACCACAAGAAAGCAAATCAATACGCTTGAAAACTTTTATAAAGAGTTTGAAACAGTAAATGCAACATATTATAATCGTGGAATAATTGAACTTTCTGAATTTGATTATAACAATAAGTTAGAACAAGTTTATTTTGATAAAAATGGAACTTCAGAATTGACTTCTGTTAATAATTTTTACACAAAATCAGAATTTAGTAAAGCTTTGTTAGATATTTATGATAAATGTATGCTTGAAACACTTGATTCGGTTTGGTGTGTTGAGATTCAAAATTTTATTTCACCTGATTATATCCCAGCAAACATAGTGTATAATCAAGAATTGAATGAGAAAGAAATTAATGAAGAAATAGATAATTTAAGTCCAATTTTAGGTGTAATTCAAGCAGGACAAGTAATTGTTCGTAAAGGAAATATTATAGGCGACTATGAATGTAAAGTGTTAAATTCTATGCAAAACTATATGACAAAAGATTTGCAGCACAATACTTGGAGTGTTAGTTTGGGAATTTTGTTGGTTTTTGTTTTACTATTTTCAGTATTGTTCGTTTATTTTCTGAATTTTTCTTGCGAAATAATGAATTCGTTTAAAACCAGTAGTTTTTTCTCAATTCAGATATTAATAATGATTTTAACGGTTTATTTAGTTTTCCAATTTACTGATTTTAGCATAAACAATATTCCTTTTGTACTTTTTCCGCTACTAATATTTACCTTCTATAAATTTAGAGTTTCATTTTTTGTTTACTTATTTACATTATTTATAGTTGGATTTTTTGCACCATCTCAATTTGAATTTTTAATTATTCAAACTTTAGCTGGTTTAGCAGCCATGTTTAGTTTGAGAAAAAGCCAAAAACGACAACATATTTTTGTAACTGTTCTTATAGTTTTTGGAGTTTATGTTGTGTTAAATTTGGGCTTTTCATTAATGAAAGGAAAAGGACTTGGTCTTGAGTTTATAAATGAGTTAAAACCATTTGCAGTAAGCTCGTTTTTAGTTCTTTTATATTTACCTTTTGTTTATATTTTAGAAAAAGCTTTTGGTTTAGTCTCAGACTATACATTATTAGAATTGAGCGATATTAATCATCCTGCTTTGAGATTGCTCTCAGAACAAGCACCAGGCACTTTTCAACATTCCATGCAAGTTTCTAATTTAGCAGAATCTGTTGTAAATGCTTTGGGAGGAAACTCTATACTTACAAGGGTAGGGGCTTTGTATCATGATATTGGGAAAATAAGTCATGCCGAATATTTTATCGAAAATCAATCAGGAGTTAACATACATAATGAATTGGATTTTGAAGAAAGTGCCACAAAAATAATTTCTCATGTTAAAGAAGGTATGCTAATTGCAAAAAAATATAACTTACCATCTCAAGTAGCAGATTTTATCGAAACTCATCATGGTACGTCTTTAACAAAATATTTTTATGTTTCATGGGTTAATGCAAATCCTGGACTAGAGCCAAATATGTTAAATTTTAAATATCCTGGTCCTAAACCACATAGCATAGAAACTGCTGTTCTGATGATGGCTGATGCAATAGAAGCTGCTTCGAGAACTTTGCAAGATTATACTGTCGAAAATATTCAAAATACAGTTTCTAACATTATTGATTCTCAACTCAATGATGGTCAGTTTAATGAAGTAAGTATTACATTAGAACAAATTACTAAAGCTAAGAAAATATTTGCTGAAAAAATAAAAAATATTTATCATGCTCGCATAGTTTATCCCGAAATTAATTCAAAAAATTAATTAAAAACAATATATTTGCGGACTTTTAGTTATAACTATGTTTTCTAAGCTTTATGAAACTGAAAATAATATTTAACATCATAGCTTTATTTTTAGTTAGTAGTTTTTCATTTTCTCAAACTGCTACGCTAACTGGCATAGTACATGACTCAAAATCAAAGGCTTTGCACTATGCAAACATTAGCGTTGTAGGACATTCAATAGGAACAACTAGCGATAAAAAAGGATACTTTGAATTAATAGTGCCAGCTTCTATCGATATAAATATTGAAGTTTCTTATTTAAGTTTTGAAACAAAAACATTTTTACTAAACTTAAATCCTGGCGAAGTTTTTAATCTTGAAGTAGAATTATATGAAGCTGCAAATATTTTGCCAAGTACAGACATTGTTGCAAGTTCGGATAGGCATGGAACAGCAGTAAGATTAAATCCCGAAATTTCTCTTAAAATTCCTACTATTGGCGGTTTTGAAGATATGTTAAAATCTTTGCCTTCGGTTTCGTCTAACAACGAACTTAGTTCGCAATATAGCGTTAGAGGTGGAAATTTTGATGAAAATTTAGTTTTTGTAAATGATATAGAAATTTTTAGACCTATTCTAGTCAGATCGAGTCAACAAGAAGGAATGAGTTTTATTAATTCTGATATGGTTTCGGGTGTTGTGTTTTCAGCTGGAGGGTTTGAGGCACAATATGGAGACAAAATGTCATCTGTGCTTGATATAAAATATAGAAAACCTTCGCAATTTGGAGGAAGTTTAAGTGCTAGCTTATTAGGAACAAATGTTCATGTCGAAGGTGTAAGCAAAAATCACCTTTTTAGATATAATACAGGTCTCAGATATAAAACAACAAAATATGTTTTAGGAACTTTAGATACAGAAGGAAATTATGATCCTCAATTTTTTGACTTTCAAACATATTGTACTTATGATGTAAGCGATAAACTCGAATTAAGTTTTTTGGGAAATGCAAGCAGTAATGTTTTTAATTTTATTCCAGAAGATAGAGCTACTTCTTGGGGAACTTTAAACGAAGCTTTAAAAATAATGATGTATTTCGAAGGACAAGAAAAAAATAAATTTCAAAATACTACAGGAGCTTTAACAGCAAAATATAAGAAAAATAAAAATTTAGATATGAAGTTTATTTTGTCTTCGTATTACGCATTAGAGCAAGAAGCTTTCGATATTTTAGGTCAATATTATTTGAATGAATTAGACAAACAATTAGGTTCAGATAACTTGGGCGACAGCGTAGCAAACATAGGTATAGGTTCTTATCTAAATCATGCCAGGAATTATTTGAATGCTTATGTTACTTCATTCAAATATTTAGGAAATTATAAAACAGGGAATCACAGTATTTTATGGGGAGCTCAATATAATTACGAAACCTTTGATTATTCTGTCCATGAATGGAATATGATAGATTCGGCGGGATACTCTTTAGGATCTTATGGATATTCGCAACAAGAACTAATTCCCGAAAATCGTGATATTGTGCCTTTGTTCCTAACCGATATTGATAATATGAAAATTTATAGCAACAGGTTAAATGCATTTATTCAAGATTCTTATTTAATAAAACTTGATGCAGGAGAATTTTCTATGGGTGGAGGATTAAGATTTAATTATTGGAGCTTTAACCACGAATTTTTGATAAGTCCACGTTTGAATATGGGATTTAAACCAAATTGTAAAAGAGATGTTGTTTTTAGATTTTCTACAGGATTGTATCATCAGCCAGCATTTTTTAAAGAAATCCGAAGGCTAGACGGAAGTATTAATAGAGACATTAAGGCACAATCTTCGTATCAAATTGTTGCAGGAGGAGATTATGTTTTTAAAGCTTGGGGACGACCATTTAAACTTGTTACAGAAGCATATTATAAATATATGTATAATTTAATTCCTTATGATATTGATAATGTGAGGATTAAATATTATGGGGATAATTTATCTCGAGGTTATAGTATGGGATTTGAAGCAAAAATTAATGGAGAATTTGTTCCAGGAACAGAATCTTGGTTTAGCGTAGCAGTAATGCAAACCCAAGAAGATATAGAAGGCGATTTTTATAGGCAAAAATATGCTGATGGAACAGTTGATACTATTTATTTAGATATGATACCTCGTCCAACCGACCAAAGACTTAATTTCGGAATCTTTTTCCAAGATTATATTCCCAAGCATGAAACATGGCAAGCTTATATAAATTTATTGTTTGGAACAGGTTTACCAGTTGAAAAAGCTAAAGAACCAGCCAGATTTACAGCATATCGTAGAATAGACTTAGGTATTTCAAAACAATTGTTAGATGGTGAAAGTCAGTTTGCAACATCAAGGAAATTTTGGTCTAATTTTAAATCTATTTGGTTGAGCCTTGAAGTGTTTAATTTAATAGATATTAAAAATGAAATTTCATACACTTACGTTACCGACATACGTGGTTGGCAATATGGAGTTCCAAATTACTTGACAGGACGAAGATTTAATCTTAAATTAATGGTGAAGTTTTAACAACATTTTCTGAAAGTTAAGTTTATTTTATTGAAAAATATTTTTATTGAAGTATTGTTTTTTTCTAAAATTATATATATTTGTATAAAATATGTGAGAATTAATTTAAGCACATGAAAAAACAAAAAAAATATTATACTTTTTTTGATGCTTTTATAATAAATATATTTACATTTTTAGCAGTTTTGCTTTTATGGGCTATCATTGATTCTGTTGATTTGTTTAATCCCTTAGATGAATTTTTTGATAATTTTGATTATACCGACTTATATTATTCAGAATTAAGACATAATGACATGGTTCCAGACACTAATATTTTTATTGTAAATATTGGAACTTTAAGTCGAGCAGAATTAGCTAAACAAATTACAGTCCTTCAAAAATTTCAACCTAAAGTAATAGGAATAGATGCGGTTTTTGCCGAACAAAAAGGAATGGAAGATTATTTGTTAAAACAGGCTTTGAATTTAGATAATAATATTGTATTAGGAGGATTTGGAGAGTTTGACGAAGATGATGAAGACGAAGCTATTGGTATAATAAAGTCAAATCCTTTTTTTGGCGAGTTTCCAGTAGGACATTTAGAGTTTATTGCCGACCCAAAAATTGTTAGAGAATTTGACAAGTTTATTAGATTTAATGATACTATAATTAATGCTTTTTCTTTAGAGATAATGAGTAAATATGACCCAAATGTATTTTTAGAATTTGCTCAACGTAAATCAAAAACTGAAATTATTAATTATAGAGCGGGTTATCATCCATATATAATTTTTGATTATGAAGAAATTTCTGATACGAATTCAAATTTAGAAATTATAAAAGATAAAATTGTGCTAATGGGCTATGTAAGAATGCATCAGGGAGCACCTACAGATACTATTGATAGCCACTTTACACCAATAAAACGTTCAGAATATGGCTATGCAGATACAAAAGGAATAGAAATTCATGCACATATTTTAAGTATGTTGCTTTCAAAAGATTATGTTCAAAAAGTGCCAGATTGGATAAATTACTTAATAGCTTTAATTATATGCCAATTGTTTTTAATGTGGTTGGTTTATTATTATGTACATGGGGCTAAATTATTTGATATATTATCAAAACCAATACAATTTTTATTAATTGTTTTAGTTTTATGGGCAACTTTTATGATTTTTGCAAAGTTTGGTATAAAAATTGATATGATACCATCAGTATTAACTTTGGTTTTATGTATAGAAGTGCTATATTTATACGAAGAAACGTTAGAACTTTTTAAAATCGATTCATATTTAACACAAAACTTTAAATACACTAGAGATGAAAGAATTGAAAATTTTCGTTACATTGTTCGCCTTGAGTTTATTCGCAATAGGTTTAAACGCACAAGAAAGCGAGTATAAGGTATTCTATTTTTCAGGCAGTCCTAAGATTGTTGAAAAAGGTAAAGAAATAAGTGTCAAACGAGATACTTATTTAAACTCTAAAGCAAGTATTAAACTTCCGGCAAATTCATATTTAGTATTAACTAACAAAAATGAGGTGCCTATGGGTATTAGTAATCCTGGAACTTATAGTATTGCTGATTTAAACAAAATTTATGAAAATGTTGGTAACAGTAATTTAACACAAGAATTTTTTGATTATATTGCTAATAATATGATTCAAGAAAATGAGAAAGCAAGGCGTAGTGGTGGTGTTTATAGAGCTGTTGGCGATATTCTTGTAGCTCCATTTGATGAAGCTGTTTTATTAATTGATAGTCTTACTTTAAGTTGGAAAAATCCAAAACAAAAGAAGTTGTATCTAAAGGTTTATAATCCAGGAAATTGGGAATTAATTTATAATATTCCAACAACAGATTCAACTTATACTTTGTATTATGAACCTCAAAAGTTTATTAAAGGCAGAGAATATGCATGGACTGTTTATCATGGTGAAGACCATCCACAACAAGGAACAATTCTTAGAGTTTTTACATTTGCCGATGACACATGGAAAGAAAACTTTAATAATAAATTAAAGGTAATTAAAGAAAGTGGTGAAAATGTAGAAATTAATAAGATAAAAACTTTAAGACTATATTTGGATAATAATATTTATCCTTTAAGCGAAAGCGAATAAGCTTTTGTTTATACTAGAATATTAAAATCATCTTTATCGTCTAAAGCAGGGAAACTTTTACGATATTCTTGAATAGTGTCTGTATCAAGAGTTGCGGTTATTATTTCTTCTTGTTCGTCGTTTGCTAATGCAATATATTCGCCTTTAGGGTCAATTATGCATGAACCACCTGTGTAGAACAAGTTATTCCCATCTATACCAATTCTGTTGCAGCCCACAACATAACAAAGGTTTTCTATTGCTCTAGCCCTTAGAAGTATGTCAAACATTTTACGTCTTTCTATGGGCCATGATGCAACATTTATCATTAAGTCGTAGCCCTCAGTATTTCTACTCCATACAGGAAAGCGTAAGTCATAACACACTTGAAATAATATTTTGAATCCTCTAAATTCAAAAACAACTCTTTCGCTACCTTTGGTAAACATTTTTCCTTCGCCACCAAGTTTAAACAAATGTCTTTTATTGTATTTTATAATTCTATCATCAGGTTTTACAAAAACGAAAACATTGTAAAACAAATCATTTTCTTTTAATATTAGCGAAGTTGCTATAGCAGCACCCGAAATTCTTGATATTTCACTAAGTGTTGTTAGGCTTTTCCCATTGTTGTCTTCGGCACAGCCATATACATTGTTTGTAAAGCCAGAATTAAACATTTCTGGTAAGACATATAAGTCAGAGCCAGGATTTTGTAATATTAACTTATTATAATTTTTTAAGTTTTCTTCTGCATTTTCCCAAATAATATCGGTTTGTAAAACCGAAACTTTTAATTTACTCATAACCTGTTTCAAATTTATTTTTTCTAAGTCCAGTAATACCTATATAATGTTTTTTTAATCTTTCCATAATTTCCATGTCAGTGCCTTGCATGTCTAATAAACCTATTACGCCCAATGTTTTGGTTTTTTTATCTATAAAACCTACAATAACTGGAACATCAGCTTCTTTAGCTATCTTTATAAAACCTTTTTTCCAGTTTTTCGTTTTTTTTCTTGTTCCTTCTGGTGTAATTACGAGGTAAAATCTGTCTTTGGCTTCTTTTATTCTTTTTGTAAGCATATCTGCTATGCCGTTTCTTTTTCCTCTGTCAACAGGAATTCCGCCCCATTTTTTTAAAAAATATCCTAAAGGTCCCCAAAAAGCTTCTTTTTTTATTAAAATTTGCGGTTTGTAATTATATAAGTTGAAATATAATTTTCCTAAAACAAAATCCCAGAAGCTTGTGTGTGGAGCCATTAAAACTACAGCTTTTTTAATATCAGGAAACTCATTGTATTTCCATCTGTTTAATTTAAAATATATTTTAGCAAATGTCTTCTTCATCTAGCTTTATAATCAACTTATGATTTTGTTTTAAAGATTCTAGAAAATTTTCATACAAAGATAACCTAATTGTACAAATTATGCTACAGTTTTCTTGAAATTCTTGCGATATTATATTAGCTTCATAATCTTTAATAACTTTCATTACAAAGTTCATATCTTCATAATCGAAAGTAATTTCAATTTTTTCTTCGATATATTTTTTGATAATTTTTGCATTATCCAAAGCATTTTTTGCTGCTGTTTTATAAGCGTTTATTAAGCCTGGAATACCAAGTTTTGTTCCACCAAAATATCTAACTACAACTATAAGTGTGTTTGTTAAATTCAATGATCGAATTTGTCCCAATACTGGTGGTCCAGAACTATTTGATGGTTCTCCATCGTCAGATGCTCTAAAAGTTTCTTGCTTTGTGCCAATAATAAATGCATAAACATGATGTCGTGCATCATAATATTTCTTTTTTAAATCGTTTAGATGTTGTTTTACTTGTTCTTCTGAACTAACTTGGAAAGCAAAAGCTAAAAATTTACTTGATTTTTCTGTAAAAATTCCTTCACTTGGGCTTGCAATAGTATAAAAATAATCAGTTTCCATTAATTAAAAACGTGAATACAAAGTGTTTTTTTACAAACTTTATGGTAAAAAAGTAAGTTGTCTTAAATGTGTTCAAAATCAAAAGTTTGACACATCTAAGACATAGTTTTTACATTTTTAATCTTTTTTCAATTTCTTCAACGTCTGCTTTAAACTTTTTATCTGTATCTATCAGATTATTAACAGTTTTGAAAGCATGTAACACTGTAGCGTGGTCTTTATTACCAATAGCTGCACCAATAGCTGCTAAAGAAGATTTTGTCATTGTTTTTGCAAAATACATAGCTATTTGTCTAGCTTGTACTATTTCGCGTTTGCGTGTTTTTGAGCTAAGTGTTTCAACAGGCATTGAAAAATAGTTACAAACAACTTTTTGTATATAGTCAATAGAGACTTCTCTTCTAGTACTCTTAACTAGCTTGTCTATCATATCTTTAGCTAATTCTAAAGTAATTTCTTTTTTGTTAAGAGTTGATTGTGCCAATAAAGAAACTAAAGCACCTTCGAGTTCGCGTATATTGTTTGTGATATGAGAGGCAATGTATTCAAGAATTTCTTCTTTAATATCAATACCGTCTTTATATGTTTTTTTCTTTAAAATTTTAATTCTAGTTTCAAAATCTGGTTCTTGTAAATCTGCAGATAAGCCCCATTTGAATCTTGAGAGTAATCTTTGTTCCATGCCGTTTAGTTCTACTGGTGGCTTGTCAGATGTTAAAACCAATTGTTTTCCATGTTGATGTAGGTGGTTGAAAATATGGAAGAATACTTCTTGAGTTCCTTCTTTTTTAGAGAAATATTGCACATCGTCAACTATCAGAACATCAATCATTTGGTAGAAATGAATAAAATCGTTTCTATTATTATTTCTAGTAGCTTCCATATATTGAGTTAAAAACTTGTTTGCGTCAACATATAGCACTACTTTTTCTGGCATTATTTTTTTAACTTCTATTCCAATCGCTTGTGCTAGGTGTGTTTTTCCTAATCCAGAATTTCCGTAAATAAATAAAGGGTTAAAAGCTGTTCCGCCAGGGTTTTGTGCAACAGCATAACCAGCCGAACGACCTAAACGATTACATTCACCTTCAACAAAATTATCAAAAGTATATTCTAGGTTTAGATTTGGATCTACGTGCATTTTTTTGATGCCAGGAATAATAAAAGGATTTACAATAGCATTAGCTTCTAAATCAAGTGGCACTTGCACTGGGCGATTTGTTATTGGAATTTTATCGCTAGAAGGTTTTTTGAGAACATAGGTTTTATCAGCACTAGCACCATTTTCGATAACTACATGATATTCTAATTTAGCACCAGTTCCTATTACTTTATTTAAAGTTTTTTTAAGTAAATCAAGGAAATTTTCTTCAATAAATTCATAAAAAAACTCACTTGGAACCTGTATGGCTAAAACCTTATCATTGATATCTAAAGGAACGATAGGCTCAAACCAAGTTTGATAGCTAACTTTCGGCACATTGTCTTTAATGATCTGCAAACACTTTCCCCATATTTCTTCACACTTTTTTACCATTTCATTAAATAGCTTTTAATTAATTTAACTTTAATAAATATATTTAAAGTAGCCTTTTTTTTGCTTTTAAAATTATAATTTAAACTTTATCTCTTCAAATCAAAAATTAGCAAAAAAATTAACAAACTTATTGTCAGAGAGTTTGCTAATTTTTGTTTTTGATTAAGCAATCAAAAAAATGCCCTTCAAATCATCTGCTAAAATAAGACATTTTTTTGTCAAACAAAACATTTTTATACATTTTTTTGAAAAAAATAAAAAAACATCTATTTGTGTCATTATCAGTCATTAAGCGGTATTAACTATAACATTACTTCCATTATGCATGTGTAGCGATTTAGTTTTCAAGTTGTTATATTTTTTTGATAAAGAAAATGTTTTTTGTTATTAACTTTATTGATAATGAAATGTTAAAAAATATATGTAGTTGAAAATACTGATTAGCATAATTTGTTTAAATTTACAAAAAAATGATTTTATGGAGAATAGACTTTGTGTTTTTTGTAGCTCTAGTAATGATTTAGAACCAAAATACTATAAATTAGCCGAAGACTTAGTTTTAGAAATTAAAAAAGCAAATTATAGTATAATGCATGGAGCTGGCAGTATAGGACTAATGGGGAGTTTGTTGAATGCCGCCAAAGAAAATAATGTAAACATAATTGGTGTAGTGCCAGAAAAGTTAAATAAGCCTCATATTGTAGATTCAAAAAATCAAAAATTGGTTGTAACTAAAGATATGAAGGATAGAAAAGAATATTTAAGAGAAAATTCTTCTGCTTTTATTGCATTACCAGGAGGTTTTGGTACTTTGGAGGAAATTCTTGAAGTGATAACTTTAAAACAATTAAAATATCATAATAAAGCTATTGTTTTTATAAATGCATACGGATATTTTGATAATTTATTTAAACAATTTGATTATATGTTTGAAACTAATTTTGCTAATCATAACTATAGAAATCTTTATTTTGTTGCAAATTCACCAAGCGAGGCAATAGATTATATTAATAATTATACTCATCAAAATATTTATGATAAATATTTAAGAGAATAAAAAACACATTTTATTATGAGAAACCCATTTCCAGAAGAATTTTATAAACAAAGAACTAAACCTTGGACTCCTGATGTTAGAGGTGATTTTTTTAGAGATCAAACCGCAATAATTCATTCAACAGTTTTTAGAAGATTAAAAAATAAAACTCAAGTTTTTTTCGCTCCTGAAAATGACCATATTTGTACTAGAATTGAGCATGTTTTACATGTTGCTACAATTGCAGCAAGTATTTGTAAGGGCTTAAATCAATATTCTCATAATCTTGATGTTGAAATGGCTTATGCAATTGGATTAGGACACGATTTGGGGCATACACCTTTTGGACATGCTGGCGAAAAAGCTTTAAATAAAATTTTAGGCGGGAATAATGCTTTTATTCATGAAATCAATTCTTATCGTCAAGCAGAATATTTAGCAAATAAAGGTAAAGGACTAAATTTGTCTTATGGAGTTAAAGATGGAATAATTTGTCATAATGGGGAAAAAGATGAGCAATATCTAAAGCCTACAAAAACACCAAATGTATTAGACGAAATTAAAGATAGGAGAGTAGTAGCAACTAGTTACGAAGGTTGTGTGATGAGATTTGCTGATAAAATAGCATATCTTGGAAGAGATATTGAAGATGCTTTTGCTGCCGGATTTATAAGCGAAAAAGATATTCCAGCAGATGTGAAAGAAGCACTTGGGAATAGAAATGGGCAAATTATCAATAATTTGATTATTGATATTGTTGAAAATTCTAAAGATTCTGAAAAAATTGGATTTTCAGATCGAACCTATGAATTTGTTACAAAACTCAAACATTTTAATTATAAATATATTTATAGTCATCATAAACTGCAAACCTATGATTTGTTTTGTGATAAAATAATAAGGACTTTGTTCGATTATTTGATGAATTTAATGGATAAAAATGCTTATGAATTTCAAAAATATTCCGAAAGCGCAATTGATTTAGATAGATATTTTGGAAATTATTTGAAAGATATGTTTGAGTTTTACAATAAAACAAAAGATACTAATTCCCAAATTGTAACAGATTATATTGCAGGAATGACAGATGTTTTTACCTTGGAAGCAATAAAACAAATAACTATCCCCAAGCCTATACATTTTATTTAATGAAAATTTTAAATCATGAAATATTAACAATAGATTTTAGTTCAAATAGCGATTACGACTCGTTTTTTGATATTATTACTAATAAAATTAATTCTATCGAGGATATTGAAAAACCTTATCTTAAAAAAATAATAATTTGTGCAATAGAATTAATCCAAAACAATATAATACATAATTGTAAGGAAGTTTCGCGACTTGAAATATATAAAAAAGACAACTTTATTATTTTAGATTATGTTCAATCTACAGATAAACAGAAATTTGAAAACTTAGTTAAACATATAAAATTTGTAAATGAATTGAATTTTGAAAATATTAGTTTGAAAATTAAGGGAAATATTGAAAATACTAAATCTAATCTAGGAAGTGGTAATGGCCTGTTAACTTGCAGATTAAAAACTAAAAATTTTGTAAATATAAAATTGTTAGAAGCTAAATCCGAAGATGAATATAAATTTATAATAAGATTAAAAATTGATTATTATGAAAACACAAATTCCAGCTCAAGCTAAAACACCATTGGTTGAAAAAGACTTAGAGTTAAACATAATTAAAATTGTGGGTGTTCTTATCCCGGAAAATCCAATGCTTTTTTTTGAAGAGCTTTACTCTTTTACTGAAGAATTTTTGCAAAAAACAAAAAAACTAAATTTACATGTTGATTTAGAATATTTTAACACAAGTTCAGCTAGGTATTTATATGATTATTTGAAAAAAGTAATACCAATCAGTGATTTACAACTTACTTGGTTTTATGATTCTGATGATGAAGATATTTTGGAAAGTGGGAAAGAATTTGAGGAATTATGCAAAATAAAATTTGAATTTGTTGAAAAGTAAAACTGAACTATAAGCTAATTTTGTTAGAAATAATATTCGATTTTATGTATTGCTTCGGGTAGAGCAAAAAGTACAACTCTGTCATTTGCTTTAATTTGAGTATCTCCCATAGCTATAAAACTTTTTTTGCCTCTAACTATACCGCCAATAATAACGCCTTCAGGGAAATTAATATCTTTAAGTCGGTTTTGGGTTATAATTGCATTTTTTGAAGCTACAAACTCTAAAACTTCTGCGTCAGTACCTGTTAAGCACTTTATTGAAGTAACTTCTGCCTTCATAGTTTGAGTATAAATATTGCTTGCTGCAATAAGTTTTTTATTTATAATTGTATCTATTCCCATTTTTGAGGCTATATCTATATAATCTAAATTTTCTATTTCGGCAAATGTTTGTTTTACTCCATATCTTTTTGCTAAAATACAAGTAATAAGGTTTGTTTCTGAATCTCCAGTAACTGCAACAAAAGCATCACATTTTTCCAAACCAGCTTCTAACAATAGATCAGTGTTTCGTCCATTTCCATTGATTATCATTGTGTTTGGTAACATTTCAACAAGTTTTAAGCATTTGTCAGGGTCGGATTCTATAATTTTTACTTTTAGTTGTTGAGAAATGTATTTTGAAGCTTTTATACTAATTCTACTGCCTCCAAGAAAAATAACATTATTAATGTCATGTCTTTCTTTACCAAAAATTTTTAGTAATTCTTTAACTCCATCTGGCGTTGAGATTATATATACAGAATCGTCTTCTTTTAAAATATCTTTTCCCTTTGGAATAATTGTCTCATCTAACCGTTTGATTGCTACTGCTCTAAAGTGCTTATTATGCACGAGTTGTGAGGTTTCCATTAGGTTTAAGTTGAGAATAGGACTGTTTTTGTCGAGTTTTATTACGAATAGGGTAAGTTTACCACCCGAAAATTCAAAAATTTCTGTTGTCCCAGTTTGTTTTATAACGCCAACAACTTCTTTTGCTGCTAATAGTTCGGGATAAATCATTTTATCTATGCCTAAATTTATGAAACTGAGTTTGTTAATAGGATTCAAATACTCCATATTATTAACTCTGGCAATGGTTTTTTTTGCTCCAAGTTTTTTTGCGAAAATACAAGATAAAATATTGGTGTCTTGAGAGTTAGTTACAGCTATATAAAGGTCAGAAGTGTGAGTTTGAACGCTTTTTAGAACTGAAAAGTTGGTGCAGTCTCCACAAACAGTCATTAAGTCATAAGAGGAGACATCAACTTCTTTTATTATTGTGTCGTTAATATCAATTAAAGAAACATCGTGTTTTTCTTTTACAAGCATTTTAGCTAAATAAAGACCAATTTCTCCAGCTCCGGAAATTACTATTTGCATTTTTTATTTTTTAACTTATAAATATTCATGAAAAATATCTTCCACTTTTTTAGCATATTTAGTACAAAAATTATCTGTATTAGAAATTTTTAAACTTTTTATTCTAATATTAAAATAGTTTAACAGAAGATTGTCATAACTTGTTGCTTCAATATCATCAATGGTTGTATCTATTTTAATTTGTGATTTTGATTTAAGCCTTTCAAGATGTCTGTTAGCAAGGTCTTTAGAAATAATTGCACCTTTTTCGCTAGGGAATAGGAAGAAAATAATGTCGTTTGATTTGTTTTTAAAAACCTCTGAATGTATGTCTGCGTTGCGATAACATAGTGCAAATAATTCTGGTAAATTTATTGGGAAAACAGGAATTTGTATTTCATCAGCGAGCATACAATATAACACAGCTATATTTGGTGGTAGAAATTTTTTATTGCTAATGCAGTAGGTTATGCTTAATGTGCTTGATTTGATTTCTTTTACTGTTAGTTTTGTGTATCCTAATTTGTCAAAAAGAGTAGTGTTTAAAACATTTATTTTTTCAATATTTGTTAGCTGGTTACTCATTTCTATCCATATCGATGTCTTTAGTATCGAATAGTCTGTCTGAAGTTCTTTGGTGTCTATATCTCTGTTAAAGAATTTTTCAATTAAAAAGACTCCTTCATAAAACTTCGCTTCAGGATTTGTAAAGTATTCTATTAATTTTGTTTCAAAACTTTCCCAAAAAATTTCGTCTAAAATATCTTCTGACCTTTCTAAGGCTAAACTGTTAGTGGATAGAGCATGATAATTTTCTAAATATGCCTTAAAAAGTTCTCCATGTCCAACAATTTCATCTTTCACTATAGAAAACACTTTTTCGTCAGGGTCTTCTAGTAATTTTAATAATGATATGATTTTATTTTTATCCATTTAATTATTCTTCTAATCTTGTAACTTTCTCAACACCATCAATTTTTAGCAAATCTTTCATAATATCTTCTAAGTCTTGTAAGTTGTGAACATATAAAATTATTTCCCCACTAAAAATTTCGTCATCAGTATTGAAACTTAATGTTTTTATATTTACTCTTGAGTCTAAAGAAATTACTTTGGTAATTTTATTCAACATTCCTAATTTATCCATACCTTCAATCTGAATTTTTGCTTTAAAAGATTGAAGTTTGTAGCTAGTCCATTTTACCGAAATAATTCTATCGCCTTGAGTTGCAGCAAGGTTTGTTAGTCTTTCACAAATTCTTTTATGAATGATTATAGACTCGTTAGGATTAACAAATCCAGCCACTTCGTCTCCGGGTATTGGATTGCAACATTTTGCTAAAGTAATTCGCTTTGTGTCAGCGTTATCATCAATAATAAGAGTGTTTTTTTTACTTTTTGGTTGACTTGTTCTAAATTTTGGAATGCTGAGTTTCCAGTAACTTGCAAAAGTTTTAAAGGTCTTAGCTGCTTGTTTTTCCAAATCATCTATTTGAATAAGTCCCGAGCCAATTTTAAAATAGAAATCTTCTTTATGTGGCGTGTTATAAGTTTTTCTTAGTTCTTTAAAACGTTTATGGTCTAATTTTAAGTTTAATTCTCTTACCTTTTTAATGAAAATTTCTTGTCCTTTATCTATATGATATCGTCTATCTTCTTTTAAAGAACTTTTGATTCTATTTTTTGCTTTTGTTGTAATTGCAAAATTTAGCCATTCTCTTTTTGGAGATTGTTTGTCGGAAGTTAGGATTTCTACTTGGTCGCCACTTTTTAAAACATGAGAAAGAGGTTTTAATTGGTGGTTCACTTTTGCAGCAATGGCTTTGTTGCCAACTTCTGTATGAATTTCGTATGCAAAATCAATAACAGTAGCACCTGATGGTATTTTTTTTATTTCGCCTTTAGGAGTAAAAACATAAACCTCTTTAGTGAAAATGTTCATTTTAACGTCATCTAAAAACGAGAGCGTATCATTAACATTGTTTTCTAAAGTTTGCTGTAAAGTGTTTATGAGATTATCTAAATTTCCTAGTGCGTCTTTGTTGTTTGCTTTGTATTTCCAGTGCGAAGCTAGTCCTTTTTCGGCGATATCGTTCATTTTTCTACTTCTAATTTGAACTTCAATCCAGTCGCCATTTGGTCCCATTACTGTAACATGTAGTGCTTCGTAGCCATTTGCTTTGGGTTTTGCTATCCAGTCTCGAACTCTATCTTCTAAATGTGGATAAATATTAGTTACTAATGCCATTATATGATAACATTTCGCCCTTGCCTTAGAATCTGGATAATCGTCAGGGTGATCAAATATTATTCTGATGGCAAATAAATCGTAAATTTCTTCAAAAGGAACATTCTTAGTTCTCATTTTGTTCCAAATTGAGTAGATAGATTTTGTTCTCCCTATAATATTAGCTTTAATATTTTCTTCTTCCAACACCTTTTGAATAGGAAGTTTTATTTGCTCAATATATTTATTTCTTTCTTCTTCGGTTTCTGTAAATTTCTTACTTATTTCCCAATAAATCAGTGGGTGTTCGTATTTTAAAGCTAAATCTTCTAATTCAGTTTTTATAGAATATAAACCTAATCGATGAGCTAATGGAGCATATAAATATGTTGTTTCGCTTGCTATTTTTATTTGTTTATATTCTGGCATGGAGTCTAAAGTACGCATGTTGTGAAGTCTGTCTGCTAGTTTTATGAATATAACTCTTATGTCTTGTGACATTGTTAAAATCATTCTTCTAAAATTTTCGACTTGTAAACTCGCATCTTTGTCTAAAATGTTTGCAATTTTTGTTAACCCTCCAACAATTCCAGCAATTGAAGGACCAAAAAGTGTTTCTATATCATTTTGAGTATAGTCTGTATCTTCAACAACATCGTGTAATAAAGCACTAACAATTGATTTTACGCCTAGTCCAATTTCTGAGGCTACAATCATTGCAACTGCTATTGGGTGAGTAAAATAAGGTTCGCCAGATTTTCTTCGCATTTTTGAATGAGCTTTGTTTGCAAGGTCAAATGCTTTGCGAACTAAATCTATGTCATCTTGAGATCTCAAGCGTTTTGATACTTTTATAAGTTCATCAAACTGCGACTCAATCCATATTTCTTCTTCTTTTGTTAGTCCCATACAAAAAAGCTAAAACAAAATTTATTTTGTTTACAAAAATAATAAAATATTTCTAAAATGTTATTTTATAAAAAGAAAGAAAATGCCAGTTTTAATGTGTTGTTTATCATTAAAATCAAAATATTTCACATAATAAGTGTAGTATTGAGAAGGGGCAGTATATGTCTTGTTGATTTTGCCGTCCCAAGCTTCTTGAGAGTCGTTGGTCTCAAAAACTTTCATTCCAAATCTATTATAAACACTAAACTCATAAGGTTCTTCTTTTATAAAAGATATAATGGGTTTAAAGACTTTGTTTTCAGGTTCTAGAGACGAAACATTAAATGCGTTAGGTATCCAAAAAACAGGCTCATGATAAACACATGCGATATTTGAGCGACTACGTCCTTTACTTATTATTGCTATTTCTCCTTGTTTTTCAACAGCTTCAACATAATAGCAGTATTTGCTAGATGTATTTATTTTTAGATTGTGACAGTATTTTACATACCATTCTATATTATATGTATAGTCAAATAAATTATTTGGATTTACGTCAATTTCAGCTTCAATATTATCAAAAATTCTATATATTTTATAATTAAATACACCATTTGCCCATTGTTGGTACTCATTCCAACTTAAATAATGATTCAAATCTTCTGCAGTTTCTGCTTTTAGTAGAATATTACATGCGTAGTTTGAATAGGCATTAATATCTCCACATGGATTGACTGATGCTATTCTGTAATAATAAATTTCATTATTTGTATCGATTTCATTGTCTGAAATTAATATTACATCTTGACTGGTGTTTTGTACAACTTTTATTGTTTTATAGTCTCCATCAGGGCTAGTTGCTCTTTGAATTCTAAATTCTATAATTTCAGCAGTATTATCTACAACAAATTTTAAGTCTATTTTATTATCTTTTACGCTTGCTTGACTAGTTATTAAAAAATTTGGAGCTCTGTAAGCTTCTGTTTTTACTTTAATAGAATTAGAACTAGCTTTATAATTCTCAGGACTAACCGCTTCAATATAATAGTAATATGTATTGTTGGCTTCTAAAGATTTATCTTCATAGCTAGTTTTATCTCCAGAAACTTTAGTTATTCGTTCGTAAGTTCCTTCAATATTTCTTCTATAAATGTTATATTCCTTTACTGTTTGCCAGCCTTCATAGTTTGTCCAATTTAAACTTACGTATTTGTTACATTTATTATATTCATGTGCTAGATAAATAGTTGTATGTGGCGAGGTTATGTTGCTCTTATAGTATTGATTGTCAAAAGAAACTAGTCTAAATTTTTCGGATTGTTGATAATTTCCTAGACCATATATATATTCGGTAGTTTCTCTTCCCCAAACAGTATCTATAGTCTCTGTTATAGAATTTATTATTTGATAAACAATATATCCTTGCACATCAAGCGAATCGCTAGGTAGCCATTTTATGTGTACGCTAGTTGGGCTTGATTCTGGAATAATTGAAGCGGAAATAAATTTGGGAGCATCGGGAATATCAATTTGTCCCAATCCTATGTTTGAGATAGCTAGAGATAATATGATGAGAAAAAATATTCTTTTTATCATTACTTGTCAAAAATGTTTTTTAAAAATCAGTCAAAAATAATAAATTTTACAAATACTAAAAAATTTATGTGTTTAAAATTAAAACATTTTAATTATTTATAAATTTTTCACGAAAAATGATTGATTGTCTAAGTTTACTTGTTCAAAACCCATTTTTTTTAAATATTTTGAATGTCCTTTATGATATGATTTTGTTAAGAGTTTATCTATTCCTAATTTTTTAAAATAACCTGTATTTTGTTTGAAAATATATTTTCCAATAACTTCGTTTCTATAGTCTGGTTTAGTGTAATCAACTTCAATAAGCATTTCATTTTTGTTTATTTTAGCAATTAAAATTCCTGCCATATCAGCATTTAACATCATTAAAAAGCAACGTTGTCCTTTTTCAGCTTGATAAAATGGGAAAAAACTATAAATATCTCTTTTGTAATTATTGATAAATTCTTGGATATAAGCATTGTCAAATTCAACTTCTAATAGTTTTATTGTAGATTTTGTTTTCGATTTTTTAATAATGAAAATTATATGTGAGATAATTCCTAAGGCTGCTACAATTCCGATAGGGTAGAATGGTCGCAAAAAAGAATATACAACAATAGCAATAAGCGATATGAAAATTAAATGTTGCTTAAATGCTTTTCTATTGCATATAAATCCTGCTGTTAGAGTTAGGCTGGCTATAACTATTATTATATCAATATATTCCATAAAAAAACACCGTAAAAGTAAGTTTTTTTTTAATTAAAATCAAGTGTTTATTACTTGAAGTTTTAATTTTATACTTTTACGGTGCTTTTAGTTATTTAGTTGGGTTTACATTTTTACAATTTTCATTATATAGACATTTTCATTGTCTTGTAGTTTGATAAAAATGTTACCCTTAGCAAAGTTAGACATATCTAAAGTTTCTATTGAATCATTAATTTTGCCAGTTTGTAAAACTTTTCCAGTTACATCAATTATTTCATAATTTGTATTTTGGCAATTTTGAATATTTAAGATGTTTTTAGTTGGGTTAGGGAAAATATTGATTTTACCATGTCCAAAATCTTCAACATAACTTTCAGCAACTTTTACTCTAAATGATTGTTCTACTTGATGAATTCCATCAGAAGCTTGAATTTTTACTTGAAAGCCTATTACACTTTTTTCTGTTGGAGTTCCAGTTATTTTACCAGTTCCATCACCATTGTCAATAATTTCAGCCCAATCTGGAAGTGTTGTTGCAGTTAGTGTAATTACATCACCATCTGCATCAGTTGCTTCGATATTATATTCGTAAAGTTCGTATTGAACTCCACTTGTAATTGGTTCAGAAACAAACTCTGGAGGTGTGTTGGTCGTATGAACAGTTATTGTAAATACTTGTTCTCCAATGTCTGTGCCATTAGATGCTTGCAAAGTTACGTTAAAGTTTTGACTTATTTGCGTTATGGTAGGAGCAGTTCCTGTTAAAATAGCTGTGCCGTCTCCATTATCGGTTAGTTCTAACCAATCTGGTTTTTCTTGAGCAGTTATTGTTAATGGGAGTGTATTAGGATCTTCTGCTGTAATTTCGTAAGAGTATTCTTCTCCTTCATTAATGCTTGTAATTGGTAATGAAGTGAAATATGGACTATCAAGATTAGGTATTCCTAACCATTTGTAAATACCGCTAGTGTTTGCATCTAAGTTAAATCCTCCAGCCCATCCTGTATTTTGGTTAAACATTTTTACGTTTGTATATTGAACAGAGTCGTCAAGCATTTCCCAAGTAGTTCCATAATCTAAACTGTATGCAGAGAAGTTATCTTCTATGGTTTGTGAAATTTTAACACCAACATACATTCCTGGTTTTCCAGGAACGGCGGATATGTCGCTTATGTATTGGTCTTCAACTGGGATAATTTCCCAAGTTTCGCCACCATCAGTAGTTCTTATTAGTTTCCAACTTTGTATGGTTCCTGTGGTTTGGTTATAAGTAGCACAAATAGCTACACCATTGTTTTCATCAGCAAATGAAATCTTACTTACATTAGATTGTCCAGTTGCGTGAGCAGTCCAAGTTTGACCTTTGTCGGTTGAGCGATAAACCCTACCAGTACTAGTTCCAAACCAAGCATTATTACCAATAGCACAATTAACTCCTGTCCAACCCATTTCATTTGATTGTGGATCAGGAATATTATTGCCGTCTATAAGTGTCCAGTTTCCGCCACCATCATTTGTTAAATAAAGTTCAAATTCACCATTTACAGGGTCTCCAATACAATAGCCATCATTTGCATTAAACATTTGTACTCCATTACAAAAACTAGAAGAGTTGTTAAATGCAGCACTTGCTTGATGTATCCAAGTTTCACCACCGTCTGAAGTTCTGTAAATGCCACCACCTCCATTAGTGCCGTCATAAAAAGCTACCCAAGCGTTCATATCATCAATTGCAGAAATATCTCCAGGAGAAAGATTTTCAGGGACATTGAATGTATTAGGTATCCAAGTTGTTCCGCCATCGCCAGTTTTGGCAAAGTCGCGAGTTATACCACCGCCAGTTCCATCATAAGTTAATACCCATGCAGTATTATCGTTAGCTATTTCAGTATGGAAAACACCTCTGTAAGGACTAGGAAAGCGAGTGTGTTGTTCTAACCAAGCACTTTCAGCAAGTGCACCGCTTTGTCCAACAAGAATAAGAGCAGTTTTTATTTCAGTATCTTCGTTAGCTTCAGCATCAGTTACTGTTAATGTTACAGCATATACTCCAGCTGTTGGATAAGTGATTCCACTTGGATTTTGTTCTGTGCTTGTTGCAGGAGTGCCACCTTCAAATTCCCATGACCAAGAGTTTGGTGTACCTACGCTTAAATCAGTAAAATCAACAACTCCGCCTTCTGAAATTACAACTGTAGAAGCTTCAAAATCAGCAACTAAAGGATTGCTTGCAGTTGCTGCAGCTGCCGAAACAGCAGCAAAAGCATTTATTCTGCCAGCACCAATTTGTCCAATAAATTCAGCATTTTGAGCATCAACATTATCGCAAGTTGATTTTAACATAGCTATTAGTTCTTCTGGAGTTAAATTTGGGTTTGCCGAAAGCATTAAACCACATAAGCCAGAAGTAACAGGAGCAGCCATAGATGTGCCTTGCATAATATCATATTTACCACTAACACCAAAAGACCCTGCACCTCCAGTTGAGCCTGTTAGCAAACCAGTCATATCTCCAGCATCATTATAAGTTGTGCTTAATACTGTAAATGCACCAATTCCCATAAGACCTTGCGTAGCGTATCCTCCTGGAGATAAAACATCTATCCATTCTCCATAGTTTGAGAAGTCTGATTTATTATCTTCTAAATCACAAGAACCAACTGCAATAACATGGTCTAAAGCAGCAGGATAACCTACGTAGTTTACAGGAATATCGGGGTTCATTTGAGATTCCATTCCATTACCATTATTTCCGGCTGCACCAACAAGTACACAACCTTTGTTATATGCGTAGTTTACAATATTTTGCATAGTTTGAAAAAACATTGGACTTCCCCAAGACATATTTATAACGTCAGCACCATTATCAGCTGCCCAAACTATTCCTTCAAAGCCTGCCGCCATAGATTGCCCGTCGCTGGCATCATCTCCAAGTTTTACGGCCATAATACTGATATTTCCTCCAATAGATGAAACGCCAATACCATTATCAAAACCTGCACCAATAAGACCAGCAGAATGAGTTCCATGAGACCAAATATAAGTAGCTTCGGGTGGATTTGGATCATCATCTCCATTTCCAAGATCTACTGCAAGACTAACTTTTCCTTGTAAATCAGGGTGGTCAATCCAAATGGCATTATCTAAAACTGCTACAACAATATTAGGATCTCCTGTT
>Ga0208040_1000854_pt1 | contig 33460 bp, 33 predicted proteins | sample AD_UKC083_MetaG_FD_184431 | JGI IMG/M metagenome (GOLD analysis project Ga0208040, IMG submission 184431) | Active sludge microbial communities of municipal wastewater-treating anaerobic digesters from USA - AD_UKC083_MetaG (SPAdes) (version 2) | ecosystem: Engineered > Bioreactor > Anaerobic >...
TGCTGAATACATTCGTTTGACATCGGGAATATATATCATAAAACTTACCCGTGGGTCTCAAAAATTTGTTCAGAAAATACAAGTTTTTTAAAAACCTACGCTTAGTTTTATTTTCGGATAAATCAGGACAAATTTCGTATGATTGAATAACATATCTAAAAAGAATGATATATATATTTGTGATGTCAATTAACTCTCTAAGTTTAATTTTAAAAATTATTATTTATGAAAACAAAATTACTACTATTATGTTTTGTGCTGGTAGCAAGTACATTTTATGTGAAATCAGCAACCAGCGATTGGGATGGAATAACTCGCACAGTATGGGCAGGTGGCGAAGGCACTGCAGCAGACCCTGTTTTAATTGAATCAGCAGCTAACTTAGCATATATGGCAAGTGATGAAGCAAGAACCGGATTTGGAACTTATCTTAATAAGTATTTTAAACTCACCACAGACATTGATTTAAAAAATCACGCTTGGACACCAATTTATGTTTTTATCGGAAATTTTGATGGAAACGGACACAAAATCATGGGGCTTAATGTTACCGCGGCAGATGATAACGGAACAGGATTATTTAAGCAAGTAAACGGTACCGGTACAGTTAAAAATTTAGGTATTGAGAGTGGTAGTGTAAGCGGAGGTACAACTTACGAATTTGTTGGAAGTATCGCAGGTTCAGTTAATGAGGGTGGAACTATCGATAAATGCTATAATAAAGCCACAATTTCCGGCAAATCTTACGTAGGAGGTATTGTGGGACAATTATCCGGTGGTACCGTATCCAATTGTTATAATAGGGGTGCAATTACAGGAACAACTGCTTCCGTTGGTGGAGTAGTAGGAAGGTATTTTTGGCAACTATGCAATCTCTCTAATAGTTACAATGCAGGCTCAATTGTTGGCAATACTACTGTAGGATTTGTGGGTTCGGTTGTGGGTGCTTTTCCTGATGCACTCAACGCTTCTTCAGTTGTTTCTAATAATTACTATGATTTCGATGTCAATAGTGGCTCAGGGTTCTTGGGAATAGGGAAGGAAGAGAGTGCTTACGGAGTAGATTCTTATACTGACACCAATAATAAAACCGTATCAGTTACCCAGAAAACAACTGCCGGTATGAAAGCAGCTGCTGTTGAATTAGGAGATGCTTATGAATCAGACAGTAAAAATATAAATGGAGGCTATCCTATTTTGACTTGGGAGAACACAATTGTTAGTGGGCTAACTGGTGACGAAGGGCTTGACTTTCAAATTAGTAAAGTAAATCATGGAATTTCTGTCTCGTCAGATAAGTTTGAGCATATCTCTATCTCTATTTACACCATGACAGGGGTGGAAATCATCAATAAAAGCCTTAAAAATGCTGAACACATTCGTTTGAACCCGGGACTGTATATCGTAAAACTTACCAATGGGTCTCAAAAGTTTGTTGAGAAAATTCAAGTTTTCTAAAAGGGTATTCTCCTGAAAAGGGATATTTATTAATTAACTAAAACTAAGCCAACTGAGTCATTATGAGATAGTTGGCTTGATTATGTTTAAATTTAACGAATTTCCTGAACGTGAAAGTGCTTTAAATAACCCCCAACGCCCTTGCTGCCTTTGCGATTTTTTCTACAGACTCATCAATCTGCTCGAAGGTATGCGTCGCCATCAAGGAATAACGAATCAAAGTATCTTCAGAGCGGACTGCCGGCGATACTACCGGGTTGATGAATACTCCATCATTCATCAACATTGTCGTCAGCATAAACGTTTTGGTATTATCACGTACATACAAAGGAATAATAGGTGTTTCCGAAAATCCCGTATCAAATCCCAGTTGAACGAATTGAGATTTTGCCCGCTCGGTATTTTCCCAAAGCTTCTTCTGTCGCCAGGTTTCTTCTTTCATGACGTTAAGTGCCTCTATCACACAGGCTGTAGAAGCAGGAGTGATGGATGCACTGAATATCAGCGTTCGTGAATGGTGTTTTAAAAAATTGATGATATTTTCATCTGCGGCTATAAATCCGCCGATGGTACCCAAGGATTTGCTGAAGGTACCCATGATCAGGTCTACATCTTCGATAACATTGAAATGTTCGCATACACCTGCTCCTGTTTTACCAAAAACACCAAGGGAGTGAGCTTCGTCCACCATAATGGAAGCATTGTATTTTTTCGACAAAGCTACTATTTCAGGCAGTTTTACAACATCTCCTTCCATACTGAAAACTCCATCCACAACAATAACTTTTGTCTTTTCCGGTTCGCACTTCTTGAGCAAGCGTTCCAAATCCTCCATGTTGTTATGTCTGAATTTCAGTTGCTTCGAAAAGGATAATCTTTTCCCTTCGATGATGGAAGCGTGATCGGAATCATCAAAAATCAGATAGTCTTCACGACCTGTGAGACAAGGAATCACACCGGCATTAACGGAAAAGCCCGTGGCATAAACCAAAGTGGCTTCTTTTCCGACTAATTGAGCCAGCCGATGTTCCAACTCTATGTGAATGTCTAAAGTTCCGTTTAAAAACCGCGATCCGGCACAACCGGTACCGTATTTTTCAATGGCTTTAATGGATGCCTCTTTTAAACGTGGATGGTTGGTAAGTCCCAAATAACTGTTGGACCCAAACATTAAAACCGGTTTTCCGTTGATGCTTACTACTGTGTCCTGATCAGACTCAATAGGGCGGAAATAGGGATAAACGCCTTGAGCCATAGCCTGTTGAGGAGCATCGTATTGCCCCAGTATTCTACTTAATTGACTCATAATATCAATGAGAAATTAAAATTCAACCGCAAAGATACTGCTTTTTTCTTGAAAAGGTAATTTCTGTAATTAGACTAATATTAACCGATCTTGTATTTATCAATTTGATCTATTTCAAAGTTTTTAATGAAAGTAGCGTGTTTCCTGACTTCTACTTCAGCAAATTTTTGATATATCTCGGCTGATTTGCGGAACATGTCATCGCGGCTGGCATCGATGATGAGCAGGTAGGTCATGATGATATGACCGGCCATTTCAACCAAACGGCGCGCTTGAAAATCAGTATATTCAGGATTCTGAGCATCCAATACCCTGTTTGTTGCTGTTTCAAACAAATTGGTCATGGTAATCAACTTCTTCCGCAAGGAATGAAATTCCGGATTAATAGGTTGAGCCTCGTAATATCTGATTTGTTTGAGGTAGTTGCCGGTGGTGACGTGGCGGATGGCTGCTACTGTCTGTAACTGAGAAGTTCCCTCATAAATAGTCAGAATACGGGCATCACGATAGATGCGTTCGCAGGCATAGTCTTTCATGAAACCCGAACCACCATGTATCTGTATGCTGTCGTAGGCATTTTGGTTGGCATATTCACTGGAAAACATTTTCAGAACCGGCGTAAATGCATCTGCCAGCTTTTGGTATTCCTTATAATCAGTACGTTCTTCCGGTGTCAGCTTACGGGTTGCTTCAATGGCTTCATACGCTTTGTACACATCCACGAAACGGGAGGTTTCATACAATAAAGCACGGGAAGCATCTAATTTAGCCTTTATCAATGACAGCATTTCATATACAGCCGGAAATTCGATGATCGCTTTACCGAACTGCTTCCTGTCTTTGGCATATGCCAAGGCTTCATCATAGGCAGCTTGCGAAACACCAACCGATTGTCCGCCAACACCCAAACGTGCCCCATTCATCAGTGACATAACGTATTTGATAAGCCCCAATCTCCGTGTCCCAACCAATTTTGCAGGTGTGTTGGTAAACACCAATTCGCAGGTGGGCGAACCTTTGATGCCTAATTTGTTTTCGATGCGACGCACCTTGATGGTATGATCAAAATTATTGTCTGCTACAAAATATGATAAGCCTCTTCCGTCGGTAGAACCTTCTTCCGAACGAGCCAACACCAGTTTGATATGTGCATCACCGTTGGTGATAAAGCGCTTCACGCCATTCAAATACCATATGTCTTCACGCTCATCGTAGGTGGCCTTGAGCCGTACAGCCTGCAAGTCAGAACCCGCATCAGGCTCGGTCAAGTCCATGGAGCAAGTTTCGCCCTGACAAACGCGCGGCAGAAATTCAGCTTTGATATCTTCATCGGCAAATTCATTGATGGTTTCGGCACAATCCTGCAAGCCCCAAATATTGGCAAAACCGGCATCGGCGCGCGATACCATTTCTCCGGCCATCACATAAGGTATAATGGGGAAGTTCAATCCGCCATACTTGCGTGGCAATGATATTCCATATAAACCGGCCTGTGTTAAAGCCTCATGATTTTCTTGCGTTCCCCGGGCATATTGCACCCGATTGTTGATTACCTGCGGTCCTTCCTGATCTATGCTTTCGGCATTGGGAGCGATGATATCATGACAGATTTCTCCGATGATTTCCAACACCCGTTCATAATTGTCAATGGCATCCTCAAAATCACGAGGCGCATGATCATACGCATCTTTTTCACTAAAGTTTTGTTCCTTTAAGGTAACTATCTTCTGCATCAAAGGATGCGAAAGCTGGAATTTTAATGCAGGGTTGTTGTTGTAGTAGTTCATATTTTTGGGTTTAATATTTTTATTTTTTTTGAAGTTAAGGAAGTTAGGGAAGTTAAAGAAGTTAGGGAAGTTAAAGAAGTTAGGGGGTTAGGTGCGAATATCAGAGAGGAGTTTCTCGCAGTACTTATTAAGAGATTTGCTTGTTTTTAAAAGTTGATTCATCTGGGTTTCAAATGTTTTATCATTAATATAAAGTAAATCTTTTGACAAGATCATATAATATCTACATTCTTCCAAACTCGCTTGTGCAACATTGAAAAAGCGAAGTTTTTCATTTTTACTTAATCTTTTATATCCTTCAGCTATATTAGCGGGAATAGATACAACAGCCCTCCTAAATTGATTTGTAAGACAGAAAAGCTCACTTTTAGGATATGTAGATGTAACTTTATACGTCTGCAAAACAAGTTCATGAGCTAACTTCCACATATTTAAATTTGTAAACGAACAGGTTTTCTCCATAATTTATAGTTTTTTAAATTTCTAACTTCTAACTTCTAACTTCTCTAACTTCCCTAACTTCCCTAACTTCCCTAACTTCCCTAACTTCTTAAATACATATTCACTTCGAATTCCTCCTATAAAACTTAATCATCTTCGGCACCACCTCCGCCACATCGCCGGTAATCACATAGTCGGCAATGGCGTTGATGGGTGCCTGGGGATCATTATTGATGGCAATGATCATGGCACTTTCCTGCATGCCGGCGATGTGCTGTATCTGACCGGAGATGCCGCAGGCAATGTACAGTTTTGGTCGAACGGTAGTGCCGGTCTGCCCAATTTGACGGGCATGTTCTGAGAATCCTGCATCCACAGCGGCACGTGAAGCACCTACTTCACCACCTAACACACGAGCTAAATCAAACAACATATTGAAGTTTTCGGCACTGCCCATGCCGTAGCCGCCTGCTACAATGATGGGAGAAGCTTTGAGATTAATCTTGGATTTCTCCATGTGACGCTCAATCACCCCAATCACAAAATCAGCATCATCAACATATTTGGATACGTCCAACCGAATGGTCTTTCCTTTGTAATTTTTATCGCGTATTTCTTTTTTCATAACCCCTTCACGTACCGTTGCCATTTGAGGGCGACAGTCAGGATTAACAATGGTTGCCACGATATTACCTCCAAAGGCAGGACGAATTTGATACAACAAATCCTCATAAACCTTTTTTTCTTTTTTATCTTCATAGGTACCGATTTCCAAAGCCGTACAATCGGCAGTCAAGCCGCTAAACAGCGCCGACGAAACCCGCGGGCCCAAGTCCCTGCCTACGGAAGTTGCGCCCATCAATGCAATTTGTGGCTTTTCTTCTTTAAAAAGATTCACGAGTACGGAAGTATGCGGTAGCGTGGTATAAGGCGATAAGCGCTCGTCATCAGCCAGATACAAAGTATCTACTCCATATGGAAACACTTGTTCCCCTATTTTTTCAAGTTGATAACCTATAGCAACAGCTTCTAATTTGCATTGTTGTTTATCGGCTAAGGTACGCCCCTTAGTTAGCAACTCTAAGCTTACATCTGCAACCACGCCTTCTTCAATTTCAAGATATACAAAGATGTTACCTCCAAGCTCTTTCGAAGAAATGGATGTAAGATTTTCTGCGTTATTATTAGTATCTTTACTCATAAATTCGTGTTTATTGATTTTAATTAATTTACATTTTTGGACTGTCTTAAAGCAAATATTCAACTATTTCGGAACACAGAGCACGGAACACGGACTCAAAACTCAGAACTCAGAACTCAGAACTCAAAACTCAAAACTCAAAACTCGCACCTCGCACCTCGTACCCCGGAACTCGAAACTCGAAAACAGTTGGACGCTTATAAGACACCGTTTACCCTATGGTGTGATTGGTAATCAACTCCTTGATCAAATCTTCTATCTCATTATCAGCAGGTGTAAGACGCTTACTTTCCTTAGCTGTAAATACCACGCTCTCAATTTGTTTTACTTTGGTAGGAGAACCTGCAAGTCCCAACCATTGTGGTTCGTGCTCGATATCGGAAGCACCCCATTCCGGAATGTCGAGATAGGGATGCGTTTCAAAAAGCTCTGTGTAATCTGTAGAAGAGGCCTGACGTTCACTGACCGTTTTGGCGTTCTTATATTTCAAAGTAAGTTTGGCATGGCGGGGTCGGCAACCGGCAGCAGAGCCATTGACAGTAATTAATATAGGTAAAGGACCTTTTACGGTTTCAATCCCTTTTTCCAACCTTCTTTTTACCGTTACTTCAGATTCGGAGATATGAAGAATTTCTTCAGCATAAGTAATCTGAGGCAAGCCTAATTTCTCGGCAACTTGTGGTCCAACTTGTGCTGTGTCGCCGTCAATTGCCTGGCGACCGCAAAGGATCAGATCCACTTTGCCGATTTTACGAATGGCAGCAGCAAGGGCATAAGAGGTTGCTAAGGTGTCGGAACCGGCAAATTCACGTCCGCTGAGCAAATAACCGCCGTCTGCACCGCGGTACATACTTTCACGAATGATTTCGGCTGCACGTACGGGACCCATGGTCAATACATGCACCTGGGTACCTTCAAATTTAGTTTTGATGCGCAGTGCCTGTTCCAGTGCATTCAAATCTTCCGGATTATAAATAGCAGGCAAAGCAGCACGGTTAACAGTACCGTCAGCTTTCATAGCATCCTTTCCGACGTTGCGTGTATCAGGCACCTGCTTGGCAAGTACAATAATGTTTAAACTCATTTTGTGTAATATTTTGTATAGTAGTTTTTTAGTTGAAATATTTGTTTTGTCATTTATAAAAAATGTTTTTTATAAATCCTTGCAAAAATAACGGTTTTATCGAACAAGCAATAAAAACAAGTGTAAATTTTAACAAAATGAAAGCGATAATAGCAAATAACAAAGACTTATTCATGTTATTCGAGTGCGGATGCCGGTAGATGTAAAAAAAGCGAGACCTTTTGCAAAGTCTCGCCCTATAGCAGGCATTAGTTCTTTTAAGGCGTAAAAAAGATTGTGTTGTTTAGTTAACACTTGCAAAGAAAGACTGAATTTATCTTCAAAACAACTCAAAAAATATGTTTTATAACAGTTTTAGTGACTTGATATCCAAATTTTGTTCTTTCACCTAAAAATTTGCTAATAAAATAATTCTACAAAAAGCAGTATCTTTGTTCGATGAATAATTTTGCAATGATAAGGAATATTTCTGTATTACTATGCATCATCCTGATGTATGCCTGTAGAAATTCAGCTCAATCTGCTGCGTCAAATGAATCGGCGACAACAGTGCCCGTGTTTTCGTCCGATTCGGCTTATGGGTACATCCAAAAGCAGGTGGATTTTGGTCCCAGGGTGCCGAATACTGCCGCCCATCGTCATTGTGCCGATTATTTGGTAACTGCTTTACAGAGATTTGGTGCGACTCTTATCAATCAAAAGGTAAAATTGACCGCTTTTAACGGAGATAAATTGGATGCTCACAATATTATTGCATCTTTTTCCCCTGAAAAAACGAATAGGATTTTACTTTTTGCGCATTGGGATACCCGCCCTTGGTCTGATCATGATCCGGATCCGAAAAATTTTCACCGGGCTGTATTGGGTGCGAATGACGGAGCCAGCGGGGTCGGTGTATTATTGGAAATAGCCCGCCAGATCAGTCTTGATCCTCCTCAGGTAGGTGTTGATATCATATTTTTTGATGCAGAAGATTATGGTGCACCGGAAAATCATCATACCTATGTGGCTGATTCCTGGTGTCTCGGATCTCAATATTGGGCAAAGAACCTCCATGTAAAACCTTACAATCCTAAATATGGAATTTTGTTGGATATGGTGGGAGCGAAAGATGCCAAATTTTACCGAGAACAGATATCCGACAGCTATGCCCGCTTTTTAGTGGATAAGATCTGGAATACCGCCCAAAACTTGGGTTTTGATAAGTATTTCATCAATGCCGCAGGAGGTATCATTACCGATGACCATCTGTACGTCAATCAAATAGCCGGTGTTCCCAGTGCTAATATTATTCAATATGATCCGCGTTCTGCTCACGGCTTTGGAGATTATTGGCATACAGTCAATGACGACATGAGGAATATCAGCAAAGAAACGCTGTTCGCAGTCGGTACAACCCTATTGCACGTAATTTATAATGAGTAAGATGAAAGTGTGATGAAACAGCCATTTGAGAAAATTCTCAAACATAAGGAAATGATTAATGGCGTGTTCCATGTGACCTTAGTGTAAAAAATAAAAAATAAACACATGAAATATAAGAAGATAGCCATAAAAATCGGAAGCAATGTCCTGACTAAAGCTGATGGTACCATCGACACTGATAGTTTGTCGAATTTGGTAGACCAGATTGCAGCACTATATAATAAAGGAATTGAGATTGTTTTGATTTCTTCCGGTGCCGTAGCTTCCGGTAGAAGTATATTAAATGTATCCAAAAAGATGGATGTGGTGGATCAGCGGCAGCTCTTTTCGGCTGTTGGTCAGGCAAGGCTGATCAATCATTACTGGGATATGTTCAAGAAACATGGCATTACGGTCGGGCAGGTCTTGACGATGAAAGAAAATTTCAGCAGTCGCCGGCATTATTTAAACCAGCGTAATTGCATGCGGGTAATGCTTGACAATCAGGTGCTCCCTATTGTAAATGAAAATGATACGGTATCCATTTCGGAGCTGATGTTTACTGATAATGATGAATTGTCGGGTTTGATCGCCTCCATGATGGGCATGGAAGCGCTTATTATATTGAGCAATATAGATGGTATTTATAATGGATCTCCCGATGATCCGGAGTCTGAAGTGATCAGGAAAATTTATAAAAAAGATAATATTGCAGAGTTTATTCAGACTTCCAAATCGGCATTCGGGCGGGGAGGTATGACTACCAAAGCTGCCATTGCCCGAAAAATTGCAGACGAAGGCATTGAGGTTTATATTGCCAACGGCAAACAAAAAAACATCCTGACTCGTTTGATGGATAAAAAGGACGATGTGGTTTGTACCCACTTTGTCGCTTCGAAGGATTCCGTCTCTTCTGTGAAAAAATGGATTGCACACAGTGAGGATTTTGTAAAGGGAAAAATTTCTGTAAATGCCAATGCTGCAAAGGCTCTGATGGGAGATAAAGCCGTTAGTTTGCTTCCCGTGGGGGTAACTTCAATTACAGGGGAATTTGAAAAAGATGATATAGTAAAAATTGTGGATGAGAAAGGAAAAAACTTAGGCATAGGCAAGGTGCAGTATAACAGTTCCAAAGCCCGCGAATTGATTGGGTTGAAGAATCAAAAGCCCATTGTTCATTATGATTATTTGTATTTGGAATAATCATCATTGTTGCTTTCGATGTTCCGAGTTCTGAGTTCTGAGTTTTGAGTTCTGAGTCCGTGTTCTGTGCTCTGTGTTCTGTGCTCTGTGTTCTGAGATGATTGAATATTTGTTTCGAGACAGCCCCGAGATATTAATGTAATATGTGTAAATCAAGATTCCTATGCAATTTCATAGGCTTCAAAATTTAAAATTATGAGTTGGAAATTAAACGCATTGCATGCTTCACGTACTTTAAATTTGGTGGATGACAGCACCATCAATCCAGTGTTAAATGAAATAGCGCAAGAAGCCATTGCGCAGTCTGAGCATATCCTGTATGAAAATGCGAAAGATCTGGCACTGATGGATCCGTCAAATCCCTTGTATGATCGGCTGCTTTTAACCAAAGAACGCATTGAGGGCATCGCTTCCGACATACGCAATGTGGCGACATTGCCTTCTCCGCTTGGAAAAGTTTTGATGGAAACCAAGCGTCCCAATGGCATGAGAATTTCCAAAGTCAGTGTGCCCTTTGGAGTGATAGGCATCATTTATGAAGCCCGCCCCAATGTTAGTTTTGACGTGTTTTCTTTGTGTTTTAAATCCGGAAATGCCTGTGTGTTAAAGGGTGGTACCGACGCCCATCATTCCAATACAGCCATTGTTACATTGATACAATCTGTATTGAAAAAACACGGTTTAGATCACAATATTGTAACTTTATTACCTGCCGGGAGAGGAGCCACAGCTGATTTGATGGATGCAGTCGGCTATGTGGATCTGATCATTCCGCGTGGCGGAAAGGGATTGATTGATTATGTGCGTAATCATTCAAAAATTCCTGTTATCGAAACCGGTGCGGGCATCTGTCATACCTATTTTGATGCGTATGCTGATATAGAAAAGGGCAAGTCTGTTATTTTTAATGCTAAGACGAGGAGAGTCAGCGTTTGCAATGCCTTGGATTGCCTGGTGATCCATCAGGACAGATTGTCTGATCTACCTGTTTTGTGTGAGCAACTGGCTGACAAGAAAGTGATTATTTATGCTGATGAACCGGCTTATCAGGTGTTGCATGGCAAATATCCCTTTTTGGAACGGGCACAAGCTTCAAGTTACGGCACCGAATTTTTAGATTATAAAATGTCGGTAAAAACAGTTTCGTCCATTGAGGGAGCCATAGAACATATTTCGCTGCATAGTTCCAAACACAGCGAATGCATCATCAGTGAAAATGAGCAAAATATCGCGCTTTTTGATAAAATGGTGGATGCTGCTTGTGTTTATACCAATGTTTCGACAGCCTTTACCGATGGGGCACAATTTGGATTGGGAGCCGAAATCGGTATCAGTACGCAAAAAATGCATGCCCGTGGTCCCATGGCATTGGAGGAGCTTTGTTCTTACAAGTGGATCATTAAAGGAGAAGGTCAGGTCCGTCCGAAATAACGAAACTTCCGGCGGTGTTTTATAAGTGCCCAACTGCTGCACTTCGAGTTCCGAGTTTCGAGTTCCGAGTTTTGAGTTCTGAGTTTTGAGTTCTGAGTTTTGAGTTCTGAGTTTTGAGTTCTGAGTTTTGAGTTCTGAGTTCTGAGTTTTGAGTTTTGAGTCCGTGTTCTGTATTCTGTGTTCTGTGTTCTGAAATGGTTGAATACTTGTTTTGAGACAGCCCCATTTAAAATATTTTACAAAAATTTTGCACACGTAAAATAATTTGTTTTCCTTTGTGCCTGAGAATCATGCGTAAATCAGTCGCATAGGTTATAGCGGACTCCTCTCCTTTTAGGCGGCAGGCTTTGTCTTAACCCAACACTTTTGTTTATGCTGTTCTTAAAAGGTTTATTTTATTCATTTTTTTATTTTTTTTCTATGAACATTTACGTAGGTAACTTAAGTTACAGGGTTCGTGAAAATGATTTGCAAGGAGTTATGGCCGAATATGGTGAAGTAACTTCATGCAAAATAATCAGGGACCGTGAAACAAACAAATCGAAAGGTTTTGCTTTCGTTGAGATGGATGATGCAGGAGCTGAAAAAGCCATTGCAGAATTAAACGGGGCAGAATTGGACGGTCGTGCCATGGTAGTTAAAGAGGCTAAACCTAAAGCTTAACACCCTGTCAGATTAGAAATTAAACTTCTGTTGTCTTCTTGATGACAGGAGTTTTTTTAATTATAACAACATTATCTGTCACATGAGAATTAAAGGTGCTTTTAGTCATGCCAAAACAGGATCAAGAATTATTCAGCTAACAGTTGTTGCTTTGTTTTTTATGCTGATTTTTTCCTTGCTGTCAATATGGATTACCAAGGGAAATTTTTCCGATATCAAAGCCTTAAAGTTAGCTCAGTTTTTTCAGTCATTGGGGTTGTTTGTCATACCGCCTTTTATTTTGGCTTACCTCTGGAGTAAACAACCATTGGCTTATCTTCGGATAAACCGCAATCCTTCAGGGGAATATGTCCTGTTTGCCGTCATCATCATGTTGGTTGCTATTCCCGCCATTAACCTGTTGGGTGAGTTGAATCACGCGATCCCGTTTCCCGACTCTCTTTCCTGGTTGGAGAATTATTTAATTGATATGGAAAAAAGGGCGGAAGATTTAACAATCAGGATGTTGAATGTGGACAGTGTAGGAGGGTTGTTGGTAAATATCGGATTGATAGCCATCATACCGGCAGTCGGTGAAGAACTCTTTTTCAGGGGGATTATTCAGCAGGTATTACAAACAAATCTTAAATCACATGCGGCAGTTTGGATTACAGCCATCATCTTCAGCACCATTCATTTTCAGTTTTATGGCTTTATTCCCCGCATGCTGATGGGTGCTTTTTTGGGGTATTTGCTGGTGTGGACCAAAAACATGTGGGTCCCCATCATAGCACATTTCGCCAACAATGCCGTTGCTGTACTCTTTTATTATTTCAAAGGAGAAGGAAGCACTTTTGATATTGATAATATCGGTAAATCAGACACTTATCTGATTGGAATAGTGAGTTTGATTGCAGTGTTGTTGTTGATATATTTATTCAGAAAGAGACAAATATAATCCCAAGGCGTTGCCGTTGGGCTGAAAAATGTTGGCGGTGTCTCATAAGTGCTCAACTGCTGCGTTGCTTTCGATATTCAGGCTCAGTCACATACTTCAGTATGCTCCTTCGCCCTCAATCTCAGCGCCTTGCATTTGAACACTTCTAAGACACCTTGCGGGTTTTTGGTTAAATATTTACTTTTGAGACAGCCCCGCAGCGTTCCGATATTTTCAATTATCTACGCCCTGAAAGGGCAAAATTTGTCAGCCCAGAGCAACGCTCTGGGTTAATGATGGCCCCAAAATACATGCGCCCTGAAGGGGCAACATATGCCTGCTTGAAAATTTCAATTGAATAAATACCGCCAAAAAAAAGCAAGACTGAATTTATATCAATCTTGCTCTAAAGGCGGAAGTCAGTTTACAAAGAAAGCAACACCAACAAAGAAACCCGTTATTATTTTGGCAATTACGAAGAAAAAACAAATCATATTACCGGTATTACCGAAAAAATCCACTACCTTAGCGGAGCAATTTATATTGAACGCAGTAACGGTACTAACAGTTTGTATTATACTTATACCGATTACCTGGGTTCATTGATTGCATTGACCAACGAATCAGGGACAGTCGTAGAGCGCTACGCTTATGATCCCTGGGGAGCACGGCGAAACCCGACCAACTGGACACAAACGGATAATCGTACTACCTGGATTGTCAACCGTGGTTACACCATGCACGAGCATCTGGATGCTTTCAGTATTATCAATATGAACGGACGGGTTTACGACCCGCTGACGGCACAATTCTTCTCACCCGACCCGTTTGTGCAGGCACCGGGGAATTGGCTGAATTTTAATCGGTATAGCTATTGTTTAAATAACCCATTCAGATACACAGATCCAACAGGATACGTTTTTGGTATAGATGATGCTGTTATTATAGCATTAACCATTGTAGGTGCTTACTTAGGTGGCGTTAGTACAAACAAAGGAGAATTAAACCCTCTACATTGGGATTATAAAAATCCTGGTACGTATTTCGGAATTGCCGTTGGAGCTTTCTTTGGCTATGTTGGTGGTTATTGGTTATTTAACCCAGACGCACTAAGCGTCAGTTTTGGCATATCTCTTAATAGTCAATGGGGAAGTGCTGCAATAGGAGTTAGTGGTATAAGTACAACTGGTGGCATGTCAAATTGGAATTTTCATTGGTCAACATCTGCTGGTGGAGGTGGAACAATTCCTATAGGAGAAAGAAAACCGATTGAAATCCCGATACCGGAAAAACCTAAAGGAGATAGTCGTTTTTTCCAAGGAAATTACTACGAAGCATCTCAACTTCTTAGCCATGTTTCCAGACAAGATGGAGTTGAAAGAATGATGTATGAAACTGATAGGGGCTATTATTTTGAAGAACCAAACGGTTATTTATTTAATGATTTAAGTAATGTTGTAGGCATGAATACAAAAAATACTTTTTGGGGAATAAGGGAGGATGGAGGAGCTATATATTACGTTCAAAGTACTATTAATGGGACATACCCATTTTCGATAGAACAACACAACCAATATTTATATTTAGTTTTAGGTATGGGGGAAAGATTTAATATATATGGTGTATACCATACTCATCCTGGAAATACAATGTTATCCTTGGATGACGCATTTCAAAACATGAATGGAATTTGTGTTAAAGCAATTGGCTGGGATGGCTATAGTAGAGGTTCATATTTTGACAACAACACATATTACATTCCCGAAATTCTTGTAAAACCATGATGAAACGTAGTGCTATATTCATATTGTGTGGAGTGTTTTCTATTTATCAGATGTATTCCCAATATAATGATTCAATATTCTTATTTGGCTGTGAAGACAATTGGGATAATGTTGAAGAATATAAACATATCATCGCAAAAAAAATAGGATCAATTTTATCTAATGATACGTCTTATTCAAAAAACAAAACTCATAGGATTATTTTAAATTTTTCAATTGATGAGGAAGGATATATAAAAGATTTTAAATTTAAAGAAAATAGCGGCATTAATGAGAGAATAGACAGCATCATTACTGATGATATGATTAATTTTAAGTTTAAAGATGCTGCTGTATATAATCCTTGTTCACAAAAAAAATATTTAATAAATTTTACTTTCCCGATAACTATTGTTAGCAAAAAACAGTGAATGCAGAACTTATCAGTCGTGGGTAAACATGTTCATGGAATATATATTCTACTTTACACAGTAAGTTATGGTTTCGCAATTATTAACAATAAAATTAAAATATACCCAATAACTATTATAAGACAACCTTCAGATTTTCATTTAAATTCATTTTAATAAAAAAAGTTATGTGGGTAATTTTATACATAATGATAAATATCATACCAATTCAGGCAGAAAGGAATGATAGCATTCTTATTAAGCACATAGGTATAAGTGACAAACCAATACAAACTGTAGTTATTGTTGAAGGCGTGATATGTAACTCTGAAATCAGATTCTTTTGTGATGAACAAGAGAATTTTGAAATAGCAAAAAGAATCTCTGTTACTTCTGAAACTTTTACTTCTATAAGAAACATTTTGATTGAATTTGATAATAAAGAGAATAACTTCAATGAACATGATCCACTTAAATTTGGTAGTTTTATGTTTACTATAAATAGGATACAATAATTTATCATGTCCTAAAAAAAGTTTACATATATTGTCATAATAGATGACCAGCGACGGAAGTCAATTTACAAAGAAAACAACACCAACAAAGAAACCCGTTATTATCTTGGCAACTACGAAGAAAAAACAAATCATATTACCGGTATTACCGAAAAAATCCACTACCTTAGCGGCGGAGCTATATACATTCTTAGCTTTTCCCCCTCGGGGGAGCCGGAGGGGGCTGTGTATTCAATTTGGTTGGGGGGTATTTAATGTCATGGACTCTACAATACTAATTGAAGAATATGTTGCAAGCTCCTTTAACAAAAAACTTACAGCCATATTTTCCGGTAAGATACTGAATGATACTACTTTTACATTAAAGGAGCGGTATAAATTGGACCAAAATGGTGATAAATATAATGTTTATAAATCTGACGCTACTTATTATTTTAGACAATACTCTTCTAAGCCTGATAGTACCAATAGATATGTAAAGTAGGGATGGAATTTGGATATGGGGCATTGCCCCAAATCCCACTTCATTTTTTTGTCTTGATACAAAAAAACGAAGCAAAAAAAATCAAGACTGCGCCCGCTTCGCTCGAAAAAGTCGCTATGTGAACTTCGTAGAAGTTCCACGTGCATAACCCCCAATTTTAATTGGGGGCAATTGAACCCACGACTACCTAAACGCTGTAGGCGTTTAACAATTTGGGTTTAGGGAAACTCTTACAGAGTTTTATTTACCATTCTCGACCTTTCCACCCCGGATGAATCCGGGGGTTATTCACGTGTTTGTCCTACGGACAATTTTGATAGTTTTACGCTGTTCTCACTTATTTTTCGGCTCACCGGACGAGGTCGGTTTGCATGCCGCAGCATGACCCCAGAACTCGGACCCCGCACCCCGGACCCCGCGAACTCAAAAATAACGTGGTTACTGAGCAAAGTCGAAGTGTAGCAGTTGGGCACTTATGAGATACCGCCGTGGATACTATTTCCGCCTCCAGTCTCCCCCTTGGGGGAGATTTAGAGGGGGCTGTTTATACTCCTTCTCTCCCGCACAATCATCAGCGCCTCCTCCCTAATTCCATCCGGCAGCAAGATATTCCGTAATTGCAAACTACGCAGCCATCCCGCTACATCACTCTCCTTTAGGGTATAAAACACATAGGCAATCCGGTCTCGTTGCTCTTCCGTATAAGTTGCAGGACTGATCCCTGCAAGCTCATCAAGCTCTTCATCATCATAATAAACGATTTCAAAGTCGGAACTTATCAAGGAATTACGTTCGCAGACCTCGTGTGCGCCACAGCACTCGCTGTCAGTATCAACATTTACTTTTACCTTTTCGTTGGGTTTTCTTTTTTTGTTCAGGTAAAAGAACAACATCAACGACACAAACACGACCAATAAAGTTACTAAAACCCACATAATCTTTTCTTTAAAAAACACAGAAACCAATGGTTTTGCAAGTACCCAAGGGGCTGCCTCAAAAAAAATATTCAACTGAAACCTGCAAGGTGTCTTAGAAGTGTTCAAATACAAGGCATTGAGATTGAGGGCGAAGGAGCATACTGAAGTATGTGACTGAGCCCGAATATCGAAAATAACGCAGTAGTTGAGCACTTATAAGGCACCGCCTCGAATTTAAATCCGCACAAAAATACTCATTTATAGTTGAAATTAGCTATTTTTGTAGGTTGAAATACAATAGAAAAGTTATAATTCAGTTTTTGTATAGAGAGCGTTAAAAATCCTGTTTATACCGGTTGTCATCTTATTTATCATCTTTGTTTTGAAATCTCAATCGTTCAATATTTTCTGCTTGCTTGCACTGCTGTTTATTTCCGGTTGTTCCATGAACAAGAACACCCGGGTTACTCGGGCTGTTCAGTCCCTTAACACACGTTATAATGTTCATTTTAACGGGAAAGTAAGCTATGATGAAGCCTTGAAAGCCATTACAGAAGCCAACCAAGATGATTTCGGACAGGTTATTCCGATGTATCCCATCAGCAAACATGAGAATGCTTCTGCCGGCAAGGGGCAGTTAGACCGCACCATTGAAAAGTGCCGAAAAGCCATTAAAACCCGCTCAATCAAGACAAAACCCAAATACAGCCGCAGTAGAACTTCACGAAAGAATTACAGGGAATACATGTCCCGGGAAGAATACAATCCTTTTATGCATGAAGTGTGGTTGCTGTTGGCAAAGGCTGAATTTTACAAGGCTGATTTTTTGGGTGCGGTTGGCACTTTCAATTATATTTCCCGTCATTTTAAGGAAAATGAAGACCTTGTCATGACTTGCCAACTGTGGGTGATACGTTCGTATGCCGAAATGGGATGGATTTACGAAGCGGAAGAAATGCTGCAAAAATTGGATCAAAAAAAACTACAAGGTGATAATGTGGCATTGTACACTGCTTTCCAAGCCGATTTATTATTGAAAAAGAAACAATATCGTGAAGCCATTCCTTTTTTGGAAATGGCATATGATAAGGAAAATGATAAAAATCTGAAAAGGAGGTTTTCTTTTTTGTTGGCTCAACTGTATCAATATACCGGTGATAAAAAGAAATCTTATGATACCTACTCATCTTTACTCAAGAAAAGTCCGCCCTATGCCATGGCATTTAATGCCAGGATCAATCGGGCAAGTTTGTTTTTGGGCAATATGAATGATACGCGGCGGGAATTGAAGCGCATGGCGCGTAATTTCAACAACAGGGATTATTTGGATCAGGTCTATTATGCGCTTGGCAAGACATATCTAAATGAAAAGGACACTTTGAAAGCTTTGAGTTATTATGAAGAAGCAGTGGAAAACAGTACCCGCAACGGTTGGATAAGGCGATGGTGCTGGTTGATATGGGCGACTTATATTATACGATGCAGCAATATGTTAAAGCACAGCCTCGTTATGACGAAGCCTCTAAAATTCTCTCAGTGGAATTTCCGGATTATCCCCGCATAGAAAAAAGAGCAGGGATACTTGCCGAATTGGTGGTACAGCATGAAATTGTGATGTTGCAGGATAGTTTGCAAAGACTATCGGCTAAATCGCCTGAAGAAAGGCTGAAAAGCATACAGGCATACATTGCTCAAAAAGAGTTGGAAGAAAAATTGGCGGCTGAGAAAGAAGAGAAGATGCGTCTTCGGCAGGAAGAAAATCAAGAGCGGGCGGGACAGTCGGTCGGACCTCAAATCATTGGCGGCAATGTTCAAGGGGCATGGTATTTTTACAATCCGAGTTTGGTAAGAAGCGGGCAGACTGAATTCCAATCCCGCTGGGGAAGACGCAAATTAGAAGATAATTGGAGACGTGTCAACAAGACAGCAGTATTATTTGAAGAAGATGTTGCTGCTCAAGATTCGGTGAATGCGATGCCAAGCGATTCAATTTTATTGGACGAGGAAGGTAATCCCATGGAAAAAATTGCTTTACAAGAGGAAGAAGATATTCCTGATGAAAAGAATCCGGAGTTTTATTTAAGGCAAATACCTGAGACCGAAGAACAAATAGAGCATTCCAATTTACTTTGGTCGGAGGCATTGTTTAGTATGGGAAAAATCTACAAGGACAAACTTGAAGATTATTCCTTGTCTCTAAAGACTTTCGACGAGTATATGGAGCGTTTTGCAAATTACGAGTTGGTTCCTGAGGCTTTGTATCAATCTTATCTCATATCGATGAAACTTGGTCAAAAAGCTGAAGCAGAACAGTATCGCATGAGGCTGATTGAAAATTATCCGAATACGCAATATGCAGAGTTGTTGAATCAACCGGATTTCATAGAGACCAAACAGCAGATGTTTGAAGAACAGGATTCTCTGTATAGAATGGCATACGAGGCTTTCAACCGGAATGATTTCCCGAAAGTGCTCAATATGGTTGATGAGATTGCTCAAAAATATCCCCTGAGTCCCCTGATGCCGAAATTTCTTTTTTTGAGAGCACTCAGCATAGGAAAAACACAGGATCAAGATATCTTTGAAGAGACTTTGAGTCAATTAATTGAAAGTTATCCCGAAAGTGATGTAAGCAGTATTTCCAAAGATATTATTGCTTTGCTGATGCAGGGGAGGGAAGCGCAGCACGGCACAACACACGGTTCTATCCTCGCGCGCCGTGAAGTTGAAATCATTGCAACAGAAGAAGAAGGGGATATCGGCTTGTCATTTAAACCCGACAAGGCAACCCTGCACCGCATCGTGCTGATTTCACCTCAGCCGGAAGAAGCATTGTATGATTTGCAGTTTCAATTGGCAATATTCAACTTTTCTAAGTTTTTGCTGAAAGATTTTGAATTGAATATCAGTAAAATCGATGATTTTAGAAATGCTTTGTCGGTATATGAATTCGATGATTATGAAGATGCAGCCTGGTATCTGTCGGCAGTATCCGAAGATGAGGAAATCAATAAATTGATGCAGCAATTGCAGGTTTTTCCCTTGGTGATTTCGGAACATAACTTTGCATTGACGAGATCAGGATTTACAATTGAAGATTATTTGACATACAAGGCTGAAATGGAATCCGGATCAAAAGAAGAAACAGAAAATTAAAATACAAAAAAAGATGAGAAAAGACAGAATTTTATGGGCGGATGATGAAATAGATCTACTGAAGGTATATGTGCTTTTTTTAGAAGAAAAAGGATATGAAGTTGTTACGGCTTCTAATGGGAAGGATGCGGTTGATCTGTGTAAAAAGGAAAGTTTTGACATCATCTTTTTAGATGAAAATATGCCGGGTTTGAGTGGTTTGGAGACCATCCCTTTGATCAAAGAAATCCATCCGAATGTGCCTTTGGTGATGATAACCAAAAGTGAAGAGGAAAACATCATGAATATGGCTATAGGCAGTAAAATTGCCGATTATCTGACCAAACCGGTGAATCCCAGCCAGATTTTGATGACCCTGAAAAAGAATATCCATAGAAGAGAAATTCAGACGGAACACACTGCTTCATCCTATCGTTCTGAGTTTGGACGAATCGGTATGCAGATCAATGACTCTCTATTATACGAAGATTGGGTAGAGGTTTATAAGAAGTTGGTGTATTGGGAATTAGAACTTTCGGAGACGGATAGCGGTATGGATGAAATGTTGAAGATGCAAAAGACGGAAGCTAATAGCACTTTCAATAAGTTTATCAAGAGGCACTATATAGATTGGTTTAAATATCCTGAACTCAGGCCCTTGTTAAGTCCGGATGTATTCAAGACCAAGGTTTTTCCATTGTTGGATGCAGGCGAAAAGATTTTTTTCGTACTGATTGATAATTTCAGATACGACCAGTGGAAAATCATCCGTGAAATCCTGAACGAGTTTTATACCTTTTCTGAGGAAAGTATGTATTCGAGTATTTTGCCGACAGCAACGCAATATGCCCGCAATGCCATCTTCTCCGGATTGATGCCTCTGCAGATTCAGCAAATGTTTCCGGATTTATGGGTAGATGAGGAAGAAGAAGAGGGTAAAAATGTGAATGAGAAAGATTTGATTGAAACTCAGTTTCAAAGGTTTAGGAAAAATTACAGCTTCTCTTATCATAAAATCAACGAGTCGTCTTATTGCGAAAAAATGATTGAAAGATTGCCTCAACTTGATGACAATGATTTGAACGTTTGCGTGTTGAATTTTATCGACATGCTCTCACACTCCCGTACCGAATCTAAAATGATGCGTGAATTAGCCAATGATGAAAATGCATATCGCTCGCTTACTCTTTCGTGGTTCAGGCACTCGGGAACCTTGGAACTGTTGAAAGCCATTGCTAAAAGAGGATACAAGGTTGTCTTGACTACCGACCACGGTACCATTCAGGTGAAAAATCCCATCAAAGTGATAGGTGATAGGAATACCAATGTAAATTTGCGTTATAAATTAGGTAAGAATTTAAGTTATAATCAGAAGGAGGTGTTTGAGGTAACTGATCCTGAAGAGGTAGGTCTGCCGTCTCCCAATGTGAGTACAACCTATATATTTGCCGGCAATGAAGATTTTTTTGCATATCCCAATAATTACAACTATTATGTAAGCTATTACAGAAATACATTTCAGCATGGCGGTATTTCTTTGGAAGAGATGTTGGTACCGTTGGTGGTGATGCAGCCGAAGTGAATGGATGGTGGATGGTGATTAGTGGTTGGTGAATGGTGAATGGTGAATAGTGGACGGTGATTGGTGATACAAAAGGGAATTAAACAATAATTGCTTTTGACAAATTAATATAATAGAATTTGAAATTTAATATGAAACATTTTACCAATGTCAAAGACCTCGGAAATTTGCAACAAGCAGTGAAAGAGGCATTAGAAATTAAGAAGAACAGATTTGCTTACAAACATTTGGGTGAGAATAAAACGCTCTTGATGGTGTTTTTCAATTCCAGTCTGAGGACGCGCTTAAGTACTCAAAAAGCAGGGATGAACTTAGGGATGAACACCATTGTATTGGATATTAACCAGGGTGCCTGGAAGTTAGAGACAGAGAGAGGTGTTATCATGGATGGCGATAAGCCGGAGCATATACTGGAAGCCATTCCGGTGATGGGTTGTTATTGTGATGTGATTGGCGTGAGGGCTTTTGCGCAGTTTGAGGACAAAGCCTATGATTACAATGAAACCATCATCAATCAGTTTATCAAACATTCCGGCAAACCGGTTTTCAGTATGGAAGCGGCAACCGGACATCCTTTGCAGGCTTTTGCAGATTTAATTACCATAGAGGAATATAAGAAGACAAAGCGCCCTAAGGTGGTGCTGACATGGGCGCCTCATCCGCGTGCTTTGCCGCAGGCTGTTCCCAATTCTTTCGCCGATTTTATGAATGAAGCGGATGTGGATTTTGTCATTACCCATCCCAAAGGATATGAGTTGGCAGATGAATTTGTGCGCGGTGCCCGGGTTGAATACGACCAGATGAAGGCCTTTGAGAATGCTGATTTTATATATGCCAAAAGCTGGGCTGCCTATCAAGATCCGAATTATGGAAAGATTTTAAGTACTGACCGAAGCTGGACAGTAAGCGCACGACAAATGGCCGTTACCAGAAATGCTTATTTTATGCATTGCTTACCTGTACGCCGCAATATGATTGTTACGGATGATGTAATTGAAAGTCCGCAATCCATCGTCATCCCCGAAGCGGCAAATCGTGAAATTTCGGCACAATGGGTTATCAAAAAAATAATAGAACAATAAAAAATGAATATAGAAAAAGTTATTGCATCCATCCGCAACGTACCGGATTTTCCAAAGCCCGGTGTGATGTTTAAAGACATTACCACCGCCATAAAAAAACCTGAGGTGCTTCGTTTTTTGGCAGACACTTTATATGAATATTACAAAGACAAAGGTATCACCAAGGTGGTGGGCGTTGAAAGTCGCGGTTTTGTATTGGGAAGTATTTTGGCATATAAGCTCAATGCCGGTTTTGTGTTGTTGCGCAAACCGGGTAAATTACCTGCTGAGACTTACAGCTATTCTTATGAATTAGAATACGGTCACGACTCCTTAGAGATACATAAGGATGCCATTGATAAGGGAGAAATCGTTTTGTTGCACGATGATTTGTTAGCGACGGGTGGTAGTGCCCATGCGGCTTTGAAGCTGATTAAAAAATTTAATCCCAAAGAGATATATGCAAGCTTTATGCTTGAGTTGGAGTTTTTGAACGGCCGGCAAAAGTTGGTTGATATGGAAAATTTAGCAGATATTCACACCTTAATTCAGTTTTAAGATGGAAAAATTGACCATTGTCAAAGTAGGCGGTAAAATTGTGGAAGAAGCAGATTCTTTGCAACAGTTGCTTCAGGATTTTACTCACATCAAGGGACATAAAGTATTGGTTCACGGTGGCGGTCGTTCTGCTACAACCATCGCTTCCCGCTTAGGTATTGAAAGCAAAATGGTGGACGGGCGGCGCATTACCGACACTGCTATGTTGCAGGTGGTGACCATGGTGTATGGTGGCTTGGTGAACAAACAAATTGTAGCGGGCTTGCAGGCTTTAGGCATCAATGCCATGGGTTTGACCGGTGCCGATTTGAACTACATGCGTTCGGAAAAACGACCGGTAAAGGAAGTGGATTATGGCTATGTGGGTGATGTCAAGGAAGTTGATGCGCATATTTTAGCCGATTTGATAAGAAAAAATATTGTGCCTGTATTGGCTCCTTTAACCCACGATAAAGCCGGCAATATGCTGAATACCAATGCCGATACCATTGCCGGAGAAGCAGCCAAGGCTTTATCGAAATACTTTGATGTCAAATTGATGTATTGCTTTGAGAAAAAAGGCGTGCTGAAAGATGGAAAGGATGAAGACAGTGTGATTGCGACTTTAACGCCTGCTCTTTTTGAAGAATATGTACAGTCAGGCATCATTCAGGGAGGGATGATACCCAAATTGGAAAATGCTTTTGATGCGTTGAAAGCCGGCGTAAAGCAGGTAGTGATAACACGCGCCGATTTAATTGATAAAGAAAGTGGAACTATGGTAATGATATAACAACTAAAAAATAAAATTTAAACGTATGAAAAGGAAATTATTTATTGCAGGATTAATCATTTTAGGGTTACAAATGGGTATTGCTCAGGAAAAAATAGCACTTTACCCAAATGGCGCTTCAGAATCTAATGAAATTACTGAAGATGAAACTTTACGGGATCCTGAATTTTTGACTAAAATTTCTGAAGCTCGCATGTATAGTTATTTTGCTCCTAAAGCATCAAATAACGGAACAGCCGTGTTGATTTGTCCGGGAGGCGGGTATGCCGGTGTTGCTTTTGTAAAAGAAGGAGAAGAAATAGCCAAGTGGTTTAATACGCTTGGGGTCAATGCTTTTGTCTTATATTATCGCATGCCTAACGGCCATCATGACATACCATTGAAGGATGTAAAAACTGCTTTGGAAATCATTCATAAACAAGCCAAAACATGGGGCATCAACAAAAAGAAAATAGGCATCATGGGATTTTCTGCCGGAGGGCATTTGGCGGCAACGGCAGCAACGCATTTAAAGGCTAAAAACAACCGTCCGGATTTTGCCATTTTAGGGTATCCGGTTATTTCTATGCAAAAAGGAATGGTGCATCGGGGTTCTTGTCAAAATCTGTTGGGTCAAAATCCTGATGAGGATTTAATAAAACTGTATTCTTGTGAATTACAGGTAAGTGCTAAAACTCCGCCTGCATTTTTGTTTCATGCCGAAGATGATAAAGTCGTTCCTATTCAGAATAGCCTGATGTTCGTAGAAGCTTTAAAATCTAAAAAAATACCGGTTGAATTGTATTCTTTTCCCGAGGGCGGTCATGGTTTCGGTATGCGACCGAAAAATCCTGAAGCAGATGAATGGCCTAATAGGTTGCAAGTTTGGATGAAAAAGCAGAAATTGATTAAATAAAGGACAAAATGTACGAAGACTACAAACAAGAGGCGAGCATTCTGCTGAAGAATATGATTAATATTCCTTCATTCAGTAAAGAAGAAAAGAGAGTAGCAGATATGCTGGAGCGTTATGTTGAATTGCAGGGTTACACAGCGCATCGCAAGGACAATAATATTTGGCTGATGAGTCCGGACTTCAATCCGGAGTTGCCGACCATCATGCTTTGTTCGCATATAGATACGGTGAAGCCGGTGGCAGGCTGGTCTTATAACCCCCTTTTACCGGTGGTGGATAATGGCAGGTTGTTCGGTTTGGGTAGTAATGATGCCGGCGCTTCCGTAGTAACTTTATTGCAGGTTTTTTTCTATTTAACCAAAAAGAAACAGTCTTATAATTTGATATATGCAGCTGCAGCAGAAGAAGAAATTTCCGGTGAAAAAGGAATGAAAAGTTTGTTAGAAGAACTACCCCGGATTGATTTTGCTATTGTAGGTGAGCCGACCGGCATGCATGCCGCAGTGGCAGAGAAAGGGTTGATGGTGCTGGATTGTGTGAGTTACGGTAAAGCAGGGCATGCAGCTCGCAATGAGGGTGAAAACGCGATTTATAAAGCCATGGAAGATATTGCCTGGTTTGAAAGTTACGAATTTCCTGAGCAGTCAGAATTTCTTGGTCCGGTAAAAATGACAGTGACACAAATTGAAGCCGGCACGCAACACAATGTTGTGCCCGATCGCTGCAATTTCGTTGTTGACATTCGCTCCAACGAGAAGTATTCCAATGAGGAAATTTTAGATGTTGTAGTGCAAAACGTAAAATGTACGATTTCACCCCGTTCGACACATTTGGGTTCATCAGCTACACCTTTGGATCATCCTTTTGTAGAAAGAGCCATGTCTTTGAAGCGTAAGCTTTTCGGTTCTCCCACGCTTTCGGATCAGTCTGTGATGCCATTCCCCAGCGTGAAAATCGGTCCCGGTGATTCTGCCCGTTCGCATACAGCAAACGAATTTATATATCTCAAAGAATTAGAAGATGCCATAGATATTTATATTGCTTTGTTAGACGGCTTGGTGTGCTGATTTTGAGATTTTTAATTTAGCCTGCAATTTCGTATTTTTGCAAGTTTCAACCATCATTCAATCTTCCATATGTCTATCCAGATTGCCGGTTTGACCAGAAAAATAGAAAAGCAGCTTGTGCTGAACAACATCAGTTTTGATATAGGCGCAGGAGAGATTGTCGGCTTTTTGGGTCCGAACGGTGCCGGTAAAACAACCACCATGCGCATCCTGACCGGTAATTTAGCATATGAAGTAGGCTCGGTGCGCATTTGCGGATTGGAAGTAAAGGAAAATCGTACGCAGACCAATGCTCTAATAGGTTATTTGCCGGAGAACAACCCGCTATATCCGGAGATGTATGTGCGGGAATATCTTGATTTTATAGCAGGGATATATGGCATCAAATCGGGAAGGAAAGCTTTGATTGAAGAAATGATTGAGCGGGTAGGGCTTTCACCGGAGGTGCATAAAAAAATCAAGCAGTTGTCGAAGGGTTATAAGCAACGTGTCGGATTGGCTCAGGCATTATTACCTGACCCGAAAGTGTTGATATTGGATGAGCCGACTACGGGCTTAGACCCCAATCAATTGGAAGATATCAGAGCACTGATTAAGGGAGTTGGGCAAGACAAAACCGTCATGCTGAGTACGCACATCTTACAGGAAGTCAAAGCTTTATGCAACAGGGTTATCATCATCAATAAAGGAGAGATTGCAGCGGACACCAAATTAGTGATGGGTGAGTCGGAGGATATGGCTTTAGAAGAAATGTTTAAAACGATAACGAATTAATAAGAACGACTTTCAGGGCATTTATTTCTATAAAGATGGTTCATATACCGTTTTATTAAAGATATGAAGGACAATTTCGACATACGTAACAACAACATAGAAAGGGAATTCGAGTCTACCTTGAGGCCTGAGATTTTTGATGATTTCAGGGGACAAAACAAGATTGTAGATAACTTGAAGATTTTTGTACAGGCTGCCCGCATGCGTGGGGAGTCGCTGGATCATGTATTATTGCACGGACCTCCGGGTTTGGGCAAAACGACCCTTTCGTACATCATCGCCAATGAGTTAAATGTAGGACTCAAAATTACGTCCGGTCCCGTGCTGGATAAGCCCGGTGATTTAGCGGGCTTACTAACCAGTTTGGAAACCAATGATGTCTTGTTTATTGATGAGATTCACCGCCTCAGTCCGATTGTGGAAGAGTATCTTTATTCCGCGATGGAGGATTACCGCATTGATATCATGATTGATAAAGGTCCTTCTGCCCGTTCGATCCAGTTGGAGTTAAACCCGTTCACCTTGATCGGAGCTACCACGCGTAGTGGCTTACTGACAGCTCCATTACGCGCCCGATTCGGCATCAATTGTCATTTTGAGTATTATGATGCAAAAGTGATTACCGGTATCGTCAAACGTTCTGCAAGTTTATTGGATATTCCCATTGCAGAGGATGCAGCCAAAGAAATTGCAGGCAGAAGTCGTGGCACTCCGCGTATTGCCAATGCTCTGCTCCGGCGTGTGCGCGATTTTGCACAGGTAAAGGGCGACGGGCACATCGATTTAAAAATCTCACAATACGCCCTTGAAGCATTGAACATCGATAAGTTCGGTTTGGATGAAATTGATAATAAAATCCTGACAACCATCATTGAGAAGTTTAGTGGCGGACCGGTGGGCTTGAACACCATTGCAACGGCTTTGAGTGAAGATCCGGGTACCATAGAAGAGGTATATGAACCTTTCCTGATTAAAGAAGGATTCATGAAAAGAACGCCCAGGGGTAGGGAGGTAACCGAACTGGCATACAAACATTTAGGGAAAATCAGATCAAGTGATATAGGTACATTATTTTAAATCATATGGAACATCAATTACATATTTATAATACATTGACGCGTAAGAAAGAACGGTTTATTCCTATTCACGAACCGAATGTGGGGATGTACGTTTGCGGTCCGACCGTGTACGGCGACCCCCATTTAGGACATGCGCGTCCTGCCATCACTTTCGATATTCTCTTCAGGTATCTGAAGTACTTAGGGTATAAGGTAAGGTATGTGAGAAATGTAACGGATGTTGGACATCTTGAAAATGACGAAGATGAAGGTGAAGATAAAATTGCGAAAAAAGCACGCCTGGACCAGTTGGAACCTATGGAGGTGGCGCAGCACTACTACAACAGTTACCGCAAAGCCATGGAAATGCTCAATGTATTACCGCCCAGCATAGAACCACACGCCTCCGGGCATATTATGGAGCAGATTGAGTTTACACAGAAGATTCTGGATGCCGGCTATGCCTATGAAAGCAATGGTTCCGTATATTTTGATGTGGAAAAATACAACAGCGACCATCATTACGGTAAGCTTTCAGGAAGAGATATAGACGAGATGATGGAAACCACACGTGCCTTAGATGGACAAAGCGAAAAGCGTCGAAGTACCGATTTTGCTTTGTGGAAGAAAGCAGCTCCGGAACATATCATGCGTTGGAAAAGTCCGTGGAGTGAGGGTTTCCCGGGCTGGCACATAGAATGTTCTGCTATGGGTACTAAATATTTAGGAGAAGAATTTGATATACACGGAGGCGGAATGGATTTGATTTTTCCGCATCACGAATGTGAAATTGCACAATCGAAAGCCGCTCTCGGAAAGGAATCGGTAAAGTATTGGATGCACAACAATATGATCACCATCAATGGGCAGAAAATGGGCAAGTCGCTTGGCAATTTCATCACTTTGGGTGAGTTTTTTACAGGCGGGCATGCTTTGTTAACCAAGGCTTTCGGTCCGATGACCATTCGCTTTTTTATTTTGCAAGCACATTACCGCAGTACGGTTGACTTTAGCAGTGAAGCTTTAGAGGCTTCTGAAAAAGGCTTGGAACGATTGATGGAAGCGTACGCTCGATTACAAAACTTGAAAGCAAGCGAAAAATCAAGTATCGAAATCGGTAACTTGCGAGAAAAGTGTAAGGAGGCTATGAACGATGACTTAAATACGCCGATTGTTATTTCGCATCTGTTTGAAAGTCTGCGTATTATCAATCTTGTTTACGATGGAAAAGAGACCATCTCACAAGAAGATTTGGATGAGTTGCAGTCGGTATTTAAACTTTTCATAGAGGATATTCTGGGATTACAACCTGTCGGAACGGCTTCCGAAGGTATAGAAGCTTACCGTAAAGCCGTTGATTTGCTGCTGAATATTCGACTTGAAGCGAAAAAGAACAAAGATTGGGCAACTTCCGACAAAATCCGCAACGAATTGACAGCTTTAGGATTTCAGGTGAAGGATACTAAAGATGGTTTCGAGTGGAGTTTGTAAGAAATAAAGAAAGTGATTATAGAAGAGCTCTAAATCCTTGGCACAAGGTGTAAATTGTTAAATAGTAAATTGTAAATAAGAAATATGTTTTCAGGGATAGTAGAAGAAGCAGCACAAGTAACTGCTTTGTGCAAAGAGCAGGATAACCTGCACATTACCATGACGTGTTCGTTTGTGGATGAGTTGAAAATTGACCAAAGTGTTTCGCACAATGGGGTGTGTCTGACTGTTGTAGAGAAAACCGACAAGACCTATACCGTTACTGCCATCAAAGAAACCCTGGAGCGCAGTAATCTTGGTTTGTTGGAGGTGGGTTCTAAGGTTAATCTGGAGCGCAGCATGCAAATGAATGGGCGTTTAGACGGACACATCGTGCAAGGTCACGTAGATCAAACTGCAGTCTGTACCGATGTGAGAGAAGCTGCCGGCAGTTGGTATTACCGGTTTGAATATGCTTTCGATAAAGAGATGGCGCGGCGTGGCTACATGACGGTTGATAAGGGGTCGGTGACTGTCAACGGGGTAAGTCTGACTGTCTGCAACCCCACAGATAACAGTTTTGAAGTGGCCATCATACCTTATACTTATGAGTTCACTAATTTTCACCAAATTAAAAAAGGCACGATAGTTAATATCGAATTTGATATCATTGGTAAATACCTCAGTCGCATGATGCAATTTCGCGATTGAAGATTTGTTGAAATAAGAATTGCTCAAACAACGAATTGATTTACATCAGTATATTGTGAATGTGAGTGCAAGTCAAGTTTAGAGGTATTATTGGCAGGGGGAATAATTTGGATAAATTTCCGCATTCATTTTGATGTTACATTTAAAAGCATTACTTTTGCACTTGTCAAAAGAAAAAGGCTCCGTAGCTCAACTGTATAGAGTATCTGACTACGGATCAGAAGGTTAAAGGTTAGAATCCTTTCGGAGTCACAAAAAAGCGCTTCAAATTATTTATTTGAAGCGCTTTTTAAAAAATGTGGTGCCACCACGAATCGAACGAGGGACACAAGGATTTTCAGTCCTTTGCTCTACCAACTGAGCTATGGCACCTTCTCTAAGCGGGTGCAAATATACGTTGTTTTTTTCACTTTGCAAATTTTTCCAAAAAAATATCCTGGTGTTGCACTTCTAAATTGCACTTAAGTTGTTATTATTTTCTTGTTGTTGCAATTTTTTCGATAATTAAGGGGAAATACTCATATTCCAGTGCATGTACTTTGTTGGCTAAGGTATCCGGCGTATCTTCCGGAAGCACCTCGCAAACGGCTTGAAAGATGATATTCCCTTCATCATAATGCTCATTGACATAGTGAATGGTGATGCCGGATTGCGTTTCACCGGCTTCAATGACTGCATGATGCACATGGTGACCATACATGCCTTTCCCTCCGAATTTCGGCAGCAGGGCAGGATGGATATTGATGATTTTGTCGGGAAAAGCACTGATGATTGTGGGAGGTATTTTAAGTAAAAAGCCGGCTAACACTATAAAATCCACTTGATATTCCTTTAAAAGCGTGAGGATTTTATGTCCGTCAAAGAAATCGTCTTTGGTGAATGTAAACGATGGTATGTGCAGTGTTTTAGCCCTTTGATGTACAAAAGCATCGGACTTGTTGGATATAATAACCGGAAAATGAAAATCGGGCTTATCAGAAAAGTAACGTACAATATTTTCAACATTGGACCCCGAACCGGAAGCGAATAATGCAATATTAAACGGCATAAATGAATGATAATTTGCTCAAAATAGTCTTTTTTGTGCAAAAATTAATAAATATTTCAACAAAATAGATGTAATGTCAATAAATTTAATTTACTTTGCATCGCAAAATTAAAAAACAAATCTTATTTATCAACTTAAAAAACAAAATTATGTCAGAAATTCAAGCTAAAGTTAAAGCGATTATCGTTGAGAAATTAGGCGTTGATGAGTCGGAAGTAGTACCTTCTGCAAGCTTTACTAACGATTTAGGCGCAGATTCATTAGACACTGTTGAACTGATTATGGAATTCGAAAAAGAATTCGGAGTTACCATACCTGAAGATCAGGCAGAAAAAATTTCTACAGTTGGTGATGCCATTAAATACATCGAGAGCTTATAATAATTTTTGCCCCAAAACATTATGGAATTAAAACGAGTTGTAGTAACCGGAATAGGTGCTATTACTCCTCTTGGTAATACTATTCCGGAATTCTGGAATAGTATTATTAAAGGCAAGAGTGGTGCTTCCTTGATCACTAAATTTGATACCACCTTTTTCAAGACGAAATTCGCTTGTGAAGTAAAAGATTTCGACCCCAATCTTTATATTGATAAAAAAGAGTCCAGGAGGATGGACCCTTATACTCATTATGCCATGGCTGCTGCCAGTCAAGCTATTGAGAATAGTAAGTTAGATCTTGATACCATTGATAAAAATGAGGTTGGCGTAATCTTTTCTTCGGGAATTGGTGGTATTTTGACTTTTGAGCAGGAAATCGGCTTTTACTACCAGCATCAACAAATGGGTCCTAAATTTAATCCGTTTTTTATTCCGAAAATGATTTCGGATATAGCGGCGGGGCAGATTTCAATTCTTTACGGATTCAGAGGACCGAATTATTCAATTGCCTCTGCTTGTGCTTCTTCCACCAATGCAATGATAGATGCATTCAACTACATCCGATTGGGTAAAGCCAAAGTGATACTCACAGGAGGTGCTGAGGCTTCTATTACTCCGGGTGGGGTGGGCGGATTTAACGCTATGAATGCTATTTCTACCAGAAACGACAGTCCTGAAACAGCTTCCCGTCCTTTTAGTGCAAGTCGCGACGGCTTTGTAATAGGGGAAGGAGCGGGATGTTTGGTTTTTGAAGAGTTGGAACATGCTTTAGCACGTGGTGCCCACATCCTTTGTGAAGTTGTCGGTGGAGGCATGTCAGCCGATGCCCATCACCTTACTGCCACTCATCCGGAAGGCTTGGGTGCAACCTTGGTTATGGAAAGAGCTTTGAAAGATGCAGGTATGAAGCCCGAAGACATTGACTATGTCAATGTACATGGCACTGCAACTCCGGTTGGAGATCCGTCGGAAGCCAAAGCCATCATCAAGGTTTTTGGTGAGCATGCATACAAATTAAATATTAGCTCAACAAAGTCTATGACTGGTCACTTGTTAGGTGCGGCGGGCGCAGTTGAGGGTATTGCAGCCATCCTTGCCGTAGCAAATGATATCGTTCCGCCAACCATCAATCATGAAGAGGGTGATGATGATCCCGACATTGATTATAGGCTGAACTTTACGTTTAATAAAGCACAAAAACGTATTGTGAATGCAGCTTTGTCGAATACTTTCGGTTTTGGCGGACACAATGCAAGCATAATAGTTAAGAAGTACAAGGCATAAAGTGGGAAGGCGTCCATAAGTACCCAACTGCTGCGCTTCGACTCCGCTCAGCAACCACTCACTTTCTGTATTCTGTATTCTGTGCTCTGTATTCTGTGTTCCGTGGTGCGAGATAGTTGAATATTCGTTTTGAAACAGCCTCTCTGTAGGTTTCCTTTTTATGTCACATAGTGCAAAATAATATGTTATAAAGCATGTTTTGATTAAGATGCGATAAAAAATCTCATTAAATTTGTGCTATATAACATATTTGATTAACTTTGCGCCCGAATCACGTGAGTGACTAAATTTCAAATCATTTAAACATAACAACGATGAAAAAAGAAACAATTGGACAAAATGCCGGATTGATTTGGCATGCGCTGCAAGAAGGCGAAAAAAATGTCAAAGCTGTTAAGAGAGTTACAAAACTCAAAGAAAAGGATTTAAACATGGCTCTTGGTTGGTTAGCCCGTGAAGGCAAAATAATTCTGAAAGAGGTAGAAGATGAATTATTTGTTTCTTTAGCTTAAAGAGCAGATTTTCAAAAAAAGCGGAAAAGATTTCTTTTCCGCTTTTTTTTGATTTAAGCTTTCGTCAGATTAAAAAAACTTGCTATATTTGCAGCCACTTTTTTGCGAAAATAGCTCAGTTGCCAAGAGAATAGACACGAAATATGCTCTACCAACTGAGTTACAATGCG